>Ga0099798_10296_pt1 | contig 17185 bp, 16 predicted proteins | sample Uncmet_Sort29A_1_FD_89870 | JGI IMG/M metagenome (GOLD analysis project Ga0099798, IMG submission 89870) | Marine eukaryotic communities from CALCOFI LINE 67, Pacific Ocean - CN13ID_Sort29A_1 | ecosystem: Environmental > Aquatic > Marine > Oceanic | place: Pacific Ocean: Monterey Bay | collected...
GGACGAGGACGGGGGCGTGAAGTGAGCCCCCGTCGGCGCCCCGGCGAAGGGCTCACGGGAGGAAATTTCGAAGGTGGCTCCTCTGGGCGGGCGCGAGCAAAAGTGCTCCACGGCTGGACCCTGGAGGGCCGTTAGGCAAAGGCATTTGAGAACCCCGCCTGCGGCAATGGTTGGAGATGACAGACCAAGTTTCATCCTTCAGAGATTCGTTACGGATTCGGATTGTATATTTCAAATACAATCTATATTCATGAAAACCATTTGGCATTGGCTCTGCCCCTTTCTATGTTTAATGTGGTTGCTGCAGACTGCTTATATTTTGAAATAAATGCGATCCATTGATATTACTAATTATACACGCACATGTAATAAATGGTCATTAGGTTTACTAGATGTTTATGAAATATCCATTAAATCCACTATGTGTAGGTTGCATGTTTTCCAGGAATCACTATATGTTTATTACATGTATAGTAACTCCTTGAGGAAATCTTATATATTTATTGAGTGTATAGCAACTCCTTAAGGAAATCCTATATATTTATTAAATATACAGTGATTCCTTAAGGACGTCCTACATGTTTATTAGATATATAGTAATTCCTTAAGGATACCCTATACATTTTCATATATACAGTAATCCCTGAAGGGAACCCCATATATTTATTAAATATACAGTAATTCCTTAAGGAAATCCTATATATTTATTAAATATATAGTATTTCCTTAAGGAATTCTTATATATTTATTAAACATATAGTAATTCCTTAAGGAAACCATATATACTTATTAAATATATAGTGATTCCTTAAGGAAATCCTATATATTCTAAATGATTGATTAATTATTTTTTGGAAATCCAAGGATGCCCTTGTACCTAGTTCTAAACCAGATATGCTTTTCCAACGGAATCCGCTTTTCACTTAAAAACGTGGGTTAGAGCGTAGTTGGATCCCGCCGAGGGAGGGCCGAGCTTTTGCTATACAGGCCCGAACCCATTCGATACTTAGAGTATACATGGCCGATAGAGGGTGATGCTTCAACATGACGTGCACAACCCTCGCTTGAACCAAACAGTGGTAATTTTAATTGGAGTTAGCCCACCCCCCCACGGGTGGGGGGCGGCCCGAAACGTCTGGTCCGAAACGTCTGCGGGAAAACTATGCCGCACCCTGCCCACGGCAAGGCCGCCCGGAGCGCCCGTTGCACGCTCGAGTGTGTACAAACACACCGTGGGTGGAGGATGGGGCCATCCTCTGTCCAAATGTTTTCGAAAGCATAATCATATGGAAGAGGGGCGCGGAGGAGATCGCTGAAGAGAGTGCCCCCGTCAGCCCGCAGGGACCGCCGGTGCAGCTCCGCGTCGGAAGCATCAATGTAAATGGGGCGATGGGGGCGGGCGCTCCTTACTGTGAGAGCCGGCTTCGAGGTGTGCGGGGACCCCCCCCCCCCCTCCGTACGAGTGTATTTTGCTTTGAGTACCGTGACCCTTGGAACAAACCCAGGGTCCCTCCCCATAACGAGGGGGGCGGAATGGGTTTGATTTAAAGTAGATTGTTTTTTTTTATAAAAACAGCATGATCGTTGGTATAACCAACTGAATACGTCGCAGGCACATTTCCCCTAGCAATACCAAGTCCGCCGGAAAACATATGAAATCGTCTCCTGTCCCGGATGTTCCAGAGAACCATCAGGGAAACGGGAGGCGCCCCGATTTTACCTGGTGTCAGAGCTTTTGCCAGACCTTTTCTGGACAAGGCAAAACAAAGTTCAGTTTTATTGCTTTTCTCTTCTTAGGCACACCCAGATCCTGAATGTTTCTCTCCATCGTGTTGTGCCCGGCACCTGTCCGCTGCAGGCGCTTGCGCTGATCAGCAGTGGTGTTAAGCGCCAGCGTCCTGGCGAGATACGCCGAGAGAAGGGGTTATTTTCGGCTCTTTTTAGTCACTCACCACATTCTTTTGTGAATTTTGCGGGTGCGTGCTCCGTCCTGCAGTGGTGATAAGCGCCAGCTCCCACGTGGGAGTCGCCTTGGACCATATTCAGTTCAGCTCGTTCTTCCGTTCTCAGTTTTTTCCTTCGCTGACCCACCCAGATCAAAAATGGTTTTCTCCCCCGTCCGTGGGCGGGTTAAAAGCCGATATATACACTAGCAGGCAATTACCCAGGCCGGGGTGTGCTTGTTTACTTTCGCCTACGCTAAGGTGGGGCAAAGGGTAACGGGGGAACCGGGGCGAAACCAACGTGAACGCGCCGCAGGTGAACGCCGGGTGGTTTTTTCATCCGCCTGTCCTGACCAGCCAAATCGTGTCTAAGCGTCGCCGTATCCACTTCCTTAAAGACAAATCTGGGGAGATTTTTCCGGAACAAAGGCGGAACCGGGGGGCCGGGATCCTCAACCAGAACGATTTTTCACGGCGAGAACGACGAGCGCGCCGGGGCTAACGCGAGAACGTATAAGGCGGAGGCGCCAGCCCGGGCCGAAAAGGAGGGGATAACGCAACGAGAACCAACCTCCCGGAAAGCAAAATATTTTTGTGGGATCCTGGTTTTTTGGTGAACCATCTCTGGATCAGGAGACATGCGAACATTCCTGTGTTAGCCAACGTCGACGTTAGCGGGCCACTTGCTGGGCAATGAAATGCTGTGCTCCATTTTTTGTTTTTTTTCATGCGCCCACCCTGATTTGCAAGGTTTTCCCCCCGTCCGCGGCGGTAGCAGTGCCGCAAGACGAACTACCCGGCAAATGCGCAGGTCCGATGTTTCGATTGCATTTCACGCTGAGTCGGGGCTAACGAGAACGGGGGAAGCAGGGCAATTCCACCCCGAACGAGTCACCGGAAGCCCCTGTTTGTTTTCCCGGCACGTTGGGTCCGCTGACCCGCCACACCGTTTCCTCAAAAGCAAACCAAGTGGGATTTTTCTCTGGGGCAAAGGAAAATATGGGGAGCACAAAGCCGGGGAACGTGGATAACGCCAAAACGGGAACGTGTACGTGGGGGTGGGAGGTGCATCGCCCACCTCGAGAACTAGCGAGTTTTGCTAGTAGATGGGACTTCGACCTGATCTTCATGATTGGATGCGGTAAGAGAATGGCTTCAATGAAGGCCATCGACAACCAATGGAATGTTCTGTGGTCGAAAGACGGTGGCACGATAAAGGAAGGCATAGCCTGCCTCGTCCGCATAGGGGTTACGGTCCAGACAGTCACGTCGGTCCACCACAATGAACTATCACTAAGGATCAGCCCACAGGGAGCACGCCGAGCCGTCACCACCCCCAACGATGCGTACATCACGGGAGCCTACGCCCCGCCTGATGACGAGCGCCGCCAGGAGGCGATGGCGGTTCTGCACAGCAAAGCCCGCCAGCGGAAGGGGGCAGTCATGTTCATTGGAGATTTCAATTGTAAGGAGGTTGACATCGTAGGCATGCAGAAGCTGGATGCAGTTGATGAGGACATGCCCACCTACATCGGCGATGGAATGGTGTGCCGGCAGATCGACCTCGCGCTCGTCAACCATAAGATGAACCGTCATGAGCCCATGCTGTACAAACGGGGATCTGCTAACTAGTACACTAGCTGAGCAGAGCAACCATATGGAGTCGCTGAGAAAACACCAGGATTTCGTGGAAGAGTGTCATTTGGTTTTTGCGCGTGTCGTCTCAATCCACAAACACCAGAGCAGTGTGTTTCGATAGTTCTGGAAATAACGGATTGGAGAATGTTCATCCCGGTCTGCCCCAGACTTTTCTCCCCATGACGAGTGGGATCCAGAGGATACCTGATGTTACCAAACCTCTCAGTGTGGTATGCTGATTTACATTGGGTACGTGTCCATAGTATCCCTCTGATGATATTAAAAGTTATGATATCGTTCCCGGAAAGTATGAGATGGACACAGGGCTAAATACAATGCCCGAGAAAACACGTCTCTGTGAGCCAACGTTTAAAAACAAACAGTCTGCTCTCCATATTTCTTTCGTCGCCCTTCCCGATCATCTAACAAAAGTTCAACATGTTTAGAGGGGTCAAGGATGTGAAGGAAACCGTTTTAAGGATTTTCCCTCAAGCAAAAGGAGAATACGAAAGCTAAGGCGTGCTTTCGCTTCGTTACGGACAGTCCGCAGGAGCGGATGTTTTTTTTGTGGGAACCAACGCTGTTCGTTATTCTCAGTTTATTTGTCCGCCAACAACCCGTGAAATAGGATCGCATCATATCAAAGTATAGCAAGTTGAAGCGGCCCACCCTGCATTTTTCTGCACGATCCCCGGTACACCGTATGGCCCCCCCGAATCATCAGCGACCATGCGCTGCTGGTGGTGGAGCTGGGGCATCCTGGCCCCGCCAACGCGGAAAAGCAGGCATTCCAATGGCGAACAGTTAATTACAAAGTTGCTGCGCATCAGGACAGATGTGAATTTGCATGTGCCGCGGAAGTCCTACTGCGTAACGGCGCAAAGGGGCTTTTTGTGAGCAGTGATGCTTTTTGCAGCCAAGCCAGATGAGCACAAATCACATAATGAGGCAGCGAACAGGCAACTTTTGCCTCGCCGCAGGTTTTTCCGGTGCAGGCGCGTGGGCGCCCAACCGGTAGCGGAGACCCAGTCTGGTCCCCACGATGCGGTTTTTTATGATCTCTCCGGCATGTTTCAGAGGATCCTCCCCCCCTCCCTTGACTGTTTTACCATACGAAGGTCCCTGATGCATAGGGACTGAGCGGATCCCCCTCCCCGGAAGGTCCAGCGCCTGCGAGTGAGAACCCTGGCCAGAGTCAGCTCACAAAACCACCCCATGGGCCAGCACAATTAGCGACAGCACCGAGGATTTCGATGACATGATGAGCGCAGCTGCGTACGCCGGGCTTGGTCGTCCATCCAAAGCTATTCATCATCACCGAGCCATCGGCCAGGGCTATCTTTTGCAATTTAGTTATTCTTACTGCTGAGCAATCCAGCATCTCAGGGATCCCACATAGCCGGCATCACAACCAGCACTATGAATCCCCCGCACCGTGAGGGACCAGTGTTTTCCTTCATGAGTGACGAGAACTAATGTGAGGCAATGACACGGGAAGGAGGGGAAATCATCTTAGTCCCCTATCTCCATGTCATTTTCCCTGCACTTCCCGCACTCTGTTACTCCTGTTTATACCAACTCCTCGGGCTTCTCCTGGCGAGGCGGCGCCGGAAACATTGCATATCCCTGGGAACCCGGCGTGTTTCGGTGTTCCCTTTACTGTCTTCCAGGCGCGAATGACCGTGAAAACGAAGAGGAATCCCTTTCGTATCCAGCGCCTCAGATGCAAACAAAACAAAGCATTTGTTCTGGGGTTGCGGCACGAGGATCAGAAAACCAAGGTATCTCATATGGCATCGATGGTTTAACAGAGATTTTGTTTTGACGCCGAAACAGTGTAAGCAAGCTTTACTTTATTTGTTTGGTGTCTAGGACTCTCAGTCCAAGGCTGAGTACCCAAAGAAGGTACGCAAGGGCTCGCTTTTAGCCGCCATAATTGTGATCGCCAGATTTTTCGCGGAAGGTGATTCCACCGTCATGCTGCCCATCTGATATAAGTGTTCCGGGTACCTTTTATGCCAAATAGCGAGCAAGCAGCATCAGATCTCACATTCCAATCTGAAGACACATTTTGTGTACCCAAAAAACACGTGACACTTTTGGCAAGCGAGCATATCATGATCAACTAGTCCACTAGAATCGACAATTCCGCAGTCTACCCCGCGGGCTGTTGCAGGACCCCGAGACGAACGAGTGCAACGAGGTCATTGAGTGGATCCGCGACAGAGCCGCGGAACAACCGGTTGGCATCTTACATGTCAGTCGCTATGCACCCGTCCATCCCTCTGACGACCGCCGCCGCGATGTGCGGGAGGGCATGCAGCTTTTTGTGGCGCTGCGCAGCGCAGGGCGGGAGCGACTCGGTGAGGAAAGAGCTCGCCGAGCAGCTAAACGAAAAGAGTGGGAGGCAGATTGTGTCCCGACGGAGCGTGGAGTCACACACCGTCTGCTTCGGAAGGCGGGGCCGCGACTGATTTCCATTCTGGAGAACGCTGACGGGACCATCGCAACCGGCGAGAACCTCGCGGAATGTGCGTGGCGTCAGGCGGGCAGTCGCCGGTCGGACCTCGCACTTCGAATTGAAACCAACAAGTTCCTTGCAGAGTTCCCTGCGGATAAGCTCGGCCCCCCCGCTGACTGTTGAGGAGGCGGAGAATTTGCTGTGGATGATGAAACCGTCGGCGCCAGGCATCGACCAGATCTCAGCACCCATGCTGCGTGTGCTGGCGGTATGGCGGCCGGCGATACAGAGGCGCCCTCATCGTCCGGTTGATTATGAGCGTAACGTATCATCACCCCCGTTTCGCAAGGAATCGAATCCCCATCCTTGTTGCGCACGAATATGCGAATAGATATCAGCGGCATGAAGTTTCTTTGTCTGTACAATGCGGTACCGGGAGCGGGTAACGTAGCCGTTTTCAAAATCATGGTTTGGGGAACAGTGACGTCCGGTTTGCGGAATGTTTTCCCCTCGACACCAACCAGGATCGTTTGTACCGAAGCGAAGCTTAGTGTTTTCCGAACGCCGGTCGAGCAATCCCACTGCCTGAACAAACCATCCAGTATATTTTCCGCCCCGAGCCAAGGTGTACCTCTCGGGGAGGACAAGTCTGGCAATTTTGTTTGTTTCGATGTTGTTGGCAGTTTTCTATTCATCACCCCAGGAAAGGATCAGGAAAATCTGGTTTCACCACAACCAGACTCTCCAGGCCATCCACTCAATACGATATTTTTGTGTGTTTTTAAATGAAAGGGGGTGTCAGTTTTCTCAGTACGCGTCGCAAACCACGGTCCTCGTTTTGGCACCCAACATACCTTGAGTGCCGACCAATGGTGTTTCGTCGCGTTCTCTTTACGGACGCTCGCGCCCCGCTACGGGAAAACAGGATCCGCGGGAAATGAAGTATTTATGGACCTTGGAAACACGACCAGGACTGAAAATGTTTTCCAAATATCATCTTTGCCCAGGGAACACATTTGATTTGTTGATATCACTATCCGGCAGTGTCTAGGCTCCGGACCGGGGTAAGCCAATGGGCTCAGGTCCGATTTTGGCCTCAGCCGATTTGTTTTCGTTTGGTGGGGGACGCAGTACGTACGGGTATGTAAGTAAGTAAGTAGGTAAAACTGTATGTAAGTACGTATGAATATACATGTGCATGTATGCGTACCAGCAGGGCAACCAGGTATTCCGCGTCTGGGTGGAGCACCAGAACAAATGGCGACGTGCCCTGGCACGCGGAGATTTCTCCCACCAACTGCTGCGTATACTCGAGATGCGGTTAGCGAAGGCTAACAAACGGGCCAATATTATGGAAGTGGGCCGATCACAGCGTTCGGCGGGATTCAGTTTTGTGTGGTTTTTCTGAAAAATGGAGTTTTTGATGTGAATGAATGCGCGGAAACGAATAAATGCCAGGCCCAAGGCCTGTGAACCGCAATCATCTCTCTGAGGACCCGTAACCATCGCAAGGAATCCAAACCCCAGGAACAACCGCGCCCCGGGGCCGTTTTTAGCGCGAAATTTCCGGTTTCCAGCCCAGCGAGCCACAAACCATGGACATGAATTCCGGATCCAGCTTAGGAATCCCGGAACACAGGACCGACCACGATCCTGTTTTGTAACACGCCATCATTTGTTTCGAATCATGATAAGTGGGCGAAACAGGAAGAATGAAAATGAGGTAAAGCGCCGGTTTTGAATTGTGCGCCGAACACTGTGCCGACCGGTGGGTATGGAATTGATGCGCCAGCGTCTTGAGCAGAGGATCACCTTCCACGCCACGCGGGACGGAGTCGCCGCTGGCAGGATCCCCACCGCCCCAACGAATCATGCGTACACGCCAGGCGCCACATATGGCACGGCTAACAGGCTCCTGCAAGGATGCCAGCTGGACGCCGCGCGCCAGCATAAAGATATATTTATGTATCAGGCCATAGGCAGAGGCTGAAGGGCATTTCTCCGTCTTTTCATGATCGAAGCCAGACCATTTTGTGCAACAGGTTCCTTTTCACACAAATGTGACAGCCAGCGCAACATGTGATATTTGTCGCAATGTGCGGCTGAGCATACACCATGGATTTTCCAATTCCTGGGCGATGAACAGTCTGTTTGAAAAGTAGGGCTTTTGGCTCGAAGGCAAAGCCATGTGTCTGCCAGCATGTCAGCTCCGGCTGACTCTGCCTACTTGGGACCCTCCCCAGCAGCCTTTTTACCAGTATGTTTTTCGACGCCAAAGTGATCTGACGCCAATGTGGCGGCAGGGTGCATTTGTGGGCAACAGTCTCTCCATAGACGCAGAATGCAACGCACCCCCAGGCAAGAGTGGAATTTGAAGCATTTTCCGTGTGCGGCTTGGACTCGGTGTGGGGACCAAGCCCGCCTCAGGCCAGAGGGGATCAGCATTTCCGCACAGCTTTCCCAGCCAGGGCCAAGCCACCATGGTGCCCACGGTTTGTTTCGACGCGGCGGACATTGCAGCGCCACGCCACCATGACGCCTTTCAGCCCCAGCCTATTTTCAGAAGGACCAAGCGGACGCTTTCGGCAGTTTTCGGCACAAGCAAATTGCGCTCGATATGCTGAGATATGGCATCCCCGGCCCAGTCGTCTATCGCACTATTGTCATATGGGCACACGCCAACATACATGTGATTGTCGCCAACGCGATCACGTCGGCGTACACCCAGGACAGATCGGCCATTCAGGGCGATGTCGCAGCTCAGCTCCTCTACGTCGTGTATACGTATCCCGCTTATGAGAGGATGCGGGATCTTCACGTAGGATACAACGTCTCTCTGACAGGATACCGTTTGTGTGTACCGGACGTGGAATTCTCAGACGACACCACGCCAGTCGCTGAGATCCTGGGAAATCTCAAACGTTTGTCGCAGGTGGGGGCGGATGCTTTGCTCCCGCGCCTTTTGGTCAGTGACCCGAGTAAGGGTAACATTCTCGCTGTAGGGTGGCGCAAGTGTGCAGATGTCTGGCAGCCTCGCTCGATGCGGGTGGAAGTTGTAGAACAAGGAATCCGCATCCCTGTTCTCACTTTACGGAACCACGCGAGGAATCTGGGCTTGGAGCTTTACGTTTTCGTGGGCTCAGCTTTTGCAGTGCGGCGACTGAGGAAAGCAGTCAAAATGGTGTGGGCGGGCGCAATCAGGGGGCATATGCTGATGTCAACAGCAAGCACAGTGCATAGTCAGGTCTGCATCGGGATAGCGCACCATTTCGCTATGTGCAGCCCCCCACCAGCGCAGCAGCTGCGAGCCATTGATGCATCCGTGAGCTATCATCTCAAGCGAAAATGCTCATGGGCGGCGGGTGCAAACTCCAGAGCGGCTTTCGCTCCCAATGGGGGCAACATCGCATCCGTCGAGAGGTACACCATTGCGCGCTTCATCGCAGCGTTGATCTCAGATCTTAACTGCCCGCTGCAACCGGCGCGACTCGTCATCAGACAACAGTATCTTGAGGGCCTGCGTAATCCAACAGAGAAGACGGAATACGTCATGGCCCGCCGGCTCCTTGCGCCGCTGCGCCTCACCATTGCCGCCGCAAGCCCGCCGCAGGGGGTGGCGGATTGCCCCCAGCTGGCGTGTATGGAGCAGCATGGGATGCGACGAATACCAGCATGGGAACCGCCTACGGCGCAGTCAGTAACGAATCCAGTGTTCATTGATGAGAGCGTTGGACCTGGCACGGCTACGACTGCGCTAATCTACCCGGCGCAGCGCGGGCGGATTGGGATGTACAAATGTGGGATCCCAGCACACCTGGCGGACACCCGACCAGCCACGCTGATTGGGATCTATATCGCATCCCGTGCCATCGACCGACCGCCTCCCCCTTTAAGCCAACCAGATGGAGCCACCGTAGGCTCGCGGGTACCCTGCCGCGGACTAAAACATAGCACCTAGTTCACTAGCACCGTGTGACGAAATCTTGACACTCGGGTGGACTTGGTGATCTTGACACTTGGTTGAGCTTGGTTGAGAAACTAGAATCCTTTGTTGACTTTACCCAAATCCGATTTCCCACCCGCACTGTTGTCACGGATGAGAAAATCCTGGGGCCAGCACAAGCACCAGGAGCATCGCAAAGCAACGCAACGGAGCGCGACGCAGAGCAAAGCAAAGAAAAGCAACGCAAAGCAAAGCAGAAGCAACAGGAGCAAAGGGAAAAAGGGCCCAAACAAGCAAAGCAAAGCAGAGCAAACGCAAAGCAAGGAAAAAGCAAAAAAGAAACAAAGCAAAGCAAAGCAACGCAAAGCAAAGGACAACAAAGCACCGCACAGCACGGCACAGCACAGCACGGCCCAGCCGAACAAAGCCAAGCAAGGCAAAGCAACAGGCGCAAAACAAAAACCAAAAAAGCAAAGCAAAGCGAAGCAAAACAAGCAAAGCAAAACAAAGCAAACGCAAAACCAAACCAAAGCAAAGCAAAGCAGCCAAGGCGGAAACCCGCCTATAGCGCCGGGGATGTAGCCGTTTTTCCTTTGCGCATGCGCATCAGCCTGTAGGTTTACACGGCTGGGGTCAAGCGATTATGCGAGTTGTCATTTCCCTGAACATGCGCGGATATTTTTGAACGATTTGTTGAAATGCAGTATGTAGGTTGGCGGTTTCCGGGAGGTTTTGCTGGCAGCGTGCGAGTCTCACAGCACGCGGCCTCTCAGCCCGACCGCTTTCCCTACAGTGCAACATTGACAACGGCGGGTGCATTACCTCTATGCTCAGGCACAGATTTGCCGACCTCCCGCGTGTGCTAGCGCCCATCGCGGAGTCCGTGCTCCATGAGGTGCACGAGGGCTCCCTGCGCGTGAACCAAGTGTCGAGGGAGGTAAAGGGAATCCGCCTGGCAGATCGTGCAGCCCGCGCGCACCGGGTGGCGTCGGGGCGTTTGTCCGATTTTTTCTGAGTGGTTTCCAGAACGGGCGCGTTTGATAAGGCGGGTTTGAACGAAAACGACTGACAACAGAAACCATTGGTCTAAGGCCCCTTTTAGAGGTGAAGAGCGTCCCGTCCCCCGCATTTGTTTTTTCAGGATCCATTTGCTCTGCCTTTCGGGAGAGCATGAAAAACCATTATTTTCTGAACGAAAACGAATGAACGGATATTGTTTTTTAGGATCGCGCCCCGAACGCCAGCCCCGGGCCCAAATGCGGGCGGACCGGCAGTCGGTGCTGGTCCTCCCTGGAGGATGCCACCATTTCTGGCTCGTAGATTCGGACACCGGACGAGTGTACGCAAATCCGAGGGAGGAGGTGCTCCAGCGCACCGCTGAGCCCAGCCTCCCGTACCCGTGGGCAGGGTTGGCATTTTTTGGATTTATCGTTTCGGGAGGGAAAGCGAGTGTTCGCACAGCTCGGACAAATGCTGCGCCGTGGAGTGTTTTTGAAAACTACAAGACAGACCAACGCTGTGGACAGCCCACTTTTGTGTCGCCCGGTTTCTCGAGGATAGGATCATGTTTCCTGATGAAAGGGGTGAACCGTTTTCTCTTTTTCTTTAGCACAGCGGGCGGAGGGGGATCTCCACTATTCTTGACAGCACAGCTGAAACGTACCGAACAGCTGACGCCATGTTTTCCTAAGGAATTGGAAGCGAGGCTCCCAAGTTCGAGTTTCCCGGCCAGTCATCGTTGCCCAACGGACAACCCACGCCCCTGTGGGTTCCTACGGATGAAGCGCTGACGCAGCGAGTCCGCAGGAGAAGCCGGCTCTCTCTTTACGATGACGGCCAACTTACGGGTCTGCAAGCGGGGATACTATCCCCGCGAGGTATGCGCGGACCAGCCGTGAGTGAGCTGCCGTGCATAAGATGTAAGTACAACACGCCCGACACGCAGCGCCGATGGCATCCATACTGTACGTGCCCCCATACAAGCCGAAGCAGAGGCGAGCTTATGCAAAAGCTCGCACTCGACCTCCGCAGAGTGCAAAATGCAGCAGTATCTGCCGATGTCGCCAGAGCTCCCATCCCTTCCACCCGCGCCCCAGCACGACGTGACTGCGGGGACGGGGGAGGCGCCCAGCGTGAGGCGCATGCAATACAATGCGGCCGCCATCGCATCCTTCTTTTATCCCCAGAGCAATGGGAAGCCCACAACCATGATTTTGAGCTCGCCATTAACGTTGCGGGTGCATGGCACCCCAACACCATCGTGAAGCTGGAGAAACTGGGGGTGAAAAATCCCGCAGCCACCCTCTTGCCGCTGTGGGAAGTGGTTTGTGTACAATACATCACCGAAGTGACGGAAAACTTCTGTACCGCTGACGATTCCCCCTCCCCCGAGCACTATGCCCCACCCTGAAGGGGGGTGGTTTTCTTTTCGTTCTCTGCGGCGTACGGGCGGAGAACCACGCCATCCGATCTTTTGGCGGGGTGCGTGAGGTCACTGCCCGACCAGAGGTTGGAATAAGCCGTAAGTAAAAGCAGTGCATGTTTCCCTACGGTCTGATTTGGAAACAGCCATGAGGAAAAGTTTCATGTGTTTTCAAGGCGGAATGGGAGATGAAGCGAAACGCAGATGAAACGGAAACCAGGAACTATAATATCCGGACCCTGATGGCAGCTGCTCCCATAACTTCCCAGCAACACACGCAGGAGAGATATGGGGGAGGTTTCTGTTACGAAATGTAGTGCAACTGATTCAAAAACTTACAAAGCTTTTACCCCAAAACAGAGCAGGCAGCCCCCGGGTTCCCACAGTTGTCCTTAAGCAACTGGGCCAAGCGGCGCGCACGGTCGCTAGCGATATCAGTCGCTCAAACAAACTTTGCCAAACGTTTACCCCTTATGGTCGAGCAAGCAACCAAGTAGTATCAGCCGGTGTAATCAAAAGTCCGAGTGCCGTACGTGCAAATGCGGTGGTGACCTTTTCGCGCGGCCGGCCACTGCGTTACGGAACACTCCAGCATACATATGAGGGAAGCGAAGAGTCCCTATCCCCCCTAGCACGCTGGTCATCTGTCAAGCCCCGTCCACCGCAGGGCGGCCGGCAGGGGCTATTTTTTCCCTCTCGCCGCCGGGGCAGGCGCGACGCAGCCTTATCGATCAAGCCACGGCTTCCCTCGATTTGTCTCCGAGGCCGCAGGAGTTCACCCACACGTCATTTCAAATAGTATTTATGTCCGAGCGGATCCCAAGCCAACCCGAATACGGGGAGGCACGAAGCTCCGATCTTAGCACATTAGAATGACCTCCATGGAATCCGCGGAACGCTTTGTTTTCTCCATCTCCAGATGGGCGTTTTTTCAAGTAGTGATGAGGGGATCAAATGGGTTTTTCAGAACAATAAACGCAGCTTTTTGGTGCTCCAGGACGGCGAGCGGCGCTCAATACCTTACTGTAGGCAGCCGAACGTGCTGATCTCAAGGGTTTCCTTACCAGTGAGATGTCAGGAGAGGGAACCATGAAAAACGGGAGCGCCCGAGTGGAGCAAAGCAAATTAACAATGTTGGTTTGCAGGTTTTACAAAGTTGCCAAAACGCGGGCCACAGCCATATCAGAGCAGGACGGTTACCTGCCGTCATGTTTTTTTCCTATGTCTGGGTTTCCAGTTCGGCAAGATCCCAGGCTCGAGAGCTGCGAAAACCAGGAGCGCCCGTGTGGTGGGGCGCAAAATTCCAAGGTAGTTTGGCAAAGTTCACACAAGCCGCCACCACGTGGGCCACAACTACCACAAAGCAGGATGATTTTCAGTCTTTCGTTTATTTCAGGATAAAACATGGGATCGCACCCTATCCAATAGACTCTAGCCGGGCACAAACAACGAGCTTGGGGGAGTTGAGCGGATGGCAGCGAGGCCGCATAGCGCCCCAGCCGCTCGCGGCGTGGGCGGAGCGGCGCCGCCGCCAGCGGCGGCAGTACGGCGGGAGGGAGGGCGCGGGAAGGGGCAGGCGCCGCAACCGGCGGTGCAGCAGCGCCTCACCGTGCTGCTGGGTCGACCGCACGGTGTGGCCGCGGTCCCCCGCCCTCTGATGAACCCCGCGTGCACGGAGGCGGAGCAGTGGTGGCGGTTCGCGCCGGAGCATGTCACGGCCGTCATAAGGGTGACGCTCGCGGACGAGGATCGGGCGCCAGGGCTAGGTCACGCATGACGGCTGCGCCATTTTGCTTGTTCTTTTGAGCACACAGACAGAGTCTAGTACACCTAGCTGGCCGGGCCTGATGGGGTCCGAAAGCTTTTGGGCGGCTTTTCCCCCACCCCCGAAAATCCCCCAGCCGCAAATTTGGAGCAGGATGTTTGAATGTTTTGAAAAAACCCAGGCCACGGCGAGGCCCCCACGGCCGAAAATGGGAGCAGAAGCGGGTTGCCGCAAACACTCCTTGTCCTGTGCGTCGCGCGCACGAATGGGTCTCACCCGTTGGTGATCCGATTTCAGTGTCTTCCGTTTGCGCACGTTTACCCCTATGCATGATAAGGGAAGCACACCCCACAATCTTAGGATAAATGTATGTAAAGTAGCCCCAATCCCTAGGCCTGGCTTGCCATGTGCCAACCAATCCCGCCCCATCCAACCCACGTGCAGTCAATGCGGAGCAGAGCCCTGGTGCGGCGGGGGCCGCTGCGCCACAGTTTGGGATGGACGGCTATGGTGGAGGATAACCTCGCGTGGGTCGTACGGTTCAAGCGGAAGATGGAAGGAGGAGCGACGGCTTTCGGCATTTCCCGCGACGTCCCCACTTTTATGCTCTGGGGGTACGTGGGAGTGGACGAGTGGGTCACGAAGCAAGCGACCGAGGATGACTGGGCGACGTTGAAGCGGGGAGCGCCAGCTTTAGCGTAGGAAGAGTCCACCACAAGTGGGGAGACCGCGCCACAGCAATGCAATCATCAGCCCACCGTGTTCATTCCTCCCTAGGAGCCGCTTGATCCGAAACCATGGACATGGTTTTTCTGCCATGGCCACATGAAGAAGTCAAAGAAAAGTCCTCTGGAAAATGAAAATGAAAAGATGAGCCCTGCGGAAGTAGCAAGGGATATCGTCAGCCGTTTCTTGAAAACGTGCAGTAAGTGGTAGCCACTCCCATCCTAACCCAAAATGCCGGCATGCCACATCTCGCAAGTCCCAAAATGGATTCCTAACCGGGAGCAACCCGCCTTCGCACGGCCCGCCGCGGGTTTTTCCTTTGTCTCTGATTCCGCTTTTGCCACAAAGTCCTTTCAGGCGTCGACGCTCACAGGTCACGCTAGCTTTGCAGGAAATGAACAGCGCCATGCGCTGCGTCGAACAAGAAACAAGTATACTTTGAATGAAGTAAGCGGCAGCGAAAATCCACCACGACGTATTGGACAGTGGAACGGAGGCGCGCAAAGGCCGCGCCAGCGGATATCATGCGCATTTTGTGTTTTTCAAGGAATCATACTCGGACCGCCAATGCGGGCGCATCTGAGGTATCTCCCTACGCTGAGACCCCAGGGCATCTGTGGTGCGCTCGTAGCATGACGCCGCTCCGCGAGAGAGCGGCGCGGGCGGCGGAGCGCGCGAGAATGGCACCGCGGCCTACCCCCGCTGCGGACGGCACGGACGAACGGCTGGCAGCGCTTTTGGTTGGGCACATTCGCCCTGACGGTATCAGGGCTTTCCTCGCCGGGCCGGAGGTGCAATGGCACGACTGTCTCTCCATCCTCGCCAAGCAGTGTGTGCCACAACGTCCGCGCGAACGCCTAGAGGACAACGATATACTCACCGCCGTCGACGAAGCCGCGCGGAGAGTGCTGGCGTACGAGACGGATCCGCCGCGCCACCTTGAACAAGACCGGCGCACAAATGTTGAAGCTGACGGTAAGTACCGCCGACCTAGGAATAAGCTTGTTTGGGTTGGAAGGTGTATAATAGTTTCTTTCCCTGACTGCCGGGAATAACAGGAACGGAGTGAATACAAAGCTGTGTAGAAATTTGATGGTGCTCCGCTGTGAGACCTCCACATCGCACAGCACAGTCGAACAGCAGTGCATGGGATATTTCCGCCAAACGAGCCGGCGTAAGCAAACAGTTTTTTATAGATGCGCAGTTCCAATAAGCGGTCAAGCAAGAAAAGAATGATAGGCGTTTCCCAGGTTCCAGCGGTATACCTATGAATGGCCGCCACCAGCCCCGCCGGCCCGCGTAGCGGCAACGGCTGCAGATGCGTGGAACCGTGATGCGGGAGTGCGCCTGCCCACGGCGGGGATGCTCGCGCCAGAATATTTTGATTTTGATAAGGCGATGCATGACGCGACGGAGCAGCAGTTGCTCGAAGCACTGTTGGCTCATGACGATCCGTCCCGCAAGCGCGTTCGCCACGATGCGCCGTGGAGGCCGGACGTGAGCCACCTCGATGACGCGGAAGAGGGCTCCGCGGGAGATCCGATCGATCTCCTCCGTGATGAAGAAGACGGGCAGCTAGGAACCGCTTCGCCAGCCGAAGCCGCGGTAGCCGACGCTGAAGATGATGAGCTCAACCGCTTTCTTTTGCAGCCGTCGCTAGGAGACGCGTTCGTCGGGCAGTGAGTCAAGTCGACAGTGCGGATAGGCGGCGCCGGCCCCATTTGCTCTCCATCCGCTGTCACTATGGATTCAGGAATGTGTATCCTTTAGCCATGGTCCTGGCCCTTGACCTAAATGGGCCCCTGGGGACGGGAGTAGCACATTATATACACCTCCCTCCTGGCCGCGCCAGGGAACCGTCATTCAGCGTCCCGCCCGCAACGCGAGCCCGGCCTGTTCGGCGGCCCCCTTGTAGCAGAGGTGGATCCGGGTAAGCCGCTTCGGGGGTCACGCCCAGACAATGCCACGTCACCGAAGAACCGCACCGGCATCCCAGCCCGAACAACTGGCACTGAGAGCAACCGCACCATCGTTTTGCGTATCAAGCAGTAAAGTGTGAATGTCCCCTTGCCTAAGTATGCTCTCTACGTCAGGGGCTGCAGCCCTCCATGAAACTGAAACTGAAACTGTGGGGGGCGGCTGGCTCTGACCCGACCGTCGGAAGTAATATTATTATTATTCTGCATAACATTACCATATGATTATTATTATTATTATTAATAATAATAATAATAATAATAATAATAATAATAATAATATGATGATGATCCGGATAATAATAATATTA
>Ga0099798_10297_pt1 | contig 17143 bp, 14 predicted proteins | sample Uncmet_Sort29A_1_FD_89870 | JGI IMG/M metagenome (GOLD analysis project Ga0099798, IMG submission 89870) | Marine eukaryotic communities from CALCOFI LINE 67, Pacific Ocean - CN13ID_Sort29A_1 | ecosystem: Environmental > Aquatic > Marine > Oceanic | place: Pacific Ocean: Monterey Bay | collected...
ACGGCTACTTCACGCTGAAGGACCATCTCTGGGAAAGAGCCGACCCGTATTTCTTCCACTTCAGCAAGAACGAGCGGCAGCAGGTGCTGCAGCGGTATCATGAGCACCGTGGGCGTCAGCTCCAGAAGCAGTCGGCGGCGGCGGCGGCGGCGGCGGGCGACGACGAGGGAGGAGATGACGACGAGAAGAGAAGGAATAGGACGTCCGACACCGCCCTGCACCTGCCTCCGGCGCGGGTAGCGGCAGCAGGAAGCCTTTTTCCCGCCTTGGCTTCGTTGGAAACCGCCCTGCTGTGGAACCCGAGTCTCTTTGAGCTGGTGTTCTGCGTGCTCTACAATAACAGCAGCAGCAGCAGCAGTAGCAGCAAAAAGACGGCGCCATCGGCCGCCGCTGATCACGCGTATGCCTCCGTCGGTGCTCTGAACGGCGCGTTGTACGTGCTGACGCTCTCCTTGCTCACGGTGCCCTCCTCGTCGCCGCCGATAGCCGCAAAGGAAAAAAAGGAAGGAGACGAAGAAGAGAACGAGGACGACATAGCGACGACGACGACGACAGAGAGGGAGGAGGGTGCAGGACGGCGCGGCGACGACGAGAATGGTGCTGGTGATTATAGTGCAGTAGTCACCACGACCACCACTACTACCTTGACAACTACGATCACCACCGTGGCCACTACTAGCACGGCCACCACCACTGCAACCACCACCTCTAGCGTCAGAGGTGCCCCCAACAGCAGTGAGAATACCACGGCGGTGCCCACCACTGCAAGCACTGCTGTCTCGGAGCCTACTCACCGCTCGTCGTCGCCCCCCACGACGGAGGCGGCGACGGTGGTGATGGCTGTTTCTTCTTCGTCGTCGTCGTCAAAACTCCGTACATCGAGGGGTGGGGGGTGCAGCATTCCCCCTGATGATCAAAAAGGGGAGGAGGAGGAGGAGAAGGATGGCCGGGACGACGACGACGACAACGACGACGCAGATGTTGTTCGTTCGCCCCTCCGTATTTTGGGTGGACCGCGAAGTCCATTCACGACCAAGATCCCGTATGAAGCGCTATGGCACGAAATCGAGGTTCCGTTCTTCCTTCACCCCTCCTCCTCCTCCTCCTCCTCCTCCTCCTCCGGCATTGGGACCCCACCTTTTCCACCTCCTTCCGACGCCATCACTTTAGACTATTTTAATAGTTCAGCCAATGCCACTACTACTGCTGCTGCTGCTGCTGCTGCTGCTGCCCCCGCCCCCCCCCCACCACCATCCTCACCACTATCATCATTGTTACCGACGCTGCTACCACCACTGCCCCCACCGGCAGTAACAAAAACGACGACGACAACAACAACAGCAGCAGCCGCTACCACACCGACGACGACAACAGGAACGGTAATATCGGCTGTGGCAACAAAAATATCGCCAAATACGACGACGACGACGACAATCATCAAATTGCTGTTGCAATTATACGCTGCGGGAGACATGGACGAGCAGCGAGAGTACATTTCTACCATATTCGGGCTAGTCAAGAAGAACGATCCGGACCGATACGGGGTCATCGGTGCAGCCCTGGAGAAGTCCAGCGCGGACGAGACGAAGGCACAGACCGACAAACAGAAGCGGCTGCAGATGGCGAAGCAACGGCAAGCGGCTGCACTCGAAGTCATGAAGCAGAGACAATTGGCGTTCTCGTTTGACTTTGACTCCTCGGACGATGACAGCAGTTCGGACAACGACGACGACGATGAAGAAGAAGAGGATGGCGATGACGATGACGACGGCAGTGAAGAGGAGGAACTGGCGGGTGATGCCGACGGGAGAATAGAACGGGAAGGGGCGAGTGCGCTCGAAACAAGAACGCTGACGACGACTATGACAAAATCAGCAGCAACAACAACAACAGCAACAAGGGAAACGCTTGAATCACGCGTCGGTGGCGGCAGTGATGATGGAATGGATACGGATGATGGAGGGCGGAAGGGTGTGGGCATACAAAGGGCAGCAAAGAGGAAGGGCTTTGTGGCGTCGTCAGAGAGCAAAGGAAGATGTGTCGAGTGCGCCGTGTGTAGAGAGCAAGGGTCGTTGGACGGTAGCGAGGACGATACGAACCCATTTGCAATGGTTGCTCTCATCCAGCCCGCGGTGCTGCTGCGAGGTAAAAGAAATGGACGAAGCGCGAACGGCAAAGAAGGGGATGGAAAGGACGACGGCGATGACGACGACGACGATGATGATGACGGTCACTCCTGGTCCCGTCAGCGCTTGGCGGCACAACGGGCTGTGACAGCGGCGGCAGCGAATGCTTCTCCCGATGCACCCCCAACTACCACCACCACCACCATCACCACCTCCGACGACGATGACAAGGACGGGAAAGTGACGGTTGTGTCTGCCAAGGACATGCTCGAAGGTGGCCAGTACGGCCCCGACCTCATGCGGAGGGACCTTGGGGAGAGAACTGCGCGCGTCCAGTGTTGCGGCCTGGAGTACGTACGTGCACTCCGTCTCATCGCCCAATCAGATCGCTCTATTCTCCAGGCCTAGAGTACGTACGTGCACTCCGTCTCAGCGCCCAATCAGATCGCTCTATTCTCCAGGCCTAGAGTACGTACGTGCACGCCGTCTCATCGCCCAATCAGATTGCTCGATTCTCCATGCCTAGAGTACGTACGTGCACTCCGTCTCATCGCCCAATCAGATTGCTCTATTCTCCAGGCCTAGAGTACGTACGTGCACTCCGTCTCATCGCCCAATCAGATCGCTCTATTCTTCAGGCCTAGAGTACGTACGTGCACGCCGTCTCATCGCCCAATCAGATCGCTCTATTCTCCAGGCCTAGAGTACGTACGTGCACGCCGTCTCATCGCCCAATCAGATCGCTCTATTCTCCAGGCCTGGAGTACGTACAATCCGTCTCATCAACCAACCAGATCGCTCAATTCTCCTCCAGGCATGGAGTACAACCCCCGTCTCGTCGACCAACCAGATCGCTCGATTCCCCAGGCCACTACATGCACACGAAGTGCTTCGCCTCATACCACCTCTCCCTCATGGAGCGCCAATTCAACAACCAGAGCTTCGAAGGTATTCGGGTCGTGGACATTGAAAAGGGTGAGTTCCTCTGCCCTATATGTCGCCGTTTGGCCAACGGGCTGGTTCCGTTGGTCGGCGAAGAAGGACCAACCACATCCGAAAACGACAGCCCTCCTCCACCTCCTCCTCATAGAATGGGCACAGCAGCAGCAGTAACAGCCGAACGAAACGGGGTTGTTGCTTCCCTGCCTTCTGGCCCCGTGGACAGCAAAAGGGGCGGCGGGGGTGGCGATGCGAAGACCAGCAGGGGAGGAGGAAAGGAGGAGAAAGAGGCGGAGAATCATCCTGCAGACACCCTTGAGGGGTGGCTGGCCAGCCATCCCCGTCGTCTTCGTCGACTCCGTAGCAGCCATCACACTGCAACTTCTACCACCACCACTACCATCATCACCACCACCACCACCACAACAACAGCAACAACAACAACTGCAACGACAGGCAGCGGCGGTGGCAGCAGCAGCAGCAGCAGCAGTAGCAGAAGCGGTTCAGTGGCCGCCTCGTCGGCTGAGGGGAAGGAGCAGGAGGAGAGTAAAACCGCCGTGTGGAGGAATTCGTTGGTACAGCAGATCCTCGAGGTGGGTAAGTAGTAGGCCCGAATGCAACTGCAGCAGAGAGAACGTGGTGGCGCTAAGTATGCCTCTAAAAATGGATAGGTCCAGCTTTCAATTGTTTTGGTCAGCACTCGCAGCTTTCAACAAGGCATAGCATCATGAGGGCCTGTTATATATATATCGATAACAACTCTATCGTTCTTGATTACCCTTCTCAGGCTCGGTTCTCCGGTGGTATTCATGGAGTGCCTGGAAGAAGCGGCAGTGCCATTATCGCTGCCCGTGTCCACCCCGCGAACCTGATGCTGACTCTCTCCGACGTAGTGGCGGGTAATGTCGTTTTCTCGGAGACCTTGGCTCGCCTGCCGCCCCCTCCCCCACTCCATTTCTCCTCCTCGTCGTCTTCCTCCTCGTCGTCTTCCTCCTCGTCGTCTTCCTCCTCCTCCTCCTCCTCCTCTTCCTCTTCGAGCGATGGTTTAAAAGGCGGTGGCGGCAGCGGCAGCGGCGGCGGTGGCGGTCTTCTGGAGCTCGTCACCGCGGCGGGGGCGGCAGACGGCAGAACGTGCCTGCGGAACCTGACGCGGGTCGTGTACAGACATATGGTCGCGAAGAGCAGGGAAGAGGCGAACCTTCTCCGTGGTAGTAGTCGTAGTGATAGTGACGGAGGCGACAGTCGACGCAATGAGCGGCAGGGGCGGCGGTGCCACGACGCACTTGACGATATTGCGTTCGGCCATGATGCAGCAGGCGGCGTATACAGTAGTGGTGGTGGTGGTGGTGGTGATGTTGCGCGTAACAAGCGTTGCCCGTCGGCGGCGGCCCCGCACCCCCCCCCGTTCCTCTCCCTGGACGTGTTTCCGTTCCTCGTGCGCTGGACGCTGGTCTCCTGCGCTGCAAGGCGTGCGGCCCTCGAGGGTGTCCGCCAGACCTTCTACCGGGCTCTGCGCCTTCTCTTCCCTGCCGTCGTGCTGCAGGCTCTGGTTAGCGTTGCTCTCGTGGCGCCGGGGGCGGCGTCGCCGGCGGCGAGGGGGGACAAGGGGTCCCTGTTATTGTTGTTGCGCGATTCCACGGAGACGCCAGGAACAACAACCCTTGGAGCGGTCTTTCGGACTGTGGTGGACAACCTGCTCACGCGTCCTGGCAGCATCGACGGCGATGGCAGTGGTGGTGGTGGTGCTGCTGCTGCTGCTCCTTTTGCTCCTACTGCTGCTGCTGCAGCAACCAGTACTGGCAACAGCAGCAGCAGCAGCAGCAGCAGGAGCAGGATTAGTAGTAGTACAAGCGACGAGAAGAACCACGACGACGACAACGCCGACGTTGCAAAGCATCCGGAGAAAAAGGTGGCAACAAAACGGAAGGAGCAGCAGCTGGAAAAGCTGCTGAGGCGCCTGCCCGGCGCCACGGCACAGCTTATGAAAAATGCCGTCACCGTGGGGGGTGCCGCCGATGCCAGTGGTAGTGGCAGCAGCAACAACAACAACAACAGCAGCAGCAGCAGCAGCAGCAGTAACCGCCGCTTCGTCGAAGCGGTCGAAGTTCTGTGCCTGCCCTTTCTTCGTCAGTGCCTAGTCTTTCAGAGTGGGTGCCTGGGACAGAGTGTTGTCACAAGTGGCGGCGGCAGCGCCAACGTGGACGCGAGTGGCGAGAAGGAGGGGCAGGAGGAGGAAGAGCTCTCCGCGGCTACACTCGGTCGCTTGCTCGGCCTGCCCTCGGTCGCGACCGTCTTCGAGCAGACGAAGATGGGGGCAGTTCACCGCTCGATTGTCAATGACTGGTGGCGCCGCTTTGTCGTGGAGTGGTGGTGGCGGCGGGGGGGGGGTGCGCCCCCCCCCCCGCCGCAAACGCCGCCATTGTGTCCCTTCTCCCGCAGCCGCGGCTCCCGACGCCGCCGACGCTGATCCCCTTGTCGAGGGTGTACGCCCGGACGTATCTCAAGTACGTGGAGCGCAAATGCCACCTCTGCGGCAAGGTGCCTGACCGCGCCGCGCTGTGCCTCACGTGCGGGCAGCTCGTCTGCTGGTACTCGCCCTGCTGCTTCCGCCCCGGCCTGCCTGGAGAGAGTATGGAGCGATGATGATCTGATTGGTCGATGGGAGGGAGTGTAATCCAGGCCCGGAGATTCGAGAATCGAGAGCGGTCTGAGTGATTGATGATAAACGACCGGGTTGTTGTTGTTGTTGTACTCGAACAGGCCCCGACGGGCGCACGCAGGGCGAGGCGACGCGGCACGCGGAGGAGTGCGGTGCTGGCTGTGCCGCCTTCTTGTTGCTCAAAGAGACGTTGGTCCTGATTTGCCTCGGAAACGGTCCGTCCGTCCGTCCGTCCGCCCGTCCTCCCTTCACGTCAGCCAGTCTCTTTCTGTCTTTTTTTCGAACCCTGTCTCCTGTGTACTGAATAGTACCTGGGGGCTGGGGTGAGTTGTAGTGCTGCGGGGGGGGTGGAATGGAGTGTGTCGATGATCTGCCCCCTTCTACTCTCCCCCATCGCATGTGCATTTGAACGTATTGTACATGGAACGACCCGCGCGTGGTGGGTGATTGATAACTACATCAAAGAAGTGTTATCTTGACGGAATCGATTTTCGTCGCTATGGAACACCAATATGTATGCATAGCAAAATAATAGTCTGTCTTTTTCGTCGAAATCGACTTTTAAAATGCACGCATCATGCACAAACGAAGAAGAGCCACCACCACCACCATACGTACTCGTACAACCAACCACAAGGCCGGCGGTGCCTCTGGGGGTCACTCTACCTCGACGAGCACGGGGAGGAGGACCGCAGCTTGCGGCGCGGGAAAACGCTCTACTTGAGCGCAGGGCGCCACCAGGAGCTACGGCGGCTCCTGACGTCGACGGGGTTCGGGCACGACACGCGCATTCTATCCCTGACTACTCGCCGCGAGGGGCTGTTGTACTGAATATGCACCCTACCCTAGGGTATATGCATACACGCACTAGTACTGAGTACTGTAGGCTAGGGTATGCTCGTACTGAAACTAGACGACATGCATACTCGTCGTACGTGTACATACACGTATGCACGTATGCATATATATATATATTCTGTACTTTCGCCATGTTGCGATCGTACGCACACACATATACAGCTGTAGTATTTTACTTTTACGAGCTCGTATGAAGTTTATACCCTACACGTATGCATACCCTGAGGGTACACACGTATGATTAATCATACAATGTGTATCAGCTATACGTGTATACGAGATACGACGAGTATCGAGTACGAGTACTAGTACTAGTACGTGCATCAAGGGCACCGGGCACACTTTTTTTTGAAATGTTTGTGTTAGAGATCTATCCGTTGTTCATCATAACATTCAATAGCGACGGCCCTTGCCCCCGCCGTAACCTCCTCCCCCGCCTCCATAACCCCCACCTGCACATTATACACGATTGCAATATATATGCATATGAGGCGCAGAAATTCACACATGAGAGGCCACCGGAGTCTACGTAGGAATGAGGTTGGGAGAGGAGTAAAACAAAAAAGAGACAAGGTGATGTGAGAAGACGGGAAGGGACGGGTTGGGTGGGGTCAAGATTCGCGGAGGACGGATTTTGCCGATCAGGAAAAAGGGCGACAGCATCGGCATGAGCGACGATAGCAATAACAACATCATGATTATACGAAAATACCTCCTCTGCGGCCGCCTTTCCCTCCTCCTCCTCCTCCTCCTCCGTACCCGCCGCCTGGGTGTGTTGTCGTATTTGTGTTGTCTTTTGGCCGTTCCTTTTTCACACACACTTGTGGTGGTGTGCTATGAGTGAAATGAAAGTAAAGCGCACCGCGCACCGCTGGAGTGCTGCTCCAACCTAGTTCTGAAAAGGGTTCTTCCTTCATTCAACAGTCAATCAGCGACATGTCATCGTACTAAGCATAGCACATCAACGTGCAAGAGTGTGCGCGTATGTCATGACGCACCGCCGCCCCGTCGACCGCCGCCGCCCCCTCCGTAGCGTCCGCCTCCCTTGCCCCCACCCATTTCAGACGGGTCCTTCTTTTTTATTGTGGCGGGCTCGACTTTAATGACGAACTCCTTTCGACCTTGCCACGGTTGACTGTGCATCACGTTGTGAGCGTGTATTTGTGTGTGTGCTGCCGAAATGTACAGAAATGCAGAAACAGCGCGAGGGAACATGCCCGTCCTTCTGCATATCTGACTGACTTGTATGTCTATCTGCGGAGAAAGCGGAGGAGAGAGGCGGGAGAAACATCGGTGCCAGGTTGTGGGCGTGTCTCTCCTCTCTGTCTCCCATATCTGCTTGGCAGCCAGACTTGCACTAGCGATAACGCACCCGTTGAAAAACTCTGGGGCATGTAACGCGGCGGAAGGGTCTTCGTAGGTGATGATAGCGTCGCCTTTGCACTTGCCGCGGTCGTCTTTGTAAATTGAGATCTTTGGCACCCTATCCCAACGGTTGCGTCCAACTTTCTTTGTAGCAATGGTTCCAATCATTTTGAACTGATCGTTGAGCTGATCGACCGTCACATCGGGGGGTAGCCCAGAAATATAAATCGCGTTGCTGTTCTCAAACGTCGAACGTGTCACACCTTCATCCTTTGATGGCGCACACCTAACGTCAGGCATTGGTCCGGCAGCCGCCCTGTCCAGGAGAGTAGTAAACAGCACTGTATTAGCACCAGAACGGCATGGAGAGCCTTCGACACACAAATAATAGAGACTACGAGGTGTGCATACATCTATGACCCACCCCAACACTTTGACACCCAACATCAAGACAAGTACACGTCGCAACAACAGCTTTTATAATAACTAGCACGTACTTGGCTTTCCGACGATCACGGTCACGGTCACGGTCTCTGTCCCTGCCTCTCCGCTTACTGTCGCGATCTCGGTCCCTCGACCGCGACCGACTGCGACTCCGCCGGCGGCCTCTGTCCCTGTCTCTCCTATCACGACCCCTCGAACGCGAGCGCGAACGGGAACGTCTCGAGGAGGAGCGAGAGTCCGACATGTTTTTATAATATAATTGTCTGACAATACGAATAGGATGAGCTTGGTGCGGGGGCAAACTCGTTATGCCCCTTCTCCGGCGATCTGACCAGCTCTTTCCCTCTCTTCTCAGAGATGATAACGAAAGAAAGACAGAGTCTGTGTCACTGATGGAAGGGGCTCATTAGTGTAGCAGGAAGTGGATGGACTGTGGTGCGTGGTGCTGTGGTGGTGGTGGTGGTGGTGGTGTGGTAGATCACTACGACTGTACCGGTAGTACTATTTCTCAGTGTGTGCTATTTACTCGTACACGTATAAAAAACCTTCTTCTGCACTTTTCCTCTTCTTGCATTTCTACTTCATCGTCGAACGAGAAAGAGTAGTTAAAAACGTTATAGCAACAGCAGTGTGGAGCATGTATGGAGGGCACGACGTATGGTGGGTGGATCGAAATGTGTGGTAGTGGTGCGAGTGCTCGTACACACTTCTACATCAATCGCCGCACTGATTTACTATAGTAATGAAGGAATTTAATACCGGTATAGAACAGGCGTGCTGTAGTACGAGTACCTACTTAACTACCAGTAGGTGGTAGGTAGGTGGTGGTAGCTACTTTGCTAGCTAGCAGCAGCAGCAGCAGCAGCTGCTAGCTAGGAGGTACTCGTAGTAAATTCAAGTGTGCATCAAAATTCAGCCTTTTTGAGATACTGAATTGTATTGTATTACCCATATGCACATGTGCATACCTGCAGATAGGGTCATAAGAATAATAATAAATAGTGCCTTTTTTTTCCAGCCTAAATAAATCCTATAACGAATGCCCCAAAAATATGAACTTTTGCCGATCCTGTTCTTGCATGGATGGAGTGGACGAATTTTTAATACTTTTAACGAATGATGGCTCTCACTATTGAAAATTCACTAATACCCAGAGAGGTACGTACCTACTCGTAGTAGTACATGTATTATTCATTTTCTAATAATCCACCATTTCAACACTAGCCAGGCATTTCTAGTTGGCTCAACATAGACTTGCAATCATCATCGTGTATCTCTGTATGCTATCTGTATCAACGGGGTATCAACGAAGGGTCAACGAACACCCTAGGGTATATACTAGTATATATATGCATATACATGTAATGCGTACCCTCGAGGGTATGTACTCGTACGCGCTATTTCTTCTTGTTCTTCTTTGTTGTTGCTTCTTTGACGACCAGCACACCAGCGTCCAGCAGCGGACGGATCAGCACCCGCGCCTCGGCGTCGTCGTCGTCGGCGATGATCTGGAGGTCCCCCACCCTCGTCCACTCCGGGTAGGCGAGCAGGAGTGTTTCCAGCGCCTCTGCGTACCCGAGCGAAAAGTCCAAGCGCTGCTCGTCAACCTCGGAGAATCTGTGTGTGTGTGTGTGTGTTCGCGTCGTTTTGAAGTGCACATGATGCGCATACATATATATATATATATATATATACATATTTCGGTGCCATTATTATGTGCATACCCTAGGGTGTGTATATGCAAGCACGTATGGTTCCTATCCGCCTATCTATGATGCCTACCTACCTACCTACCTACCTAATGCCCTGTTCACTTCTATTTGTGACACTTTTGAGGGGATGAATATAGGAAACCCTATGCGTATATACATATCGCTCAAAATGTGTGACAAATACATGTAGAAGTGAACAGGGGAATACCTCCCTCTCTATACACACACCACACACCTATACACATACGTACACACGTACCTGCACGTATTTCTTGCACTGTGGTAGAGGACGGCTTGGTCGCCTTCGACTGCAAAGTGTGCCACCTTTCGGCCCGCCAGACGAACCATTGAGTCCTGGTGTAGGACAGCTACTAGTCGTCTCCCCCCTCCTCCTGCTGCTGCATTGCTGTTCTTGCTGTTGCTCTTAGCGGTCATGCCGGTGGCGGTGGAGTCCGCAACTGGTCCCGATGATGGTGTTGATGATGTTGACGACGACGATCCTGTTGTTATTGTTGTTGTCTTGAGATCACTGCTGCTGCTGCTTAAGGAGGAAGAGGAGGAGGAGGAGGAGGAGGAGGAGGAGGAGGACGCTGTTTTGGGAGGGCCGAACTTTGCGACATCTAGCCCGGGAAAGCGGGGTGGCAAGAACCCACGCATAGCCCGGCGCATCATCTGGTCGGCCTGGAATCGAATCGAATCGTGTGCTATTTATCTATCGATCTATCCGTCGTCGACCGATCATCCGATCGCTCATAGGTTGTATGTGTTTCCACGGGCCTAATCTCTCTGATCATGTGCTATCATCATCCGTCGTCGACCGATCATCCGATCGCTCATATGTTGTATGTGTTTCCACGGGCCACGTCGTCGATGGCCTCGTCCAGGTCTCCAACAACGCGCTGCACTAAAGTATGCACGTGCTGTCTGAGTCGCTCGCGTGGGGAGTAGAAGGAGATGGAGGAGGAGGAGCTAGAGGACGATGGTAGGGACGGGGGGGGGGCTCGGCGCATCACACCGAGATGCTCGTCTGGTGATGAAGAGTGGATTCGCAGGTTGCGAAGAGAAGGAGAGGGGGGAAGAGAGAGTGAGAGGCGGACCAGCACGCAAGTACTCAAAAGAGTCCACATAGTAATGTGAGGCAGAACAAGAGGCAGAGGACGAGAAAGAGAGAAGGGGAGGGAAGGGGAAGGGGGGGGGGGCGAGAGAGGAAGAGAGAGGACAGACACCGTATTAAAATCTGCCTTGGGCGTTACGGAAGGAAGAGGCAAGAAGAAAATAGCAGTAGGGGGGGGGCTATCTGTCTGTCTGCCTGCCTGCCTGCCTGTCTGTCTGTCTGTCTGTCTGTCCGCCTGCCTTCTAGTTGGAACAGTATAGGAGGGGCACGCAGGCATACTTGGTGGATACATAGGTTGGAAGCCGGTTTGACACCAGAAGTGAGACAAAGAGCGGACAGACTGGAAGGTACGTTGCCTCCTCGGGGGATGGTTGGTCGGTGAGTACGTTGGTTGGTTGGTTGGCTGGTTGGTTGGTTGGTGGGTATGCTGTGGATTGCGCTTCTACGCACTCAAATTGGACGGCAATGTCTTTCGCAAGTCCATGACCTCCGCGGACGCATTCCTCAACAAGGACGGCAGCATGGTCTGTACGTTTGTAGTAGATACATATAGTGGTTGAAGCGCAAAGAGTGGATGGGTGGATGGATGGATGGATGGATGGATGGATGGATAGAGGGACTGAAGACTGAAGGGTAGACGCCACAGACCTCCAAAAAGTCATACCACGTGTGCTGGAGCGCCGTGGACACGGTGATGTGGAAAGAGTGCTCTGCCTGGGTGGTCTTGGCCTGGTGTACCCAGCCACGCGGGAAATACAGCATATCACCTGGCTCCAAGGTCGCCTCCACTGCCCGGCGGAGAGGACGGACGTCCGCGGGGCGGTAGTCCGGGCTGGAGAAGCGCGGCAACACATCGTCGGGAGTTGGTGGGGGGTAGACGAGCCACTGCTTTCGGCCCTCGACCTGGAGAATGAAGGCCTCAATGTCGTCGTAGTGGGGGGCAAACCCTTGCGAGCCGGCCGGGGTGAGGTAAGCGTTGGCGGCTACGAAGGTGCTAAACTCCTCCTGCATGCGCCGCAGGGCTTGGTACAGCTCCGGTGAAAATGCGTGAGGGCAGAGCAGCCTCAGGGAGCAACCCTCGCGGAACCTTTCCCACGCCCAATCCGCGTCAACAAAACCGGCTGGCTCGGTCACATTTTCCCGCTTTTTGTTAACATAACGGGTGACCGTCAAGTCTCGCAGCAAGGCAAGGCGGTTTTCCCTGAGGAGGCTGTCGATGAAAGCCTTTGTGTACTTGAGCTTGGAATAGTACGCCGGCCGGTTCCTCTTGATGAGCAGTGGCTTCTTCTCCCAGTACTCGGACCAAAAGGTATCCACGGGGATGGGGTGCACGAGAGCAGCGAGGGTAAAGTTCTTGGGGTCCGGTGGGGTAGTCGTTTCCGCCTGTGACGATGACGAGGCGGAGACGGAGGCGGAGGCGGAGGAATGTACAGGCTGTCTCTTCTGTTTCCTCTTCTTCTTCTTTTTTATCACCGTCGAGGCTGCCATTGGCGTGACCTGTTGGGTTGCCACACCGCTGTTGCTGCTCAACAAAAGCGACGGGCGCTTGTTCGTTGTCTGCCCCTGTTGTCGCTGCTTCTTCATCCGCTTTCTTTCGGCCTTCGAGATGCGCCCGCCGCTGCGCCTCTTGTTGTTGTCCTGTTGTCGGCGGTTGCCATTGTTGTTGTAGACGACGCCGAACGACGGCATCATTTTTCTTGGGTCTGCCAGCTGGTAAAATATCTTGACGGTTTGCGTCGGCAGGAGAAATGGGGGGTCTCTCCAAGCTAGAAGAAATGCTTCCGTCGTATTCTGTCGAGGGGGAGAGGTCGTCGTCGTTCTGTCGTCGGCGTCCTCTTCTTCTCTGCTCATCCTGCCCCTGCTCAACGAGATTGATTACCGGTAGTTTTAAAGAAGAAAGCCATCATACTACCACCTGTCACGACAGGTGGTAGTATACGTACCCCCCAGCAACCCCCTGTTGTGTGTTTAACAAAATAATAAACTCGCTCGTGTAATTTATTACCTCCTGCATACGATAAGAGGTTAGTAGAAAAATAAAGGTACCGGTACTTAGTTAATGGTACGAGTATCCAGTTTTCTTATAACTTAAAATGCACCACTGCTGGCCATCATATTATAAATAAGCATCTAGCTCAAGATTAGATTTTTGAAATTGCCAGTAAAGCTGCGCACTTCTCCCTTCGTAGAACCCACACGGAGTTTATACATGGTCCGATCGATAAAGAGTTCATAGATTAGCCACTACCTAGATAGCAGATCGTGCCTAGGTAACCGCGCAAATAAATGTATATATTGAAGTTTAAGAGGTCCCACAGATTAAACATGTGAAATAGGCGCGTTTTTGAAAGTAATGTACACGTACTAGTACTAGCACAGTACCTAGGTACTACCGGTGGTACCTTTAAAAGTACAGAAAGAGAAGCAGTCGACGACGTGAGAACACAAATATTAACGCTGCGGCGATGAACCAAATTGAGGTTTGGTGTACCGGTACACCGGTACAACCGTACTACTACCTACTACACGAGCCGTACTACCGGTACAGGTGGCTCGTTGTTAGTCTTCTGGTACTTTACAATAAGTACCGGTACTACCTATAGCTATGTAGCAGCAGCTCTGCTGCATATGTGGTATATTAAGGACCCTTAAATATAGGCTAGTAGTCTCAGAGTACGTTCGTACTCGCACTAGGTAGTACCTAGGTACTGAGAGATGGTCGCTTACAAATATGCGTGACTGTATACTAGTATGCATACTAGCATACTAGTATACTCGTACGAGTATTACCGAGTCCGCTTGATTGATTACGGTACGTACCGGTACTTGTACTAGCACACTGGTAGTAGTACTAAGTACTTATACCGGTCCACTGTGGTGCGTTAATAATTACTTCAGCCAGGACGGCGGTGACGCCTACATTATTGCCGCCCTGTGCGGATACTAAGCTTAGTACTAGTTGGCATCACACGTGATCTTGTACACGCCAGTAAGGTACTAGTTAATGCAGCGGCCTCGATGCACTCACTGCCCAGAGGGATGAAGAAGAGGGGGCCAAGGGCAAGGAGAAGGAGGGTCAGGAGGCGGCTGACGAGGATGGATGCTCGCATATTACTACCGGGCAGCAGTGACACTCCGTTGTTAGTAATCAACCAAAGAGCATGAGCGATACTCATGACCTTCACCACAGTCGTCGAGGGGGTGGAAGAGAGGTGGTTCAAGTAGTTCTCCCCGCAAGCGCACCACCGCCACCGCCACCGCCACCACCACCACCACCAACAACAACAATGCCTCCGCCGCGAGTGGCTCTGTGTCACGACCTCCAGGTCCACGGCGCCAGGCTCCGAGAGGAAGTGGCCTCCATCGCGGGAACTGTGCGCCGATCACAGACCAAGCTGCAAACCCTGCTGAAAGCGATACGGGTGCGGCAGGCATGGTCGAAGCAGCGCGGGGGGGGGGGCGTGCACAGTGGGAGCGGCGGCGACTCCACCACTTGGAGGCGGCGGAGGAGGAGGAGGTAGGGAGAGGGCAGATGCCAGGAAACAAGGCATCACAAACGTTGCTGCTGCCCTTGGCGGCAAGGAGGAGGAGGCGGCAGCGGCGGCGGAGGCGGAGGAGGAATCTTCCGTGCGGCGGCGAGCTCTGGACATTCGTCGGCGGGTATTGCGTCGCCTCGGCGACGAGGTTGCCACGGGTGCCACTTTCCTGAAGAGAGGCCACTACTCGCGGGCGGAAATGCAAATGAGATTCCTTGACCAAGAGCTCCGTAACGAGTTGGCGGCATGGTCGTCCAGCAGCAGCAGCAGCACCACCACCGCCTGTCGAAGAAGAGACGCAGAAGACGAACGACGGTACCGTCTTGCAAAGCACGTGTTTGGCAGTAGTAGCAGTAGTAGTACGAGTCCTTCTGCCGCCGCCGCCGCCGAAATGCCCTCGTTTAGGTTCAGGACTTGGCCGGATTTGCTTTCCTTTCAGACTCCTGGATCTGCAACCTTGCAGGATGTACTAGCTGATGCGAAGGTATTCGAATATGTACGGATCGATATTTGTACTCGAATGTGTGTGTATGCACGTGTGGGCGAGTGCACATTTCTTTTTAAAGTTTCTTTCTATGTCTCTCTGCGTGTGCTTGCTTTGCTTGCTGCAGTTACCACACCATCGCATCTCTCATTTCTCTCTCTCTCTCTCTCTCTCTCTACCTATCACTTTGCTTGTGTCTGTCATGACAATGACTGTCTATCTGTCTGTCATGACTGTCTGTCGTGACTACCTGTCTGTCTGTCTGTCTGTCTGTCTGTTAGCAACATGGGAGGGAGTTAGGCTCCTAATCCATAAGTCTGTCTGTTAGCAACGCACCGCGGTTTGGGAGACTGAAAGTTGAAACGGTCACCAGGCGTCGGGCTATCGCTGATATCGACTCGCAAGGAGTCAATTTTTCCACCATCGCGACGACGCATTATGCCTTCCTCCGTTCTTTCCTTTTTATAGAAGCCCGAAAAGGTCCCTCAGCCCAGCACTGCCACGGCCAACCGCATATTGTATGGGAGTCGTGTGTATCGAGTCACCAATGATGGTGCTGTGATGAGTGAGCAAGAAAGAAGTGAGTAAGGCAGGTTGGAGGAAGAGCCACAGAAGCACAGGAGGGGGAAACTGATTTTGCCTTCTTGCCTTCTGCTCCAGAACAGCAGAACAGCCGTCTGAACGATGAGTCTTGCACGAGTACGGTAGTACTACGAGTACGGTAGTGCATAATGCGGTATAAGTAATTATAACAAACAAGCATATGCATGTAGAATTATTGCAGTACGATCAGTAAGAACATTATTGTCAAACTTATACCGGTTGCAATATGAAATCCTTTATTTAAAGACCGAACCTTTCCCTGATAATTATTTGTCTACCTGCATATATATGCAGGTACTCGTAGTATGCATTTCTACTCGTATACGAGTATCGGTACTACCTGCAGTACTAGTATGGGTAGATCTATTATTGGATATGCAGATGCATGAACGAAGCGCAACAATGCAGGTTGTCGTCGTCCACTTGGACTTCTTATAAACTTTTTCCTACGACGTTTTCACATGATGCAGCAAGCAACACATTTGAAATGTTTTTTGTCGGACCCTCCTCCACAATGATGTCAACAACGGTTTCTTGCAAGTTCTCGTAAACAGGGCTCATATACTCGTACAAGTACGTGTATACTCGTCGAGTACTCGGAGATGATGATAGAAAGATATTGTTGTCGTCAGCCGCCAGCGTTTGAACCTGGAACTATTCATGTACTAGCGCGGACGATGCACGCATGCATTTCATTGTCTCACATCCCTCGTGTGCCTACGAGTACGAGTATGCATACATGTACTCGTACCTGGTATACGTATAAGCTTCATAACTATACAACGATCGCAACATGGCGCAAGTGCAAATTTACGAGTATATACCTCTATGCATACATGTATATATATATGCATATATACCAGGGTATATATGAATTCATATATATATACCGAGTATATATATACTATATACCCTAGCTAGGGTACTACTTGTACGTGTAGTACAGTGCTGTATATATATATATATATATATATATATACACGTATGTCATACACGTACACGTATTACATGTATGCATACACGTACTAGTACGTGTATACAGCTGTACGCTGTATACGTACTAAGCTTAGTATGCATGTATGTTTGTAGTTTGCTAAGACCGTAGGCTGGGCATCTGCCCATACCGAGTACAGTGTATATTACTACGCACTATAGTAGATTACATCTACCGTGGCCACCATTTTCGGCGGTCTCGAAAGTCGCCGACATGACCCCGCTCAGGCTGCAGTCCTCCCCTGTCCCTCCAGGGGCTGTTATGTTCTTGTTTGTTGTCTTGTTCCTCCTTATTTTATGACCGGTGACT
>Ga0099798_10298_pt1 | contig 17123 bp, 4 predicted proteins | sample Uncmet_Sort29A_1_FD_89870 | JGI IMG/M metagenome (GOLD analysis project Ga0099798, IMG submission 89870) | Marine eukaryotic communities from CALCOFI LINE 67, Pacific Ocean - CN13ID_Sort29A_1 | ecosystem: Environmental > Aquatic > Marine > Oceanic | place: Pacific Ocean: Monterey Bay | collected...
TCGTTGAGTTCTCTTTGTATGATTTGGTGGGAGTCGTCTTCATCAAGGGCGTGTTGGCCAGCTTTTTGAAGTTTCCCAGCTAATTTCTTCTCCTCCTCCTCCAACTTTTTTCGATCGTCATCCGATAATTCAGGCTTCCCCACTGAAACAGAATTCTGCATCCCCAAACTCAGAACTCCACCCTTACCCTCGGTACGACCTGTGTACCAGAGTCTGACTCGGTCGACTTGGGTGGCGCCGCTTCCAAACTCCCTTTTTAGATCCTCGTCTAAATAGCTTGGGTCATTATTGCCGGTTTCATTGCCTTTGAGCCAGAGTTTTTTCAGTGGGTTGGAAGAAAAACACGTCTCCGGTGAGTCATCGTCGATGCCTTTTTCATCATCGTCATCGCTGTTGGACGAATCATCCAAATAATCAAGCAGCTCCTCGTCTTCCTCCTGGTTCTCATCCTCTCCTCTCCCGAGAACCGTTTTGTCAGAAACTCTGTGCCACCCACTTACTACGAGGGTTGGAAGTCCACTCTGGTACATTTCTTGCGGTGATAATCCCTTCACAATCCCCCCTGTTGAGCTAAACAAATCATGGTGAATGAGTTGCTCCAGACTCTTGAAAACGTGAGTAAAACAAAAGCCGTTCACAATGAGGGAGACGAAGGTGTCTACGCAGCGGTCTAGTTTCCCATTCTCGCTCAAGAGGAGGAGACCGTCTCCAGCGATTTTGGACACTAGCGACCTTAATACCGATGGCTCGTCTTCTTTCTTTTGACAAAATTCTGGAGGTTTACCCTGGCAGACGTATTGATCATTTGCTAGTGGGGTTGTGACGGGGGTGATAGTAGGGGTAGGAGGGGGGGCGGCAGCAGTTGGAACCTCTTTGTGCTTCGAACACCTCTTCTCAACCAAATATCCGTTTCCATCCAAATTTCCGAGGATCCAACCGCATTCCAATGGTCGTTTGTTTAACCTGGCCTCGAGTTCGGATCGGATCAGAGCCTGTGCGCACGCTCCCCTGGAGACTCCTTGAACTCCTGCTCCTGGGGAGCGGATGGTACCGGTAAGTAAGGGGTTGGGAAGAGAGAGTTGTTGACGTAGGGGGAAGTCGATGTTTTTTGCCAATTCGAAGTTGAATTTCGCAATCATCCTCTCTTTAACTTTCGGGTCTGATCCTCCTGCTACACAAACAGGCTGTCCACCAGCATCAACGGGACCATACCCTATCAGTTGGGAGACATAAACACCAGTGTTGAGAATGAAGATGCGCATGGATTCGATGTAATCGGAGAGATATTGAAGGATAGACCGCTCGTTTTGTTGTTTAAGCAGTTCAGCAGAATTGTCTTGAGGAGTAGCCGGAGGGGCTTTACCGCCATTTGCTGCTGCTGCTGCCCGTTCTTCGGCTTCCCTTTTCGCCTGAGCTTCCCGGGCTTTAGCCCTTTCCTGTGCCTCAGCTTTCTGCTCCACTAAAATACGGTTATACTCAGCTGACAAATTTTCAACACAACCCATCACCGCGCTCTCTAATAAGTGGGGTTGTAAATTCCTTATCATCTTCTTAGAATCAATCGGAATTTTGACTTCCATACAGACCCTAGGGGGTAGCTTGAGGGATTTGAAGGAGGATTTCTCAACCGGTGTCCCATTTTGTCTCGCTACCCTTTCCTTCTTAATATCGTCTGGTTCCTCGTTTGTTGAACGACAAATGCCGGCTTCGGTATTGCAAGTCCAATAAGTATCACTCTCCTCCCTCAACCACCCCTCCCCGTGCCGGTATTCCTTAAAGAAGTGACTATCGCGGAGATGTTTCTTATTGTATTCACAAAGAGGTCCGGTACCAGCAAAATTCCCCTCTCCCGAGGTCGGCCCATTCCTTCCCGGTCCAGTGAATTGCTGTTGTTGACTATGGCAGGAGTGGAAAGTTGAGGAGGTTGGTGGTGGAACTCCAATTTGCGCGGACTGTTTATTGGCTAGTTCCCATGCGGCTTTAGCGTTTTCATAGTCATCTTGCCGCTTCTTTTTCCTCGCCGCTGCCAACTCATCTTTTCGCTTCTCTTTATATGCCGCCTTCTTCTTACCAAGCTCTTCATTTGCATGCTGAAAAGCTTGTTCCGCCGACTTCATACCTAATCTTTTAATCGCGTTAAAAGGACCCTCAAAATCGGACAAAACTGGGTCCTTAAACTGGTCCATGGGGATCATTTCTGCAGCAATATCCTCATCCTCACCACTAGGAACAACATCAGGCTCATCTTTTGGATCCACTGGTGCAACACTTGATGGGGTCGTTGGAGTAGTACTGGAAGAAGAGCTGCCACTAGTACTAGCATTAGGATCCTGAGAAGAACCCGCTCCTACTGCGCTTGGAACGGTAGTGGTAGTAGCTTTCCCCTTTGTGTTGTTGAGGGTGGTGCGAATCTGCTCGGTATTCATACAAACTTGTTGGTGAGCTACAGTTTGTTTTTGTGCATCCAACTCAAACCTCTGTCGTTCCCTGTCAGCAGCCTGAGTAGAGGTGAAACACTTATCGTAGAACGACCGGAAAAAATTTGCAACATCGGAAGCGTACCTTTTTACAGCAACACAACACTCTATAACGCCCTCGGTGGAGAACCAATCGTCATAACGCGAACCTCTCGCGTCTCCCCCTCCAGAAACGTGCCCCTGAATATCATTCGCGGATTCGGTGTTTCTGTCCCCAGATAAGTTACGGATGGATATCTCCAACGACGATTGAGTCCAACAGTCGTTGTCAAACTCTAAAGGCTCTGGTTTTTTGGTGCATCTAACAGGTTCTGTTTCTGAATACCCATAGTCGGACCAGCTGATCAATACCTCATCACGAGCATCATGCTGGGTTTTCTTCGGGGAACGGAGTTCTTTTCCGGAGCGCATCCCCCACAAACGAACGATTAATGAAACCCGGAAGCGGAACACGCCATCCTTCTTCCCAGGAGCGCACCCAGGACTACCAGCACTAAATCCATCTATCAGTGTGGAAATGATGGATTTCATAACCCCAGGGGTTAGAGAGAAGTCCACTCCTAACTTGTCACGAAGAATTTTCGCGAGAAAGGTCTTCAAATGGATCATCGTCAAACTACTGACTGTATCCCTATGAATAAGGATTGTGAAGTGGATGGATACTTTAAGACCCCCAACCGCTTCTAAGAGCGATTTTCGGTAAAGAGGATCATCACGGGTGAGGGTACCTTCTTTGTTATAGGAGTATTTCCCCAAACTCTTAACCTTACCCAGATGTCCCCGCGGGTTGTTATCAATCTCATGAGGGGCCATAGATGGAATACCAGAAGCAGAGATGTAGTTTTTCTGGGTTGATGAGCTACTGCCCGCTAATCCGCCTCCGGATTGGTCTTCATCTTGTTCACCGAAGGCTGGTTTGTTTCCCCACTTTTCTCGAGCAGCACCCATATTCCCCTCCAACCCCCCCTCTTGATAAGCTTGGTAGGCGTAGTTTTTTTCGTCTAACTTGCTCATAGCCCTATTTCGATACGCATCTATTAGTTCTTGGTACTGATACCACTCAAATTTTTCGCTCATTGGGCGGATACGGATGGAGAGGTTTTGTACCTTCAGTTTCCCTCCATCACCAGTGGTGGATCTCAACGTCTTTCTTTTATCGTTAAGAAGAGAAGAAAGGTGTTTCTCCCTTTGGTTTGACGAGGAAGAGGAGGAGGATGCGGAGAAGTGATCTGTCGGACTCGATGTGCCCTCATCCCACTCAAGATCATACTCTAAGGTTGTACTCCGGGGAGTTGAAGGAGCAGCGCCGCTACTACTAGCCGGACTCTGTGGCTGCCTGTGAAACGGTAACCTCTTCTTCAGCGCATGACTATCATTCCTCGGTGGAAAGATCGACCCAAGATAAACCCCCATTGACTTACAACAGTACCCACCGGTTAGAGAGACGTCGTTGAAAATGGAACCTTGACGGGTGGAGGCTTTGATGCACTTGCCGGCGTAAGAGTTTTGAATGTCCAAAGTCCTAGCATGCTTAACACCAACATAACTCAACTGCCCCGGTTGCAACGTAGTTACCTTCTGTACCTTGGGTCCACTACTACCGGATTGAGTACTGTCGTCGTATTGGAGAAGAGAAGGGGCGATTTCTGAGAGAATAGTCCTTACTACTCCTATACCAAACCCCCCCCATATTTCATCCGACGTTTTAACAGCCATTCCCGTGTATGAACCCTGTTGGAAACCGACTTCAATCTCATCACAAACTAAACGAGGGGTCTTCAATGGGGAGATGGCGTCAGAGGGATTAGAAAACTCTAAATTATGGAAGAGTTGAGAAGCTTCTTGACACCGCTGGGGATTTTTACATATTGCGAAGTTGGCTTCAAGTATCCAAGAGCGGAATTCCGGGTGGTTCTCCGCGGCGATGATTGCTAGAATCCGTTCGAGCTCGATCTTGTTGCTTCCGGGCTGGTTATCCAGGTCCCTTTCCCCTCTAAGACGAGCCCTCACTTCCTCAAAAAACGGCATAGCTGTTAACGGCAACGCGCGAATTACGCAAGGGTAGAAGGTCTGTGATTCCCCTGATTGATAACGGCGGTGGAGGAATGGGTTTGCGGAATTTGGAGACGTGGGATCGGGTTCACACCTCACATCGATTATTTGGCCCAGCTCTTTTAAATAATCCTCCGCATTCCTCGTAAGCGTAACCGGAGAATTAATCAAAATCCTCTCACACAACTTCTGGGCGCTCAACTTCGGTGGACTGGTCGGAGGTAGGGGGAACATGTCCTCGACGGATTTTCTCTGGGGGGAATGATCTGTACCTTGTCGCTTCCTTATTTCATACTCATTCGGTGTTTCTCCGGTTAAAGGAATCCCAGCAGCTTTACGGCGCGAGGATTCTTGGGTACGGTTTTGTAAGGCTACTTCGATGGCGATCATATTGGCTCGGATGGTTTCTTGAGTAACCTCTTTTAGGGCCGATTTCAACACCCCCGGACTCACCAAATGCTTACACGCTTCCAACAATTCTTCGTAGGTGGAGATAGCGATTTCACGACCGGGGCATTGGACTTTGTTTTTCACAATCTCGTTACAAACAATCCCCGGGCGACCGCCGATCATGTGGGCTGATAAGTTGACTGAAGCTTTCTCGCTCATTGCCCCAAGTGAGGAGGAGTTGGAAGGATCCTCAGCTGCTGCGCCTGCTACATCAGCGGTCGCAGTAGTAGATTCGTCTTCTTTTGGTTTGGTACCGAGAATTGTGACGTTCTCTGAGCCGAGAGTTAGAATTGGGTTAAACACCTTAGGTGGATAATGATTCACATGAGGAGAGAAGAACGGTAAGTTTTTCCTCCCTATAGCTTCAGGAGTACACACCGGTGCATAACTCTGTCCCCAAAGTTTTTCCATTACGTTGGCAGCTGAGATGGAGCTAGTGTCGGCCGTTGAACATGCAGAACCTTCCGACTCCATAGCTTCTTCATCGGACTGAAAGATATGAGGTTTACCTTCTTGATTGAGTTTGGAAGTTTTTTTGACCCCCCTAGCAAACCCTCCAACCGACATCAACCAATTATTCTCCCACTCACCGATCTGTAATTCGGATTGAGACTGGTAGATATTCGGCATATCTGAACGGGCTTTCATTGTCTCTACTAGTTGGGAGGCTTCTTCATCTAGGGCTATTAGCGAGGCTTCCCCCCTAGTCGTGCCGAAAAAATCCACGTTCACATCCTTACAATAGAATTCCCGTTTATCCTTACCCTGGGGATTAAAAACCGATTTGTTTTCAGTGGATTTATCGGTAGCTTGGGGCTCCCTGAAATGCCTCCTGTATTGTATTCTGAAGGAATGGCAACCAGGGGTTCTACTGCAGTGAAGGGCGGCCCACTCTTCTACGGTACTTGCCCGATCTACAGGCACTCCCCCAAACTCAATCTCCAACTCACTCACCCTAACACTACCTGATCCAGTCGGCGTCCCATCCGGCCGATAAAACCCCTTGGTATAACTGATGGAACAGGGAATCCATTCATCTCCTTTGGTTGGGATTAGGATGGTTTCTGAGTGGGCAATACAAGCACTCCCCTCTATCCACGCGCTTATCTCTTCTGGGGATTCGATCGTGCAATACTCTGGTTGTATTATAGAGGGTTCTAGGGCGGCTAACTGTTCCACATACATCCCCTGCAGTACCCGTTTCAATTCTTCTGGGTTCTGGAGGGTCGCGGCTGCAATCGTATTAACACGGGCTGTGATTGGGGTGACACATTTAGTGACTGTCTCTTGGATTTTTGCTCCTAGTAACCCGCGTTTATAGGCACAACCCGCTGCTAGATCGATTTTGTAGGAGTCGCGGGGGTCCGATCTCAACTCCTGAAACGCATATCCTATCCCTTTTGAAGTCAACGCCCTCTTCCAACTCTCGCTAAGGATATACCTTCTCCTCAGTGCGGTCTTCAAAGCAATTGCTCTCTGTATTCTTCCTGCTTGACAGCGTTGTGATTTCTGGTTGTTCCAACGTGGAAGGAAGTGTGTTTGGTAACGAGAGCCAGGAGGTTCCTGTCTCGTAGGACCAGAGCCGGTCCAACACGGTCCATCAGGGGGTTGCTCGTGGGCACTATAGATCTGTTTGAATTTGACCGTTTCTAGGGCGGTACGCTCGTTACGCGTCGACTGTAACCGAACTTTTCCATACGATTGATAGTCCCTATACAACACATACGCGTCAGAGTGTCCAGCATTTACTTCAGATCCGGGTCTGATATCGGGATAACGGTGGTGCCAAACCGGAAGATGATGCGAATGCTCCCAAGGACAATCAGTACTGGATTTGCCTTTGCAATTGGGCCTATCTTGACTTTCGCAGAGAAGAGGGGAGATGAGTTTGAGGTGTTTGCCGATCACTTTGGGGTTAGCAGCCACCTTCCTCCGCATGTCATTCTTCTCGTTACCATACTTATCGAAAATACCACCACAAACAGCGCCTTCTACCGGGTAAATCGGAATCTGCAACTTAACATGGGGAAGGTTCGTTATGGAGTACGGGCCGGGCCATCCTGGAGTACTCTCTGGGGGAATATCTCTACATTCGGGTCCGTACTTACTTAGAGGAAGCATAACCGGCTTTCCATCCCCGCCCGTTGATTCGCGGAAGCGATGTAAGACCTGTGGATCATCCGCCGGCAGATCTACATTGTAGAAGAGGCTCATGACGCCTTCCTTGGAGAACACCCACTCTGTACCCCCTTGGTGACCGGATTGGCTCCATTTCTGGAGGTCTTCTGGGAATAGGGGAAGTACACCCTCATGCACCGGATACGTTCCAAATACGTCATAAAGGTCTTGAAAGTTTCGCACCTGTAATTGTTGCAGGTTCTCAGGCAACGCGTTAAATCCCCCTTCCCCTCGGTCTTGTTCATCCCCTGATTCGGAATTCCACTCATCTCCTTCAAAGGGGTAACATTCGAGGGCTTCTAGGAATTTAACATCCACCACAAATTTCTTTCCCCCACGATTCTCGGGTTCACACCACCAATCTTCCGTTGTTAAAGCACGGGGGTAACTTCCAGCTACCTTCACGCCACCTGAATCCGCTATTGTCATTACGTGAGCTTCCACCTCTTTTTCATCGTCACCGTCTTCTTTAGCGGGGGGAGAGAATTTCTGCACCTCCACTTGCACCCCCTTACTATTAGAGGAGATATACAGAACCTGCTCCGGCACGTCAACCCGACCGTCCTCGAATTTTTTGATCCTCAATTTCACAATCGATCTCGAAGCCTCGGTTAGCTTCCTAAATTCGTCGAAGTTGATGAAGTTGAATTGGTTGGATCGGAAGAGGATGGCGCCTTTATCCCCAAACCTAGGCGTATACCTATATCCATACAACATAGGGGTGTGGCAAGTCATCTCGCTTCCCGTGGCTAGGATAAGGGAATGAGCTCTTTCGATGTTTCGGTAACCCTCCAATTGCAATACACCCTCAAAGTTGTGTTTGGAGTTTTTACCTGAGGGTTGGGGAAATACGGGTATTGAATGGGAATTTTAAAAGAAGTGATGCAAAACTTAGTCACAAATCGAGGCTTACACATCGCATTCCTCCTTAACTTGTCCTGTATCTGCGTTGACCTGATTTTATTGAGGTGTTCGAGTTTTAGGTAGCACTGGGTGACCCTCCTAACCAGGTTTTCACTCTCGATTTCGAATTTCTCCTCGAAACCCTTATGTCCCTTCTTTTCAGGTACTTTGATCGGGGGCTCCATAAGAGAAGGTGGACAATGATAGACTTGCAACACCGAGAGAAGAGTTGGAGTGAAGATCGCGTCCTTTTCCTCCTTACTGTGAACCCTGATTAAAATTTCTCCGGGGTCGGTACAGCGCTCGTCAATCACCGGTAGAGGTTTAGTTAGAAGGAGGTAGATTTTTTTTAAGAGGTTGAAACCTCTTGGAGTAAGAGAGTCCTCTCCGGTCTTTTTCTCCCTGTAGTTCAGTAGAAGCTGTTTCCCCAGTGCTGCCTTATTTTCCATAATGGATTTGAGAGTAATAAGGGATTCTTCATCTTTGTCGTCGCCTTTTGGAGGATCCTCGTCCTGAATTAGCTCTTGAACCTGCTTGGGATCCAGTGTTACCCAGTAATAGGTCGGTTCAACCGTGGCGGTACGAGGTGTTGACGGAGTTGGAGTTGGTTTCGAGGTGGTGGTTGAGAGCGCTATACTTTTCTTCCGTTTGACAACCAAAGTACCGCCCTTGGTATCAGGGACTTTGATTTCCCTCATGCTTTTTAAGGGTTTGGTAAAATCTCCCCTATTCTCCTTCTTAACCTCCAACTTCCGCGCTAGACTTTGGGCTTGACAGACTAAGCGCTTAAGAGATACCAACCCCAAAGAAGGTCTCTCTAGATATTTACGAAGAGCGGAGATGTACTCTATGTGAGGACACTTTTTGAAGGTAGAGTTCGATTCTGCGGTGGAGATTGCGGCAGTATTAGTTCCACTAGAGGTTTTCTTCGATTTCATACTTCCCTCGTAGGCCACCCTAGCTGCCCACTGGTTGGTTAAATGAAAGTTAGTACTGCGTTCTTGCTCTTCTACTAGTGCTTGGAAAAAGTATTTTTCGGGTATCCTGGATTCTCGGTTGAAGTACACCAACTTCCCTACATTCCCCACCGTACACACCTTCGAGTCGTCTCCTTCGCCCCAATATTTTCCTGATTTGATAATCGAAACTCTCTCAATAACCACGAACCACTCCCCACAAACTGCTTTGAGGGACTCGTCCCAGTCGGACGGTATTTTCTCTTTCCACAGTAGATAGGATTCATCTTTAATGGGTTGATTCTCATCCTCAACCCACCAAGAAAACAACTCAAAACCGTTCTGACACTCCTCGTCGCCTATCTTCACCTTCCCATTCTTCGGGCACTTCCAGTAGAAAACCCTATCGTGTTCTCCAGGAAGACAGGATAGCCGTACCTGCAGTGGATCGGGAAGCTGTTCCCTGGTTTTACCCGCCGATTTCCTGATGGTTTCCATAGCATGCGCGATGGAATGGTTTTGATGGATTCCACCTTTGTAGTATTGATTCAAATCCTTATAGTATTCCGGGATTTCGTCGATGCATTTCGGTAAAGCACTGCCTTCCAGCCTATTGGGGGGACTTAAATCCATAGGAATCGGCCTCACATGGAAGTCCTTCAGCTCCTTGGCCGTCGGTGGAGGAACCTGGGTATAGAAATCCTTCTTCTTCAAAGTTTTCGCCCGTTCATAAGCCCTCTTTCTCTCATCTGCATTAGGTGTACCGTCGGTTAAGAGCTCCTCTATTCTTGTGTCTAATTCACTGAGATAGTTATCCTCCAATTTTTTCCTAATAGAGTGATTCCCCTGTAGCAAAATCACCTCCTTCTCCAACTGCTCTCTCATGGTCTCTTTTTCAGTGTTGTGGATAGTAATGGTCTCATCCCCCACCTGCAAATTGTGTTTCAACCTTTTACTCAGGATTTCATCATTTATATGCTTGACCAGAACCTGAACCTCGCCGTCCATGTTAACCAGCTGTCTATGCGCTTTTGATCTGTCCACGCCGTCTGTGCCGTGTAGCTTTACCTTCAATTCCTCTCGCTCCTTGTTCTTCTCCTGTGCCTCTTTAAGATAGTTGTGGCACTCATTCTGCAGAGTAGTTAGATGCTGCTCAACCAGCAGACACTGGTGCTTTAGCTTTTGCATCCTCACGAAGGGGCCGAACTGCGCGTAAAACAACACACAGCTTTGGTTTTCGCTCAATATTTCTGGTTTTCCAGGGCCATCATATTTGTACTCGATAAGGAAAGTGCGGTCGATGCTGCATGTTGAGGTTAGGCACCTACACAGCTCCCCAGCCTTGTGTCTCCGCTTCAGAGCTCTTCTTGCCCTCTTCCGAATCCTTCTGGTGATCCCGTTGATTTTATTTTCTATATGATGTGGTGTTCCAGCCGGAAGGTGCGCTGGTATCGGAAGATTCCCCATGAGATACTGGTCTAGATCTTCGGGAATTACATAGGTTCCACTGGCCTTCGGCTTTGTGTACTTCATGAGCTCTGTCAAATTATTTCTGCGTTCGTCCTCTTTGATGATGGTCGTGTGATGGAAGAAGACGGGGTGGTGCGGGAGGAAGTGGTCGACTAATTTTCTCGTCTCCTCCACCCAATCACTGTAGCCTACCACCGTCTTCGATAGCGGCTGCACGGGGGACTCCTTACTCCAGGAGGAGAACATCCTGGAGCTAGGTACTGCAGGCCCTTTAATCAGCTCCCTCTGCGCCACGCAAAACCCCGCGTGCTCTTCCCTGAAGAATTCAGTTACACCGCCCAAAATCTCATCTTGTACCCGCTTTTTCACATCCTCACTGCTGCCGGACCAACCAAGGTGCTTAGAGAATAAAACCACACAGAAGTTCTCGAATTCACTGAAAACCTCGTTCCAGTATTTATTCCAAGCTTCTCGTTTTGTTTTGTCTTCAAAAAATTTAAAGATATTCAACTCCCGCTCGGTGGTCGGATGATCCATCTTGATTTTCAGCACGTTGTGCACTAGCTTCATCCAGTAGTAGATCGTGGAGAGAGACTCCCTTAGGGCGTGTTCAACCTCCTGAATTTGTGGCTCTTCGACGTCTGAGTAGGTTTTTTCCTCGTCCTTTGGATTCTTTTTAGTCCTCACAACCACATACTCCCCCGCGACAGATGTGCTAGGATTCCTTAACGGGGAAACTGGATAGTCAATCGATTTTGTCCCAGTGATGTTCAAGCCCTCAAAGCACTTTCGAACGTTGTCCACAGACTCTATCTTCGACTGAGTCTTAGACGGCCTATGATCGGCATCTTTTAACCACGGTTTCACTGCATCATGACAGACTGACACCCCGAACTGTCTTATCAAGGACCTCCTTAACACCTCCCCAACGGAGAATTTGGTATTCGGCTTGATATCCTTCCTTTTTTTAGGACAGGTTTCCACTACTTTCGGATGGTGGGGGTTGTGTTGATAATCGTTCTCCACCAGCAATTCATAACTATCAGAACTCTCCTCATCATCCTCATATTCATCAGTGGCAGACACGAGGGTCAGGGTTGTCTCTTTCTTTTTCGTAAAACACTTAGAAACGCAATGATGCCACTTTGTTTCCGGTACCTTGGGCTCTTTCTCCACTAATTCCTGCTTTATAAGGTCCTGAAAATCTTTATACGGCTTAAATTCCTTCAGGCTTCCGAAATCCTCCACCGCTCTGTTATCCTCTCTCCACAATAATTTCTTAGCTAGGAGGAAGAACTGAGTATCACCCAGGTGCTGTAATCGGGCCAGAGCCAGCCTCAGATCTTCATCCAGAAGGGATTGAGCAAGCGACCATCTGCGCTCTTTATCTCCGCTATGGACCCCCTTCGCAGGAACCGCTTCAGTCAATTTCTTTGCATTTTTAGCATCCTTATAAGACAGATCCAGCTTGATGCCATGTTTTATTATGTGACCGGGCGGCGGCGCGCTTTTAGCAGATGAGAATTTTACGGATTTTTGTACGCTTTTAAACTTTGCCGCCTCCACTGGAAGAGTTGCGATGAGAAGAAGGAGATGTGATATGGAAATAGGCATAGTAGAAGTGGGTATATTTAATGTATATTTAATGTAAATTTATCTTTCTTCGCTGTAAGGGGAAAAGGAGGGGGGAATGGAATCCACAAAAGCAACAGCACGTAATACTAGCCCGCGAAATACAAACACGCCACGCGCTCTCGGAAACACGTTACGCGGAAATAGAGAAACGCTGAAGCTACACATTCACGAAAAATCACGTTAATCACGGAACACTAATAACAGATAGTTCGTACAGTTTGGATAACATGGGTGAAACGCAACCTTAAAAGAGTTGACTTTGCACTTCAACAACTATCTGACCTCCGATACGACACGAAAGCTGGTGTAATCGGGGTGTTCCCCACACGAAGACTTTGGTGTCAGTCGAAGGTCTCCTCTAAAACTACTCTAGTAAGTAAACCAATATATTCTCATAGACTTTATACTCTTAAATTGAATCATTAATTCTTTCTAACCACAAACGCTAGAATCTAGCCTCAAAAACTGTTCCCATACCGTGCTGCTCAACAAACGCCCCCGAAAGTACGACTCGCTCAACCTGCCCCCGGCATCCCTCCCCGAATCCTTTTTCCCCAGAAAAGCAGCCTTCGGACTGGACCCGACTCGAATGGTGTCCGGGACCGGGGTGTGGTAACCACTAGCGAACCCCCTACCCTGTCGCCCCGGAATCATTTCGTCGGTCTGCCCCGAGTCCGCCGAAGAGGAGAGATCGTCCGGCGACGCGGGACTTATCAAAACGCGGTTCGGAAACCTCCGGGGTCTCACCACAGGACCTTGAAGCAAGTCCCTAGCGCGCTGCGTCTCCCCGAAGCTCACGTAAGACCAGTGGAGGGGCACGATTTCTTCATCAACAGCTCTCGCGATCCTTCCCTTGAGGACCGCCACCCTACTTCCCGGAAATTCGGCCAGTCTTTCCCCGGTCTCGCCATGGTCCTGACCGCCTCCGGCGAGAAGAGGTCGGTTTTCATTCGGGCATGTAACCTGTCATCACTCAAGCCGTGACGCACCATAGCTTTTAGTAAGAGGCTGCCAGAAGAGGTTTTCAACAGCTTAGACAGGGGAGGAAAGGAATCTGGGGGGGGGGGGAAATTGATTCTGAATTGAAATTCGATTAAATTAAGAGGAAATAATCAAGCACAGTGAAACCCCTTTTTGAATCCTACCCACAGACTGTGTCAGACCTTACCTTTTACAAATAAATCAGCCCACGGCAACCGCCTCAACCATCGTTCTGAATTTCCGTGGTAGTTGTAGGAATTGCTGAGAACCGACTCCCACTCACTGGGCAGCAACGCTTCGGCGATAACTCGACTCTCCCCAAATAACGCCCTCGTTTTCACCCCCAGCAGATACCCCCGGACCTCAGCCCACCTCTCAATCAGTTCAACCAACCAATTGCTATCTATTGGCTGGTTGAACTGATTGAGAGGTGGGCTGAGGTCAAGCGCAAGCGCGGCCAAATCAACCCCCCCAGACAGCTTCTTGCAGAGGAACACCATCGTTGTCAGCACCAGGTCGCGGAGGCGAAGTAGGCGGAAGTGCTGCCCTTGACCCTCGAGCCCGTCTCGGGAGGGGGCCGGGAGCTGGGAGGGGGAAAACGGAACTGACACCGGTCTCAAAGTCTGACAAAAGAATTGCCATTGATGGGAGTCAGGACGGCTGCAGACGTCTTTTTCGACGGAGAGCTCTTGCTCGACGGGGAGCTCTTTCTCGGATTCTTCAGAAGAACAGCTTCTCGAAGAAAAGACAAGGTGTTCGACCGTATTGCGTCTCTCCGGAAACCGAGGGGTTGGAACTGTGTCAACAGCTGGACCAGTGCTCAAAAACGAACTCAAATCCAGCTTCCTATCGCTGGCCACGCACCTCCGAAACTCCCCTTCGAGCTCTTCCGAAGAAGTCCCAGTGTTCAGAGTAGACGCGAGAACACTCTGCGACGACGGAAAGCGACGCGGTTCTTGAGGGGATTTCGGGGGCTCGACCTCCTTACTAGAGTGCCTTTCACAGATTTCGCAGAGGAAGAGCTCCGGATTTTTCCCCCAGTACCGGCCGATTTGATAGCCGAAGTCTTGAAATAGCTCCAGAGAATCTGCGTTCTCCTCCCCCGAGCCCTCCCCCAACTGCTCGGAAAACAGCTGGATCTGCTCGGTCTCTGGCCCATACTCGTAGGGTTGACCGACCCTGTTCTCCTGTACGAGGAAACACCCGAGTTTTCCCATGAACCGCTTAATGTCGCTCAATCGGACGTTCATCGAGTCCCGCATGGAGAATTCCTCGCGGAGGGCGCCAAGAAAAAACGCGCCGAACGCCGTGAACTGAGAAGGGCTGATCGCCAGAGTCTGGGCCACCAGGGCTACGTCGGCTTGGTCTTCTTTGCGCGGCGGCCGCTTGAATTTCACCGGTTCCAACTTTTGCGCCAGAACTGCTGCCGAGTCCAGGCTGGTGGAGCGGGAGGCGACTTCTGGAGCAAACCCCAGCCTACCCCGCAGCCTCACGTAATCCTCGTGCGTCCTCAACTGAATCACGTTTTGCGGGGGCAGGAACAGAAACGGTTGGGGAATATTGCTCGCTAAGGCGTACCAGTATCTTCGGCCCTGCTCTGGCGAGAACGGAACGTCGGCACGAGGAGACCAGCCGCTTCGGTGGCCTATGTTTGGTGGTGGATCTATTGGTAGGTCCGGAGGTGGATCCGGTCCGGGTCCGGTGCTGGGGAAGAGCTCTTAGTGCGGTAAATTGGACCTCAACTCTTGCTGTGATTGGTATGGTCTTAACCCTTGTTGTGAGTGAAACAGGCGCAGCGGTGCTACTAGCGGTGGATGAGCTTCTGAGCTCCAACTGATCATGCTGAATCCAGGTGGGTAGGGAGATCGGTAATAGGAATTGTCCATTCCCTCAACTAACACCGCCGTCAAAGGGATGACCATTCTTAGGATGAAATTCAAGCCCATCCCGTTTCAAAATTATTAAATAGTTTAACTAGGCTAACGATATAATTGGCTTTCAACCTTGTAATGGTATGGTAGTATAAGTGACTCGAAAGTTCAACTTTTCGAAGCCAGTATCACACTAAACACTGAATACTTGGTATGGTGATCATGCGACCTTAATAAAATAGCAAAATTAAAAAACCTCAGACTGCGCCCCAAGTCGAGGGCGTCCGGAGGAAAGTACCGTCGTAGGAGGTCGTACTTTCCTCCTACCGTACTGAAATTAATCAGGGGAAATGAGTGAAATTCAAATCGGGATGATCAAAGATTAAGCACGAACACTGGTGAACAAAAAAAGTGTGTTGTTGTTTAACTTTTTGGTGATCAGATTCATGATGTAGTTAAGACATTGTCATTTTTTAGCTCACTTTTTAAGGTATTCTTACCCCTTATTTCTTTTTTTTCCCTTTTTTCTTTCCACCCCCAACCTTTGCCTTCCCCTCCAAAGACAGGTACCACAGGTAGGGTCTACTCTCCCAACGCCTACCCCTGTCCGCCACCCTACATCTCTCCAGATTCCTCGACACTGCTTCCACCCTCAAATGAGAGTAAGGAAGGTAGAGGGATATCATTTTCATGGAGAGGGTTAGGTAGGCAAGAGCTTCTCTATTCCTCGGTCCTCCTCCGTCTTCGCCGGGCTCATTCAACATCATATAAGCAACGGCTAAATTGTTGTATTGACAGGCGAGATCCAAACTGCAATCTCCGCACCTGCCTTCTATCTCTTTCACGATGTGGAGCCAAAGCGGGGCCGCTAAAGAGTATTCCCCGAAGCGGAATAGGATGGTGGCCAAACACCGGTTAACACCCGATTCCATAGGGGTACCTTTACTGAGCCTCGAGCATTGATAAACCAATCTCAGGGAAAGCCCATCCAAAGGCGAGTTAAACACCCCGGGTTGAGCCCCCATACCCATAGGACCTGCTCCTGAGTTGGCGCCGGCGTAACCTCCCCCCGCTGCTGCTCTGTCCGCCCCTATAGTTGTTCCACTGATATTTCCGCCTTGGGGGAGGCCGAAGTACATCGTGGCGGCACACGACGATATTTGAAGAAGGAAATATATGTCGACTTTGATTCCTGGGTTCCACCTCAATTCGGTTTCTGCGAACTTGGTGACCTGGCGGAGGGATTCCACTGCGCTCCACGACTCCGAAAACTCTGGTTCTATCAAAGTATCAGTCGCCCCCAAATCCTCAGTCGGAATTATCCCCCGCCATATACACCACGCCTTCCAGAAGGAGAACAGGCTTCTATTCAAATCCATCTTATTGCGATATAATATCCCCGCCTCCAACAACGGCGCCACATGTTTAGGCAGCTTTAACATACTAGATTGATCCATAACAACTGGGTCTTCTATGAGAGTCGGTCTTAACAACCAATTATGATCATAGGAGCGTCTAAGGCGATACCGCGATGGCTGCACCTCCCTATTCCACCCCATATCAAAGTGATGCATCGACGGAGGAGGAACGGGAGTGGGTTTTACCGGTCTTTTTCGGAGGAAGACTAAGGTGCCGGGAGGGGGGCGGACGTACTCGTCTTCAGCCGATTTCTTCTTTTTTTTTCTTGCCTTTTTTACCCTTCTTACCCTTGGCTTTGTCTTTGGAGTGGATTTTCGCAATCTTCTCCTCCAACGAGATGGGTTCCATTGGAAGCTTGGCTTCTTCTTCTGGGGTCCAGGTTCTCCAGCCGAGGTCTTTGGCACAGATCCTAGGGGGGAGCGGGTCAAACAACGGTTGCTTCAAATTAATCGCAGGATTGAGGTCTCGAAGTATTTGTCCTACAACGGCATCATCCTCGCCTTGACTTTCGGGGGCTAACTTCTTCAAAAACGGAAGTTTCTTCAACCTTATATTCTTCTTTTCTGCTTCTTCATTAGAAGGTATGTTAAGAACTGTCATAACCTCACTAATCTCTGGTTCTACCAAATAATAAGTCACCCCCTCTATCTCCTCCACTACCGGTGGTTCTAGGCTGTCGGGGTATTCGACGGTGCTCATAGTCCCCCTAGTCATGGTAGAGTAACGAGCAG
>Ga0099798_10299_pt1 | contig 17083 bp, 18 predicted proteins | sample Uncmet_Sort29A_1_FD_89870 | JGI IMG/M metagenome (GOLD analysis project Ga0099798, IMG submission 89870) | Marine eukaryotic communities from CALCOFI LINE 67, Pacific Ocean - CN13ID_Sort29A_1 | ecosystem: Environmental > Aquatic > Marine > Oceanic | place: Pacific Ocean: Monterey Bay | collected...
AACCCAGATGACGGTTTCGATGAGTATATAATTATAATTTATTGAAACGTGAATATGGATCTCTAGTTTCACCCTGCAAATTATATGAATATTTCCTCGTGTACTTCTCATATATTATCTGATTCTTACTGATTTTCTTTGGAATTTGTATTGTACTGTATTGTATTGTATCAGTTCTCATGTGGTAGGTTGCTCCAAACAATGGTCGCGGATTCTCGTCCATCGGTCATTCTCTGTGGTTTGCCAGAGGGCCCGTGGGTGGGCAACGCGCGCGGCGGAAGCATCAAGGATTTGAGCAAGAGGTTAGGCGCGTTGGCGCAGGATTGTCTGCTGATCGACGCGGTCGACTGGCTAAAAAAGCACGGGTGCGGGCCGAGAGGAAGTCCGCGAAAACTGTTGTTTGAACAAGATCCGCTCCAGGTGGAAGCTGTTGCCTCCCCTCCATGGTTCGCTAGCGTGGACCCAGCAGACTTGTTGGCATCTGTTTATTACACGTCTGGATCTACAGGAAAGCCCAAAGCGGTGGCGACGGCGCATCATGGGTAACTTACTTAATAATACTAACTAATTATTCTGGGCTAAAGTGGTCCGGTAATACTGCGCTAGTATCGATGTATTATATAATCGGAATCGCATTGTTTGTGGCATCCTTTGTCTAATGGGATGTCATTCATTGTCATTTCCGATGTCATACTACCCCTGCTACACTTAATTTCCCCACATTAAATTAATCTCCAAGGTACGTCGTCGAACTGCTCGCTCGCGCGGATTACGTGAGCTTCTTGCCGGGGCTGGATGTGGAGGCGGGATGTTCCAGCCTCACCTGGGACAGCTCCATCCAGGAGACCTACGGGTGCTGGGCGGCTGGCTGTCTCGCCCTCCGCTTGACGAAAGAGCAGATTGCGAGCGGGCCGGGGCTGGTATGCACTACTATTCTGAGCGGTCGAGGGCTGCTACACATTTTTCTTACTAAAGCCGAACGTTAAGGCTAGATACATTAGGGCTGGACAGGTTGGAGTGGTATCCCGAGCTAGTAAGTATTCAATTGGTATCACGCATTCTCTTGAAAAAGAAAATCCGCGAAAGTTTCCTTGCTAGGTAACTCTCCTCCGGCAAGAAAAAGCGACGCAGCTTGACTGTGTACCATCCTTGTTACCGACGCTCACAAGCAATCCTACGAGGGATCTTCCGTTGCTACGCATCGTCACGCTTGGGGGGGAGGCGGTGCCACCTGAGCTCGTCGTCAATTGGTGCGGCGCCGGCGGACCGGAATCGGGTAGGGAGCAAAGCCGCACAACGTGAGCGCGTTCTTCACTTGCGCAAAAGTTAAACACTGTGAACCATTGTAACGCGCAAAAGTAATTACATATTCACACGAAACTAATACATCATGTGACTACTGATAAGTAGCGAAGAAGCTCCTGAAGGAATTACACTGTATCAAATTATCTACCGTAGTATTAACCATTTGTTTAATACTATAGTATTAAGTACTGCACGACCTGGAATGTCAGTCAGAATCATGGTCAGTTCGAACAGTTTTCAATCAACCTAATTTCACGAAAGGTTCCCCCAACGGTGCTTTCCGGCGGATCATATCCAACTATGGGCCCACGGAAGCGTCCATCGAGTTCTGTCAGACAACGTTGCTTCCGCATGAGCAAGTTACCCTCGGCTCGCCATTCATGCACGGCCGCGTCTACATTCTAGATCATACGCTGCTGCGCGTCCTGGATGACAGGAATAGTAACAGTAGTGATGGTAATTTTCTTGATCAAGGTTCTGGTGGTGATTCTCACAGTGATTCAAATGCTGCTAAGATTCCTATTTTTTCTGCCGAGCCGACCATTTGCGAGGACGCAAACGCGCGAGTCTTTACGCACATGCCGGTAGTGCCGCGCGGCGAAGTGGGCGAGATTTGCATCGGCGGGCCTCAGCTGGCGCTCGGTTACCTCAATAATCCCGAGGAGACGGCCGCCAAATTCATCCATCATCCAGAACTGGGGCGTCTTTACAGAACGGGCGACTTGGGTGCGCTGGACTTGAAATCGAACGCTATTCTTTTTCGCGGAAGGATCGATCACCAAGTCAAAATCCGGGGTCATCGGATTGAGCTGCAGAGCGTCGAGTCCGCACTGAACCGCGTCTTCAGCGAAGCGAGGGAGGCTGCAGCGGATGCTGCCACAGCGAGCGCAGGAGGGCCTGGTGCGAATGGCAGTGATGCAGGAGCAGCAAACGCGAAACTCCTTTCCGCGATCGATTACGGCATTGTGGCAAAGGAGGACGAATCTCTTGTCGCGTTTCTGCGAAGTGACACTGGCGGGGGCGACGCAGAGAGCACACGACTAGATTCCATTCACTCTGGAAGTCAACCTGACCCAGGGAGCACACCCATCCACACAGCCAACACTGACACCAGTACACCAGAGGCCGCTAAACCGAAGGCAGGCTACGCGCCTAAAACTCTGTCTCGAGCGATCAACAGTGCGTTGGTTAATTTGATCCCGGTTCACGCGATTCCGAGCGAGTATTTCGTCTGCAAGAGCTTCCCCGTGTTGGCCTCGTCGCATAAGGTCGATCGAAAAGGACTCGGGCTGCTGAGGAAAGAGGCGGGGCTGCGGGCGGCTGCCGACAGCTCAACCACTTCGACGAATTCCATCAGCACGATGATACCGAGCTCGAGTTTGGATACGTTAAGCATGCCTTCGTCATCGTCGACATCATCCGACGACGACAACCTTCGGGCGACGACAATCTTCAATCGTCCAGCGGTGAAAGCTAAATCTGCTTCAGCTCTGGAATCGTTCCTGCTGCAACTTTGCCGAGAAGCGTTGAGGACGCCCCGCCTGGATTACACAGACGACTTCATCACCGATGTGGATGCTGACTCGCTGCGGATCGCGCGTTTAGCGGTTGTAGTGTCGGACGCGCTGCGGGAGGAGAGCAACAAGTCCTCTGTCGAATCTGCGCGAAATTCAAAAGTATGGTCCAGCACGACGAATGTCACGGTGTCGGTGCGTGATCTCCTCGTGGAAGCTCGGTCCGTGGCGAAGCTCGCTGCGTGGCTCGAAAAGAAACGCACTGTGGGAAAGCCGTCCGTCGCGCTGAGCGATTTGAATGTTAGTAACGCAGACAAGAACTTGACGGCTGACGTTTCGTCTTCACCTCTGAAGCTCCACGCAGGTACTTACACAGACCGACCTCTCCATCCCTACGTCTTCTCGTTGGCACAGCTGCTGCTCATTGCTCTCATACTCGCGATGGCCGTCTCCCCGCTGCTCCTCTTGTGCGTCGTCCCTCAGGCAGTGTTCGATATGACTGTGATGTACTGTGTGGCGGTCTTCCAGACGCTCGTGCATGGGACGGCTACGGTTGTTAGTGGATGGCTGGGAAGTCGGTTCGTTGCGGCGGGTTTCGTGGGGATTTGTTGCGGCTGGTTCTGTTATCTACTCCTTTTTTGGTTCGTGATTTTCGTCATTCAATTTGCGGCGTACATGATGTTGCGGTGGGTGGTGTACGAAAGCTGGTGCGCAATTGCCGGAACGGGTATACTTACTAAGATTTGCGAATAGGCTTTACTAATACACGGATAGTCGACTCATAGTGCTGAGTGTTACTACTTCAAACCTGTAAATAAGCGAGATGATTGAAATTACTGAATTCGAAATCGATATCAAGGTGAGCCAATATTTCTGTGCATCAGGAAGGGTCATTTTCATGTGAATTATCGGCCATCTCTCTTCTTTTTTGCATAAAGGTACTACTTCCATCTTGCAGCAGAGTCCGGAACATGCCAAAAATAGGTTCCCAAAGTTTGGCCATCGCCATCTCCAGGTTTGGTTTGTGGGGATAATTGACTCCCTCTGGCTCAGTTTCATCGCGTACATGCTTCCATTGGATCCAGGTATGCCAAGTAATTTCGGATTATTTCCCAAGTAATTTCGATCACTCGTTGACGACATCGACCGTGTCGCTTGTAACGTACTAAGTTCTAAAGTCATTGACCAATAAAGCTGTAATAAAATTAGGAACGTTGGGGTATGCTTTCTTTCTTTCAAATTCTTTTCGGGTAACTCAAGGATGGAATATTGCAGTTTTCAGACATACGAGTCATGTAAATATTGCTCAGTGTCAAATTTATCTAATATACGCATGCGTCCGTGTGGCGTCCCAGGCAGATGTAATAGTTTCAATATGTCAACTTTTGCTTCCCTCTCACAGTTTACTCCTTCGCTCTCCGTCGATGTGGAGCAAGTATCGGCCCCAATGTCACCTACACCCTGAATCGGTTGCCCGGCAGGCTCACTGGCGATCTCTCGCTACTCACCATCGAGCGAGGGGCCATCCTGACCGAGCCCGCATGCATCTACACGTGGCAACCGTCGGAGGATGATGTTTATCCAGTCGCCTCAGGCGACCCATGCCCAGGTGATGTTTCAGGACAGTCGCCGTCGGGGGCCGGCAGTGGTACTAGTCGCACGTTCTTCGAGGGGCGAGTGCATATCGGAGAATACGCGAAGCTCGGGATGCGAAGCACTGTGGGGCCCTGCGTGAGTCTGGGAAGCCGATCTTCGTTGGGCGTCGGTGCGGCGCTGGATGCGGCTATGGGTCATGTTCCGGCCGGTCGCCATTTCGAAGGTGTTCCCGCGCGGGATACTGGGAGGAGTCGTGCGGATTTTCCGAATTTTCAGGGCGATCTAGCTGCAGGTACGTCTTCGTGGAAGCAGGTTTTATATTATAGTGGAGAGCTACTGCTGGTTGTGGTGTTGCCGCTCTGCGCGACTGCAATCACCATCGCAGTCCTTGTGTTCTTTGAGATCGTGTCATGGATGATGCACCATCTCGGTGAGCTCGCTACGTCGCAGGACATGATTCTGGCTGCCATTGGTCTCATCTTCCTCTGCTGCAGCGTTTCGGCTATCATTGCAGAACTCAGGATGTTTCTTACGTGCCTGGCAATCCGCTTTGTCGACGGCGCTGCTCCTTTATTCGGCAGGCACCTGGGAGCATTGCCCGGCGCTTGGGAGCCATATTCCCTGAGCGTTCTACTAACGATACGCAAGGTTGGAGTCGCGAATGCCATTCAACAAGATCTGGACGGTACAAGGTTGATGACACCATTCTACCTGTGGCTATTGGGGATCCGCTTCGAAGCTGATGGTACCCTAGCACTACCGGGATACCTGCCTGAATACTAATTATTACTTAATTTCACCGTGTATCATATCACTTTCATATCGACGATTTTCTTCGAATGACACGATTCGTAGCTTGGTCTAATAGTAATCACGATAGATTCATATGATTCTTGTTTCTTATTCGTATTCTTACGCAAGAGGGCGCTTTTCGAATTTAATGTAGGGCATTGGCAAAGAAAATCATCATCATCATCCTCATCATGAAAGGAAGGGGACCACTTTTGAGCGTACCTAGTCTCAATCAATCATAAAGGTCGTGGAACGCCTCAGTGGGCACGCAGCTATTTGGCATTGCAGTTCAATTTGGTACCTGATCTGACCTACGTCGGGATGAACACGATGTGGGCATCGAAGAGTTACACCACAACTTTCGATTGCGATCATTTCGTGAACAAATCCAAGAACGCGAAAAAATTGGATGGAGCTGATCTCTTCATCCAGAGTTGTCCCTTGCTCGAGCGAACGCGTCTACCTCAGGGGTGTTTCGTCGGAAATTTCGCGATCGTGCAACCGGCACCCTACGCCACGAATCTACTTATTGGCGTTGGCACCTCGGCTCCCGGCGTGCAGCACGGCAGTTTTCGTCGCGGGATGGAAGCCGAAACCGACCCGGCGCGCACCATAGTTGGCAAGCCGGCCATTCTGCTGGGATCTGGACGCAATCGCAATGAGCAGGAGATTCGGAAGATTCCGCAGGAATGGAGCGCGCCAAACGAGATCGATGGCGGCTCCGTGAAGGTTTCAGGAGTTGAACCAGTGCACTCGAAAAGTGGCGGAATTTTATCAGTGCCAGGCACGAGCGACGTCTATGTCAATGGCACGAATGCCAGTGGCAATAATGCCGACGCCAAGTACAACAACAATTACGTGCCTCCGTGTGATTTGCTTGAAAGTGCAGTGCGTCCGTCTCTGGCGCACTACATGGGCTGTGCATTGTTGAAGGATGTTCTCACTCCATTTCTGAGCGCCATTCCTTTCTTCCTGGCACCGTGCGTTCTTGCGGTAACCTATAGCGTCGTAACTATGGATAGAAATAACATGGGAGACAGTCCTTCTAACTCTGCCGTTTCCTCCGTCCTGCAACAACGGTTCTCGTTCTTCCTCCTTCTATACGGTTCCGTGCAGATCTGTGTTTGGTTGTTCCTCCCTGCTCTATTTCTTCTCATACAACGGGTTGTTATCGGAAGTGACGGCCCGAAGGGTGTGCATCCCATGTTTTCGTTGTCAGTCTGGTTCGCTTGGACAGTCGGCTCGTGTGTGGACCTCTGGATGGAGCTGGGACCGGAGCGATTCCTGTCCGGAACTTTGTATTATAATTGAATTCTATTGAAATGTGGACCTCTGGATGAAGCTGGGACCGGAGCGATTCCTGTCCGGAATCTTGTAGTATAATTCTATATTGTGGACCTCTGGATGAAGCTGGGACCGGAGCGATTCCTGTCCGGAATCTTGTAGTATAATTCTATATTGTGGACCTCTGGATGAAGCTGGGACCGGAGCGATTCCTGTCCGGAATCTTGTAGTATAATTCTATATTGTGGACCTCTGGATGAAGCTGGGACCGGAGCGATTCCTGTCCGGAATCTTGTAGTATAATTCTATATTGTGGACCTCTGGATGAAGCTGGGACCGGAGCGATTCCTGTCCGGAACTTTACATTATAATTCCTGCCCGGTCGTATCGGCTATCATCAAATTCCCATCATCAAAGCACAGGATAGAGGTAAGTAGCTGCTGAAGCGGAGCCGGTCATTGACCTGGGGATGAACAAATTTGAGCTCTCCTTCAAATCGCACACTTCTGAGCATTACTCAAATATTATAATTCTATTGAAATGAGAAAGTGTAAGCGGCGACATGATCCTGGTCCAGTGGTCCCCATCTGAGATCCGCTTCCCGCATTCAGAAATGAAAATTGAAATCATATGAAATATGGTCCATATGGAGATGACGAAATTTGATATTATGCAAGCTTTTATCTAATCTTTTGGTGTTCATTGTTTTTATTCAATAATTGAGCAGAATTAAAATTTCAACGCCAATTTTTGAAAAAGTCGGTACCGTAACCCCGGCAATTGTTGCACATCATGATTAAGTATCATTGATATCATCGTTGCAATCATCTTCAAAGCTTTCAGCAACGTGAATATTTTTGGGTTGATCCTGTTGATTGGGATTATGATGATTTCGTGTTCTGAGGTATCTCAACTGGTATTTTCGGTGTGTCGGCGCTCGAGTCGGGAAGAACGTCCTGGTAATGCTCGAACAATTCGCCTGGGAGGATGCAGGGAAACTCTGTGTTGGGGACGATGCGATCCTGTTCCACAATCGCGCACAGCTCCACACGTTCGAAGACTGGACCTACACAAGCTCTGCGGACACGAAAGTAGGCAACCATTGTGTCCTCTGCCCCGGAAGCATTTTCATCGACGCCGCGGAAATCGGCGACGGTTGCGTGGTGGGCGCGTCTTCTATAGTCATGAAGGGGGAGAAGCTCTTGAATGATTCTGAATCGGCATCGCCCCACGTGTCGACTGAATCTGAAAGCAAAGGAGAATGGCGGGTCAAGAAGCTCCAAAAGTTTCAGGGAGCGCCTGTGGGTAGGGTGTCTGAATAAAGTAGTGAATACGAAAGTTGGGGTTAAATGACACGTGCGTATTTAATATTAATGAAATTGCCTTTTCACGTGCATGCCATTGCTCCCTATAGAGACCACGCAGCGTTAAGTAGTGATCCGAATCGTAAATCGTCATGAACGATATAAGCGAGATGGATTGATATGGATAATAATGTACTTACAATACCGGATTTAATTTTCCCCGTATGACGGATGTCGCTGTTGCCTTTTGTGATGGCGATTCCTACAAATAATGGTATTATTTAATCATGTATTGGGATTATCATTATGATGTACTTTGCGATCATTTTAATGAAATTGAGGTCTGACTCTTCATACCTGGTCGTTAACCATCGCGACATACGGACCTAAGACGTCATTAACACTGTTGAACAGAGATTGCGTGAACGCATTCGGGCTATTATTTATTCGATCGTCATGATTTAAATGAACTGAACGGATATTCTAAGGGCAACTCCGGTGCGACTGCTTACTAGTGGTACAAATATTATAAGTACCTCATTACGACTACGAGGAGTTCTTATATTATGAACTACTTACTCAGTCAAGCGTCTCCTTATCGAGCACGAGCTGCATAAGAATAGCGTCCAGAATCCGAATATTAATAAGCAGTTAAGTACTTAACATTGTTGATCTTCAATTCTATAGCGGTTACAACACTACAGTGTTCGCGCATGGTTTCGGGTCTTTTGGGGGGCGCACCAGAGAAGATGGAATAAATTTTGGGGGAATCATCTGGGAATTACGGTATTACCGTCTCGTTATGCGATTTCATCGGATGATGACTGACAGGATTAGCATAATAGACTCATAATAGAGGCAGTTGCTCCGATTCTCCTAACTTTCTTCCTCCTCCTCCTTGTCCACAGTGCTAATAATAATGTTGAAGGAGCGTTCGTTAGAGCCCATTGGCATTCAAGCCAGCGTCGCCGTTCCTTGAAAGAGTGATCATTGAGCGACAAAGTGTTTCTTTGTAAGACAGAGTATTTCTGTACTATTTCTGTATGTAACAGTGTTTCTTTAGACTAATACTATCAAGAGTGGTTTCAGGTGAGGAATACTATTAGTATTACTATTTCCATCCCGCTGAAATGCGGTTTTGCGGCCTGGGCCTGGCTTCGGGTCTTGTGGGGCGCCGAACTATTTTGCATTCTTAACAGGAGGCGTGTTCGTTAGTAGTACTGGCATGATGGTCCATGATGGTGACCTCAATCACCATGCATTGGTGATGGATTCACGTGATCAGTAAGTTCGATTCTCATACGCCCGCATTATTATTTATAGGGAATCGGCGCATCAAGCAAATCTGGAAAACAAATCTGAGGTCGGCGAGAACTTTTGGGCAAACAAATCTGGAACAATTTTGGACAAACAAAGTTCGGCCGGAAATTTCGGAGATATTATATCAACACTTGTGCTCATATTGAGTATAATTGACCCCCAGTTATTATCCATCAAAAGCCTGCGCGCGACCGAATATGATTATCAAAAAACAAACTGTCAAGCATTTGCGCATTGCAGCTCACCACCGTGGATGATCAGATTCACGGTTCAGACTCTTATTATTTGATAACTTACGTGAACTTACCGCGACCGGCGTGACTAATATATTATTACTTAATGACTTGAGTGAATTTACCGTCGGCTTTAAGTCAAGGACTCGCACTGTACGGGTACGAAGCACGTTGAGTGTGGTCCCATTCATATCTCTGAACACAAGCGTAAGCTCAAAAAATATTAAAGACTTGCACTCGTCGTTAAGATTTAAGACCTGACTTGCATTAATATTCGCTCAGATTATTTATTTGGACTCCAACAGTCTCAGTAAGAATCTGACCATTGACATTCGTGTCGCAATTGATAATATTATTGCAATTGATAATATCTTGATTTGTTCGTTGATAATGTCGTCCCATCCGGATCTCCCCGAGCTCCTCCGGCGCAATCCCGAAGCGGAGCACCTCCTCCGGACTCTGTTGCAAACAGGAGCAATTTCAAGCGGCAATAGGTCCCCTAATCGGCCCCGAAGTGGGCTCAGACTCGAGTCATTAAAGGAATTTAGAAAAAGGAATTCAGAAAGAATTTGTATGTAGGAATTTCACGTAGAAAATTTTAGAAAAGACTCCATCATGTCCATGTATTTTAGGTACTATACTATTCATAACGATTCGTAGTATTGTATGCAATTCCTCGTGAATTCCTAATCCAATTCTCAATGCCAATGCCCACTTCGGACGCAGCCCTAATAATGATGGCTCTGCAATTACTGGCTCCCTATATTCCACTCCCCGTCTCCTCACCGACGCCACCCACACCCACGCTCAGGACGATAATACGCTCCATAATGACGTCCTCATTCCGATTATTATGGTGTTGGTAAGGTTTGGCCCCGAAGTACACAATGACGTCCTCATTCCGATTATTATGGTGTTGGTAAGGTTTGGCCCCGAAGTAGTGTTTATTGCTCCATAATGACGTCCTCATCCCGATTATTATGGTGTTGGTAAGGTTTGGCCCCGAAGTAGTGTTTATTGCTCCATAATGACGTCCTCATCCCGATTATTATGGTGTTGGTAGGGTTTGGCCCCGAAGTAGGGTTTATTGCTCTATAATGACGTCCTCATTCCGATTATTATGGTGTTGGTAAGGTTTGGCCCCGAAGTAGGGTTTAATATTGCTCCATAATGACGTCCTCATTCCGATTATTATGGTGTTGGTAAGGTTTGGCCCCGAAGTAGGGTTTATTGCTCCATAATGACGTCCTCATTCCGATTATTATGGTGTTGGTAGGGTTTGGCCCCGAAGTAGGGTTTATTGCTCCATAATGACGTCCTCATTCCGATTATTATGGTGTTGGTAAGGTTTGGCCCCGAAGTAGGGTTTATTGCTCCACAATGACGTCCTCATCCCGATTATTATGGTGTTGGTAAGGTTTGGCCCCGAAGTACACAATGACGTCCTCATCCCGATTATTATGGTGTTGGTAGGGTTTGGCCCCGAAGTAGGGTTTATTGCTCCACAATGACGTCCTCATTCCGATTATTATGGTGCTGGTAAGGTTTGGCCCCGAAGTAGGGTTTATTGCTCCATAATGACGTCCTCATCCCGATTATTATGGTGCTGGTAAGGTTTGGCCCCGGAGGCTTACTGAGGAATTCAGTTTAAATTAGTGGAGTTTATTAGAGGGTGTTGAGGAATTCAGTATTAATACTGTTTTGAAAAAGTTTCAGAGGAATTTAGAAAACTTTCAGAGGAGTTCAGGAAAACTTTCATTGGAGCTTCACGGAGCGTATTTCATGGGATGTACTTCTGATAGTTCGTATTGTTCGTGTTCGAAAGTTAAATACTCGCAAATAATAATTCCCGAGACTTAATAAATTATTTTCTTTAAATAGCAACGAGACTTAATACAAGTTTTCAAATACATTCTATTAAGTAGCACCCACTTCCTTTCGATTCTTCTTTGATTTGACACAGGTCACCTACCTCTTCCAATTCGCAGCGAGCAAAATGCTCGAGAAGAAGGAACGGATAGCAGAATTAAACCGCATGCGAAACGAATCAGACCTCAAACGCATAGACTGGCAGCTGGCGGAGGTATAATAAATTTCATAAATTATCATAAATTTGTACTGGAATCAGGTGCTCAAACGCATAGACTGGCTGGCTTCACTTGAACTTCTGTATTTCACGCATACACATATTCGACTGTAAATAATATTTCACGCACACAATAATCAATTCAATTGAATTGTCAATTTCCAATTGAATTGTCAATTCCAAAGGTATTCGGCCCCCTCCGCGCTATGCTGAAGTGTTCTAAGGCGTCGTTTTCGACTTTCGTCCTGCGCCACACCCCACATGCCCACAAAACCGGCGATCTAAGCGAAGAAGATATTAAAGCCGTGTTGGTCCCGAAGTGGGCATTGAGGAATTCAGAAAGAATTTGATAGGAATTTTGCCAGAATTTCACGAGAATTTCATAGAAAATGCCTGTATTTCTGATATTGAGTGTACGAAATTCTGACGAAAATCCCCGCGAATTTCCAAGTCAGTTCTCAATGCCCACTTCGAACACAGGCCGTGGTCGCAAAATGCTGTGAACCGGTCAAAGATGGGAACCTGTCGGACTGCCAGAAGGATCACATATTATGGATGCGGGAAATCTTGCAGAAGCAGAATCGGGTATTCTATTCTCAAATAACTTACCACGTTGTGGACTGTGGATGGGGGAAATCTTGCAGAAGCAGAATCGGGTATTACTATTATATTAATTCTATTAGCATCATCACGTCTTGTGGATGCGGGAGATCTTGCAGAAGCAGAATCGGGTATTATAAATCTAGTAATTTATCGCATCTTGTGGATGCGGGAAATCTTGCAGAAGCAGAATCGGGTATTATACTTAATTCTATATATTATGGATGCGGGAGATCTTGCAGATTCAGAAGCAGAATCGGGTATTACTATTATAATTCTATTAGCATCATCACATCTTGTGGATCAGAGGGATTCTGCAGGAGCAGAATCGGGTATTCTAGATGATATTGAACTTAAGCCGTGGTCGCAAAATGCTGCGAAGAAAAATTTAATTGCGCGAATTTTTTTTTCAAAAAAAACTTGTCAAGGTAGTCCTCGAGATCATCACGTTTAAAGCGAACGCGTTTGATGGGCCAATCCCCGGCTGTTTTACAGATGTCATGGCTCATATGAAGGAGGTGGAAGTGATTCTCAAGAAGTGGGAAGAAGGGATTTACACGCATATGGTGAGGGAAGTGGGAGTGGTTCTCAAGAAGTGGGAGGAGGGGATTTATACGCACATGGTGAGGGAAGCGGGAGTGATCACTGATTCTCAAGAAATGGGAGGGGGGGATTTACACGCATATGGTGAGGGAAGCGGGAGTGATCACTGATTCTCAAGAAGTGGGAAGAAGGGATTTGTACGCACATGGTAAGTCTTTTATAAAAATATGGTGAGGTCTGCTAACCCCACGTCTGTGTGTGGAAATGAAGTACTTACTTATTTACGCTTAATGTAAACGCACCATGATTCATATAGGGAGGTTATGCGTCAGGCTTTTGTTGCATCGCGTTCAACAAAACAGTAAATTTATTTTAAACACATGATTTGACAGACTACAGTGGCAACACAAATACTCAGGCCCCCTCCATCACCTTCAACAATACGTTTGTGATTTATCATCTGAAACATTCAACAGGTCCCCTCCATCACATTCAACGATAATTTCGGTGCATACGTTTTTGATTTCTCATTGACATCTGAAACATTCAACAGGTCCCCTCCATCACATTCAACGACTCGGTGAATACGTTTGTGGAGCGGCAGTTCCAGCGCCTAAATCGCCGCAAAAAGAGCATCCTGAGAGATTTAGAGGAAGATAATATGAGGAAAAATGGTAGGAAGAATAGTCACTATTACTATTAGTATTAGTGAGATTCTGGAGAGGATGATCAGATTGTATGTGCGAAAAAAATAAAATGGTGCGAATGAACGGGAAATGAGCGTACTATTGCTCTGAGAGTCGAGGAGAGTAATGTGCATGAAAAATCATTATTTAATAAATGTCAAATGGCATTAATTGAATTTTCCCTCCCCTCAGGCACCCAGTACCGGTCATACTACACCCCGACTCCAATCATGCTTCAACAATCCAAACTTGTTCCCCTCAGGCACCTACAACGAATTCTGGATGAGCGAGGATGAATTTGAAGAGTACGAACGCAGCAGCCAACTCAAACTGGTCGGGGAAACGAGAAAAGACGGTATCAAGAGAAGTCACCCGGATAAAACTAGACTCCCAGATAATACGGCGTCGGCTCAAGTGGCGCCGAATCAAGAAGAAGCCGGTGAAGCGTACAAGGTGGAGGTGGGGGATAGTGGGGACGTGGAAAAGAGCTGAGTTGACTTCACTTGTTTTAAAGTGTTGTCCGGCAACTTAGAGGTGGGGAGAGCGGGTGGTGGTGGTGGTAGTAAGTACCAAATAAAAGTTCATAATAAATATTAATAGTAGCAAATAAATTATAATTATCAGATCCGATTCTTTAGTTTCAATTTTGGTTTCACGTTAAGCTGCTGACAAATATTAAAGCTTTTGATAGTAGCATCTCCAATCGTTTGGTCAGTGAATCGGAGGAGGTTTTCGCGAGACCTGACTGTTTGAGAAAAGGAAAAAATCCGCGAAAAATTCCTGCCATAACATAGGCACCGCGCCAGTGCGCCACATGTAAAGAAATTGAACATCATCATGGTCATAGCGCATACAAATTATGTTTCACAAGAAGTCTAAGAGTCTAAGACTGTAACATTGTCATCCCAACGAACTGATGGAGTATTTTTTTCGAAGCAATCTGAATCAGGTTCAACTTCAACTTCCGCATGCGCCATCATGTTGTAATTGTAGTGTTATGTATATTGTGGTAATGTAACAGTAATGTCATTATGATTCGCAGTGGTTTAATTTTCGTGGTTATGTTCTTCTGTATCGCTACCGGTTTTTTGGTTCGTATCTTCGTTTGTCTTGTGTTTCGGATGTCGATATGTTGTTTTTGTTGTCCGATGTCATGGTAATTCGTTTCGGGTTCCAAAATTAAATGCGAGAATCGCCTATTTCGAATCCGAAGAAATGGAGGCGCGACTCGACATCAATGATCATCAAATGACAAACCCTCAATTTGAACACGACAAAAAATTAAACATAATTATGACATCGATTCCGACGACAGAGACAATCACAACCTCTAGTAGTAGACACTGACACATTGCAGACAAATTGAAATCATACCAATCGATTCGAGAATCCAACGACATGAGACCATCACGATTTGACACGACACTGACAACAAATCCAAATTATCCAATTTTCAACAATCATACAACAGAAAAGAATTCACCGTACTACTTCCAATTCAGAAACGGATTTGAGCTGTGACTCGAAAGGGAATTGAATTGGGTCTGTTGGTATGTCATTTAATGGTCGTCGGTTGTTGAAACTTGGTCATCGACACCGGTCGTTTGCTCTTTTTTGTTCTTCGGGTCACATTATGATTTAGGGGTGTTTTGACTGTTTAGCTGTTTACCTTTTCGCTCGTTGACCAATGACTGCCACACCTCCTCTGCGTTCCTTGATTCAATTGGTCACCGCAGTGACCGCATTCCGCGTCCATATGAATCGATTCATGAACGTTAATATCAATAATTATGCCTTCTACTCCCCACTCTTCCCCGGAATTTTCCCATCCTGCAACTGCTTCTTGCCTTCGCCAACCGCGCAATATTGCTCGAATTCTGAGCATAGATCGCACGCATTACTGAAGAACCCCTTCAACTCCTCCAAATCTTCGCCCCTGTGAGGCATTCGATATCATTATTATTAAGGCTATGTACGTATTAAACTTCATAGAAAAACTTCATAGAAAATTCAGAACATTTACGTCGGACTTACTCAGATCCCAGGATATTCACAAAAACTTACTATAGAATGCATTTGATCTTTACAACATGTGATACATATTGTTATTTGATACGTAACGACCAGCGGTATTCGAATCTAGGCGTTTTTTGCACGTGAATAGCCTTAAAAGTTAATGATATCCGGGGACTTTAACTTACCCTCCGCATCCTTTCAGTTTCGGATGGGTCCAGCTGAACTCTGGAGGCTCTGAACCACCGTCCTCTCCATCCTTCTCCGATCCACCATCCGGGCCACCCGGACTCCCACCTGGACTCCCCAGAAGCACCAACTCTGAAATCAGTCCCGCAATCGTTTTCCCTGGAATCCCTAAGGCGATGTTTCCGTGAGCGGTGGCTGTGATCCGGCGGCACAACATCGGCCGGAACTGCTGCTCGGAAATGCACAGGCTCGTCCACTTGGGACCACCTTGGAACAGCGAATATTATTGTATTGTATTGTATTGCATTGTATTAACAAATTAAAGCGAGACGATCCGAAACCCATCACGATAGCGATTACTCAATACATCTTGCTGCGGGCGGAATACGTTGTTGTCGCTTAATCGTTGTAATCGTTGTCTTCATCCCAATTTTGAATTAGAATTTCACTTAGTTAAATTTCCGATTTCGGATTCGGGATTTCCGAGTTCGGATTATCATTTGACATTTCGGATTCCATTCTCGCTCATTTCAAATTCTACAATATATTAGTATACCCTCCACCGCGCTAAACTTCCCCGCGACAGTTTTGGCGAGAGGGGGGCCTGACGGCGCTTGGTTTCCGAGGATCACGCAGGAGGTGAGGAGATCGGCGTCCTGCAAAAACTTTTCGCGATCAAAGGTTTTGGTTAGTTGGTTGGTTTTGCCGTCCCCGCTGGTGTGCAGGAACGTGTAAAAATGCAGTCGAGGGAAGGGACAGGTGTTGTGGAGGAGGACCTGGGGAGGGAGACAGTCATTGTTGTGGAGGATGACCTGAGGAGGGAGATGTCATTGAGTGTTGTGGAAGAGGACTTCGAGACTCAGAGTGGAGATCAAAGTATTATTATTGGGTTACAGTACTTAAAGCAGCGACAATTTCGCATCCTCCTCACCTGACTCATATCGCCATCCTCCTCATTCGCTTGCGCATTTTCCATTATTCTTTTGCATACTCCTCACCTGGCTCATAATCCTCCTCCTCCTCATTCGCCTGCGTTGCAACTTTGCGCAATTCAATTTCTTACCTGGCTCATATCCTCCTTCTCTCATATAGTCATCCTCCTCCTCTTTGCGCAATTCAATAATTTCAATTTAGACTTACCTGACTCATATCCTCATCCTCCTGATTCGCCTGCGTGAAAAATGTCCATAATGCGCTCTTCTCAGCCGGCCCACACTGAAAGATGCAGATGTCGCATTCTTCTGTAAGGAGTCCGATCACAAACAACACATACAGATTCGAGGAAAGGGCGGTGTAGGAGGGGGCCTGGGGAAAGTTACAAGTAGAACTTGATATAGTATTAATTATTATTAATAGAAGTGCCTAAATTTGAAATCCATGGTATGCGGCGTCATTGTGTTTACACTATTAGTATTTCCTTATACAGTGCTAGCCTAATGCACTATTGCGATCACATACCTTACCTTCAACGAAACTACAAACGCGGGGTTCCCTTTTCCGAGACGACCTTCATTTATGGCACGCACAGCCTTCTTGAACCTGCTGAACTCGGCGAAAGTTGAGACCGTAATACCTTGATTTTACACCACAAATTCAGTGATTTGAACGCATCGCGCAG
>Ga0099798_10300_pt1 | contig 17045 bp, 17 predicted proteins | sample Uncmet_Sort29A_1_FD_89870 | JGI IMG/M metagenome (GOLD analysis project Ga0099798, IMG submission 89870) | Marine eukaryotic communities from CALCOFI LINE 67, Pacific Ocean - CN13ID_Sort29A_1 | ecosystem: Environmental > Aquatic > Marine > Oceanic | place: Pacific Ocean: Monterey Bay | collected...
CGCATTATGCTGTTTATGATTTGCAACCAGTACATTACACTTTTCAGCAGACAAAATATGCTATCGGCGTTGTGCTTTTTGTACCGTTTTTGACAAGAAAAGACGAGGATATGTTGGTTATTGTTGAAGAGTATCAGACGAAATGGGATGTAGTTCGGTTTAAATTTCAAGACGAGACTGCGAAAAAGCATCAGGCACGCGACAAACCGAAGAACGGGAAGAAAAAACAGAAAGATGCCATTGCAAAACAGTAAACCTTGGTCCATATGCCATTGACACAGCATAATAAAAGAGCATATGAAAAAAAAAAAAAATGTTTCAGGGTGTTCATGATGTTTTCTATTTTAGGTCTGTGATAATTTTGGGATTTTCGTTCGGGGATAAATTTTGGGAGTGTTTGTTTTTCGGGTTTGTTAAATAATATCAGCATCAGGGTCGGGAAGGAATTTGAATTGTTTTTTCAATTTATAACCACCAATTTTATGATTGTCCTGATTAGTAGAAGAAGAAACACAGTTGAATAAAATAATAAAGGCATTTTCCCACATTAAATAACACCCCCCCACCAACAAATAAAATCAACTTCAAAAATGGGCAACGTTTGCGATAAGGCCTCAGGCCGCGATCCCAATCGTTTTTCTACCCACATGACCTTCCCCCCGGACTCTGCTTTTGACCCGCACAACAGACCAGGCACGACGAGGGCCTATAACCAGGTTCCTGTTGGTTCTGAAAAAAATAATAATCAGCCAATGATGCAGCCCAAAGTTATGCAACAACAGCAGCAGCAAAGGGCTCAACCGATGATGCAACCGCAAGTTATGCAACAGCAACAAGCGCAGCCTATGATGCAACCGCAGACTCAGCCACAAGTAACACGAGTTTTTTAGTAATTCGACGTTTTTTTTTTTTATCAGGCAAAAAAGAAAAAAAAATGGGTAGGTATTAGGTTTTTTTTCATTTTTTCATGTTTGTTGCGGGTCGGATTACAAAAAATTCGTGTTAAGTTATGATGCAACAGCAGCCACAAATGGTCCAGCAACAGCCACATGTTGTAATCCAACAGCCACAGCCGGTTATGCAACAGCCACAAAGAGTTCATCAACCAAACCCACAAGCTATGATGCAACAGCAACAGCCGCAAATGGTTCAACAGCCACAGATGGTTCAGCAACAGCCGCAAGCTCCGCAAATGGTACAGCCGCAAGCACCGGTCATGCAGCAACCAAATCCGGCCACAACTATGCAGCCACAACGTGACAACACGGCTATGATCCCACCTTGGAAACAAAACCAGCAGAACCAAATGCAAAACCAGGCCCAAGCGCAGCAAAATCCAATGATGAAACAACCACAAATGCAACAGCAACAGCAAGCTAATTCCACGCAGCACCAAATGGGCCAACTCACGCCCATGTTAATCAAACTCCAGGGCAAGAAAAAGCTACTCTCCATCGGCTGCGGATATCCGGGCACTAATTTCTTCTACCAAAACGCCGGCAACGATGCGGAGCATTTGAAACAAACCTTAGGAAACAGTTTCGGCTTCACCGACCACGCGATGGTTTTGACCGACAACTCGCCTTTACAGCCGACATTAGCGAACATCAGAAACTGCATCAAAACATTCGTATCAAACGCGCAAACAGGCGACTCTTTGTTTTTCTATTTCTCCGGCCAAGTCTCCCAAGCGGTTGTGAATGATCCGTTTCAAAACAAAAAACAAATCCGTATCGGCGCTCTAGTCCCATCCGACGCGCAAACCGCTGGTATGCTCACTTACCGCGAACTGTTCGCGAGTTTAATCGCACCATTACCGGCTGGATGCAGGCTGACTTGTTTGATCGACGGGCTCGCTGCGAATGATGAGGCAATTAAATTACCGTTTCAGGCCGCAGCTGGCAGGAATTTTCAAGTCTGCAATTCGTGGAAAACCGATTTCAATCTACCCAGTCAGTACAACTGCAACGAACTAGGATTGTCAGCTTGGGAAGCGCGGGCTAAGAAATTAGATCCGAGTAAGGCGAATGAGGCTGCTAAAAATATTCCGGAAGTTCTGTGTTTTACAGCTTTATATTCGGGGTCTAATTCCGATTACGAACGAACCAAAAACGCTTTCCAAAACATGAAGTGCTGCAACAGCACAAGCCCATTGTTATCTGCTTTTCTGAACGCGTGTTCTGGAAGCAGAATTTCGATCAACAAGGCTTTGTTGAATATGAAAGACGGTTTGAACCAGTCGCTAACGAACGCCGGAGCTGGTGCTAATTCTGTGACCCCATGCGTTTCTTCGAGTTTATTTATGGACTTGAGATTGGAGTTCGATTTAGATTCGGTTGTTGTTCCGAGTTATAACCAGCAGCCGGCGCAAATGGCCGGATCCGGCGGGAATGGGATGATGCAGCAACAGAATAACGGCCAAATACAAAACGGAATGATGCAACCGCAAATGCAGCAACAAACGAATGGTATGATGCAGCCACAAACCATGACCCAGCAGACCACCACTACGACCACAACTGCTCCAATGATGCAGCCAACAGTTTTTGTCCCGCCACCGTGTTACGGCGCACCGGGGTATAATTCATCGACCTGCACAACTGGTTCCAATGTCAATTACGCCTTAGCCGGTGCATTCGCTGGCGCTATCGGTGGAGCGGCTTTAGGTGCTACGATGCTACGAAGTGCTAGACCGGCTTATGTTGATGAGGAAATAATTATCGAGCGCGATATGTTCGGAAACAGAACCGAAATCGAAATCGAACGCGACATGTTTGGAAATCGTGAAATCATAATTGAGCGCGACAACGGGTTTTTCGGCGGAACTACGACGGAAATAATCGAGGATAGAGGCATGTTTGGATTCGGTTTTGGCGGCGGAATGGGCGGAGGTTTTGGAAACAGGACTGAGTTTATCGAAGAACGAACTGATATGTTTGGGAATCGTACTGAAATCGAGGTAGAGCGTGATATTTTTGGAAATAAAACAGAAACAATCGAAAAAACCGATATGTTCGGAAACCGAACAGAAATTGAAGTCGAACGCGATATCTTCGGCAACACAACTGAAACAATCGAGAAAACCGACATGTTTGGGGAACAGGACAGAGGTCGAAATCGAGCGGGACAGGTTCGGTAGAGTTGAGGAACGAATCGAAGAACGCACCGACATGTTTGGAAATAGAACCGAAGTTATCGAAGAGCGCGGTCCTTTTGGGGGAACCACTACTGAAATAATTACCGAACGGCCTGGGATTTTCGGCGGTACCACTGAGATAATCGAGGAACGTAGGGGTCCTTTTGGCGGGACTGAGATAATTGAGGAGCGTAGGGACATGTTTGGGAATAGAACTGAAATTATTGAGGAGCGTGGGCCATTTGGATTTGGTGGTACTACTGAGATAATCCGAGAAAACAATGGGATGTTTGGTGGTACTACTGAAATTATTGAGGAACGTGGTATGTTTGGCAATAGAACTGAAATTATTGAGGAACGTGGGCCGTTTGGATTCGGTGAGAGGACAGAGATTATTGAAGAGCGTGGGCCTTTTGGTTTTGGCGAGCGTACTGAGATTATTGAAGAGCGGGGGCCTTTTGGATTCGGCGAACGTACTGAAATTATTGAAGAACGTGGTCCGTTTGGATTCGGTGAAAGGACTGAAATAATCGAGGAATCTGGTCCATTTGGCTTCGAACGCACTGAAATTATTGAGGATTCCGGTTTCGGTGGAGGGTTTGACAACGGTTTCGACGATTTTGGTGGCGGTGGATTTGATGACAACTGGTAGATCCATATTGGTTGCGAAATCGATCGGTACTGAATTTAATTAACAAAAAAAAAAAATCAATTCGGTGCTGAAAAAAGAATCGAGGCGTCCTACAACTAAATGTAAAAAAACTCGTGTACTATAAAAACGATTCTAAATATGATCATATTCTTTTCCAAATGTATTTTCTTTAGAAAACAACAAACTGGAACTAAAATCGTATCACACAGGACGACTAGCTGTTTGACGGATTGTATTTCTGGTTCAAAACGTACAGGAAAAATATTATAATACTTTTTGACTCGAGTTTTTCATGCAACTCGTCTACATGTAAATTTGGGAATAATTTCCTCTTCAGGTTCGCAAATTGAATTCGTTTTCGATCGAAACGATTCTTTGTTGCAGATTTTTTAAAACGAAAATGCGTTTTAACGCAAACAATTAATAATTACCACCAGCAAGACGAGTTTTTTTTTCCAGAAACCCCAGAGAAATTTATGTTGCGCCGTTTTGGATGTCACATGCCGGATTTTCAATTTTCGATGCTGAAAAAATATAGACGCAGGGTGTTTGTCTTCCTTTTCTTTTCCATTTTCGTAGGGTGTTCTGTTTCCCTTTTTGTTCAAAAGGCATTGAATTTTCTGATACATTTTTTTTTTTTTTTACAAATAGGGCGCCGGGAGGTTCGACGAATTTGAAAATCAAATTCTAGACATTGAATTTTTATTCACATCGCAGAGAAATATTTCTTTCTGGTGTTTTTCCATTTGGTTTCATTTTATGTTTTTTGATAAGAACAAAGTCCAAACAGAATTCGTTCCAAAAAAAAATGCCGTCTCAAAAAGCGAGCAGGTCGTCTGCGGCTCTCCCTATGAAGAAAGCTGCAGCCCCGGTGATGAAAAAAAAGGCGATGAAAAAAAGCAAACCGATGAAAAAATCAGCTAAAAAGGCGATGAAAAAACGTGCACCAAAGAAGGCATGTAGTAGTAGTACTAAAAAATCCGCTTCAAAAAAACCGAAGAAATCGGAAAGGAAAGTAAAAGCGTCAGATAAAGAGCACGAGGATATGAGCACTATCTACGTGCTAGACGCGGTTTGGCAACGTGTAAAACCTGGAGTGAAATGCAGAACTGGTTTAAGATTGAAAAAAAACCTTTTTTTGAAAAAAAACAAATTTTTCTGAGTTTTACACGGACCAAAAAACACAAGGATTTTGCAAAGAAGAACATTTTTTTGGTTCCAACAACACTGCAAAATTATCTGCATGCAGGAATTTAAGGTCCACCTTTGACTTTTCTGATAAATGGGGTTATTGGCGCGAAGCGCCCAAAAAGAAAATTTGATCTCCTGGCTTTAAAAGACCTGCGCGCAGCGCCCAGAAAGAAAATTTTGCCTCTAGCTTCAAAATAACTGCACGAAGCGCCCAAAAGGAAAATTTGGAACATGTTGTAGTAGCCCTTGGAAAGTTGGTCCGTCAATTTGGCGCCAAATGACGGACCAACTCTTTTCGAATTTTTGAAAATAGTTGGTCCGTCATTTGGCGCCAAATTGCCAGACCAACTTTTCAAAAGAGTTGGTCCGTCATCATTTTTATAAGGCTATTTGTTAAGGAAAATTTTCTTAAGCTATAGCCTTAGGAAAATTTTGACGGACCAACTCTCTTTTAAAAAGCTGGTCTGGCAATTTGGCGCCAAATGACGGACCAACTATTTTTTTAAATTCAAAAAGAGTTGGTCCGTCATTTGGCGCCAATTTGACGGACCAACTCACAGCGCCTTTTTGCGATGGGTCAAAACCCCTAAAATTTTCTTCTTCGGCGCTTTGCGCAGTCAGTATTGACGTTAAATGCTGAAAAATTTCTTCTGGCGCGCTTCTCAACTCAAAATAGTGTAGCTTAATTTTCTTTCTGGAGCGCGACGCGCTATTGTGTGGACAAAAAACTCATTTTGCACGAGTTCAGAAAGTTAAAAAAAAAACTCAAAAAAATCCGGATTATAGTTAAAAAAAGAGTACAAAGATCCGTATTAGCAGTCGTGTGGTGACGCCGGGTATGAGTCCATCAAATCCGTACGGTTCGAGACAACAACAACAACAACAAAAATGTTTTTTTTTGTCAAAATGACCCGGAGGTGGTTCTTCGTTATTCCGGAGGTGGTTCTTCAATTACCGAATGTAGAGTAAAACCTGGAGTGAAATGCAGAACTGGTTTAAGATTGGGCACATTTAAAAACCATAAAGTCGCAATTTCTCAAGCGAAGCGCCTTGCCTATGAAGTTGACGAGTTAGGGGATATGGTAAAAAACTGTAGTGTGCTTAAAGACTACAGATATAAGTGTCCAAAAGACAATTATCTGTTGAAGACGGGCAGTGATGACCCCAACTTCATGACCGAAAGTTTCGGTATAACCATTAAATCCGTTAAGGTTAACAACGATTCTGAGCTTGATGACGCGTGCTCTGTTGTCGATGAGGATGGAAATTTTTTGAGAAAACGAGTCCATCTCGGAGATGGACGAGAGCGAGATGAATTTTACGAGGAGTTTTATTTCGACGATTAAAGGGAATTTTTTTTTTTTAAAACTTAGGAAGATCACGGTAAGTAATAACGCACAAAAGTAATATTACCACCATTGAGACGATTTTTTTCCAGGAACCCCAGAGAAATTTATGTTGCGCTGTTTTGGATGTCACATGTCGGATTTTCAATTTTCGCTGCAGAAAAAGTACAGACGCAGGGTGTTTGATTTTCCAGTGTTTGATCAGACGCAGGGTGTTTGATCAATTTTCTGTTCCAGTGTTTTGTTCCCCATTGCGTTCAAAAGGCGTTGTATTTTCTCATGTATTTATTTCTTCTTTTTTTTTACAGGGCGGGGGTGATTCGAAAAAAAGTGTAAATCAAATTCTAGACATTGAATTCTTTATATCGAACAGGAATATTTTGTTCGTCTGGTGATTTTTCCATTTTGATTTTCATTTTTTGTTTTTGATAAGAACACTATACATTCCTTCCCAACAAAAAAAAAAAAATGCCTGCTCAAAAAGCGCGCAGTTCCTCTGCGGCTCCCCCTATGAAAAAAGCTGCAGCCCCGGTGATGAAAAAAAGCAAACCGATGAAAAAATCCGCTGCAAAGGCGATGAAAAAAAAACGTGCACCAAAGAAGGCAGGTAGTACTGAAAAACCCGCTTCAAAAAAACCGAAGAAATCGGAAAGGAAAGTAAAAGCGTCAGATGGAGAGGACGAGGATTTGAACACTCTCTACGTACTAGAGGCGGACTGGCAACGTTCAAAAATGATTGGATTGAATAACAGAAAGACTGCAACACTGGGCGCATTTAAAAACCATAAAGTAATGCGAATTTTTTTTATAATCGGAATCGTGGTTTTTTCCATTTTTTGGTCCATTTTAACGGTTTTTTTGAATTTTTTGATCATTTTGAGTCGGATTATAAAAAAATCGTGTCACGTCGCGATTTCTCAAGCGAAGCGCCTTGCCTGTGAAGTTGACGAGTTTTCAATCTTTTCGATGCGTACATCAAATGGAATTTTTTGGACGATAAAACAAAAAAAATGTACTTTTTGGCTCATTTTGGATCAAAAACAGCGATTTTTGGCCAAAAATATTCGATTGATGTACGCATCGAAAAGATTGAAGAGTTAGGGGATATTGTGAAAAACTGTAGTTATCTAGACTACAGGTACAAGTGTCCAAAAGCGAATTATTTAATGGAGACGCCGGGCTGTGATTATCCCGAGTTCGGTATAAAAATTTCATCGGTTAAGGTTAACTGCGATTCTGACCTTGATGACGCGTGCTCTGTGGTCGATGAGGATGGAAATTTTTTGAGAAAACAAGATGGAGGAGAGCGAGATGATTTTTACGAGGAGTGTTTGTTCGATGATTAATGGGAAAACTAAGGGAGATCACAGTGAGTTCGATTTGTTTTTCGGAAATAACTTCCTATTGAGGTTCGCAAATTGAATTCGTTTTCGATCGAAACGATTCTTTGTTGCAGTTTTTTTTAAACGAAAAAGCGTTTTAACGCACACAACTAATAATTACCATCAGCAACACGAGTTTTTTCCAGAAACCCCAGAGAAATTTATGTTGCTCCGTTTTGGATGTCACATGCCGGATTTTCAATTTTCGATGCAGAAAAATCTTGACGCAGCAGGAATTATTGATTTTCAGTACGGTTAGTTTGTTCCATTTGTATGTCACAACATCATTTCCATTTTCCACAACATTAATAATATTCACATTTTTCTGGTCTCTTTTCTGGTTTTTTCTGTTTTCTATAAACATTTTTTTTTGGGTTGGGTTGTTCTGAAAATGACAAAACAGCAGCTGAAATCTGGATGCAATGACAATCTGATTATGTTTAGGTCATATTCAGTTGAATTCTAGGATTATTCCTGCATTTTGTTGTGCATTTGTTCACAGTTGTTCTTTTGACAAACATTCAGGCCCCATTACAAATTTAATTCGATTCCCTACATTGGAAAATAATTTTTCAAAAAAGTAAATCCCAAGATGCCGTCCCAAAAAGCTAGCAAAGCTGGCATCAACTCTTCCGCTGGTCCCCCAGCCATGAAAAAGGCTAGCAAACCTATGAAGAAAGCTGGTGGAAAATCAAAGAAAGGCAATAAAAAGCAGTGCGCGTATCAGCTTTGTTTTACTCTAAAAGAACATGATGGTGAAACAACAAATAAAACGCTCGGTGTTTTTCTCGACCATAAGGTGGCACTTTCCCATGCAAAACGACTCGCTAAAGAGAACAGTTACTTACTACGCGACGCCGATTGGTCAGATGTTTCCGATTACCGCAGCGATTTGCCCGAGAGTGGGACTGTTTTTGAGGCAGAGCTCGGACGTGATGGCAACTGGGTGGATGTTTCGATTCAAAAGATGGAGATTGATGACGACTCAGATCTTGCTAGCGAATGTAGCTTTGTTGGTAATGATGGTAAGTGGCCCGACGATGGATACAGTATTTTGACGTGCTGCTATTTCTGCAAATATGATATGGACACTGGTGCACCGACCCGTGCGGGAAAATGCCAGCTAGTTTTAACAACAGTCGACGAAGTCTGGAAGGATACTCAGTGCTATGACTGCGGTAATGATGGTCCGCGTGCCAAGATCGGTGACAGAATCTGGGCTTGTCCGAGTGGCGAGGAATGTGAGGGACTAGATTCAGATAGAGGCCGTTACCAGAATTGCATCAAGTGTTTTACAAAACTCAAGAAGCAAGCAGACGATGAAGAGTATGCGGCTAGACAGCAGAAAAAGAAACAAAAACAGGACGAATTGAAGAAGAGGAGAGCAGCTGAAAAAGAAGAACGAAAAAGGAAAAAAGAATGGGAAAAACAAATTGCTGAGGAAGAAGCAGCTGCGGAAGAGGCGCGTTTAGAAGAGGAAGAACAGACGAGAAGAGGGAGAGAAGCTGAAGCTCCTCTCACGCATTGTTTCTGTTGTTATCCGAAGCATGGAGACGCATGTCGATTGGAACACCGGAATTTAAAGTTCCATGAAGACGATTGTTTCGAATGCGATGAGTGCAATTGCTTGCTTTACCGAGACGATGACATGGCAGCTTGGGTCTGCCCATTTGGGAAACATTGTGAAGGTAATGAAGGTCTTGATGTTGGTTACTACGTCCAGTGTGAGGAGTGTTATGAGAAAAACGAGCGCATGAAGCAAATTGCGATGGAAAAGTTAAGGCCAGAAGTTCGAAAGAAGACGAAAATCCCAAATAAACAATAAACAATTTTGAAAGACCGAAACGTTGGAAGGCAAACTTCCTTCGGAAGACGTATTCGTATTCGTATTCGTATAACAATTCCTAATTCGTTGTGCGTACGCAGAAGTAAGCAAACACTAGGAATACAGCATACAAACAGAGGATTTTCAATTTTCGATGCAGAAAAACGGCGATCATCTGTTTTTGGGAAAACGAGTTTATGATACAGTATTTCGAAGGGGGGGGGCGTCGCAAAATTCTGTCCTGCTTTCAATGTGATTTTTTAAAATTTTCATGCTCATGAATTAAATCCGGATTCTATCAGGGGTTCCAATTTTCGACGCACATTTTTTGGGAAAAAAAAAGATCGACGATATGTTCTTTATCAAGCAGAATTTTCCAAATAAATTATTTCTTATTGGACGATTATTTTTAGCAAATAAAATTCTCCAGCGCACAATGGCATCCTCATCGTCCTCCTCCACCCCCACCCCAAAATGGTCGCCCCCGACCAACATGCAATTTGCATGGCCAAGCCCCCATTTTTCATTGTATTTGCACGAGTTTGTGAAAAATGATTTGCTGAATAAAAGACCAGAATTGACCCGTAAACATGTTTTCCATCGTGAAAAAATCGAAGCCAGTGGCTGTGAATTCACAACGCTTTACGATGGTTATCCGAAAGCGAAAGTGCATTTATTGGTTGTTCCTTATAAAATCGACGATGTATCTATAACAACGGATAATATTGTTAATCTGTTCGAGGACGATTTTTTGGCAGAAGATGAAAAGAGTGACGAACCTGGTAACAAATTCAATAACGGCTTGCAAAAATTGATTTCGCTAGCTGAATATACGAAGAAAATAATCGGTTATTTGTCCGAACTCCATCCAAACCTAACTTTCCGACACGGCGTTCACGCAAGTCCAAGCTTAAGACAATTGCATGTTCACATAATAAGTCAAGATTTTATTTCAGATGCGTTGAAGAATAAGAAACACGTTGGATCATTTCAAGAACCGTTTTTAGTTTCGCTGGATAAAATTTTGAACGAAGTATTGCATACGAAATTACAGAAACATAAACGCACGGGAAGGAACGCAAGGCTAGCGATAACAAGTTTCCTCGAAAAAGCGGCTAGGAACGGAGAGGTTTTGATTAAAAACAATAGTGTGTTGAAATGCAGTCGCTGTGGTGCAACTGGCTTTGCGAACATGCCGAAGTTGAAGGCACATCTGAGCAGTTGCCAACATCCGTTGCCGAAATCCTGGCAGTTGGAAATTCCGGAAGAGTTTTCTTTCGTAAAAAAATCAGATGATACAACTTTTGGGAGTAATATCGCAAGTCCAAGACGAGCCAACAGTTCTCCAGCGCGGCAAAGTCGGAAAAGTGGATCTGTAAGTAGTCCGAGTCGAACTGGTGCGAAACGAGCGAGAGAAGAAGAGGATGAACCTGCTGAATGCGACAGCACAATCAAACGCACAAAAACTGATCCGAGTTAGAAACACTTTTCTGTTTGTATGATGTTGTTCAGGAACTAGGTTGAAAAAAAGTGAAAGACATATTCAATAATTTTTTAGCAATGAGCGTGTCGTTTGTCAGTATTTTTATCGAAGCAGTGCGAAAAAAAAAAAATCGATCGACCATAAACCGTTCATAAATCAATCATCATTTCAAATCAACAATCGAAACCAACATAATAATTTTCAGCAAAAAACGATACCCCATTTGTTCCCCCAACAATTTTAGAAAAAGCTAACATAGAGTCATGCACATTAAAAAATTGTAGCATTTTGACCTCTTGTTTCTAGCAACATTTTCTAAGAATTTTATACTATTCAATTTTTTTGAACGTCGATTTTTTTTGTTCACAAACCAAGTCCGTCCAAAAAAATGTCTGAATCGTCCAAGCGTCGCATTTCCGAGCTCTCCCAGGGCAACGGAAAGGTCTCCCCGGACAATTCCCCCAATCAGAGACCCACTAAAAGGCAGCGAAAAGATTCAAACGTGAATAACGAAGAACTACCACCCTCTCGTGCAAACAGTAATGTCGGCGATGGAAATTCCGAAACCGGAGCATCCAATGGCGGAGCTGTGCCTGCGCCGAAGAGAAAATCGAATCGAAAACTGTCCGCATCAGGAGTGGTTCGATATCACTGTCTGCGGTTTTTTCGGCTGGAGTTTTTGTGTTCTTTTTTTCCGCATCTTTTTTTCCAGCACCTTCTTCGTCTTCTTCTTCCTCAACCGCTGGTGCCACCGCTCGCTCAACTTTATCTTTTCTATCCACATCTTTTGTTTCGAGATGAAACCGGTTGTGTTTTCTCGTTGCATTTTTATCTTCTATTAGCCGGGCTAAAATTCGCCGAACTAAATGTCCTTTTTTCAGTTCATGCCCTTTGTACAGCTGAAAAAGCAATACCCACTCTTTCTTGTCGTATGTGACGACTTGAGAAGCTAGGAGGCAACCACTCATTATGCATGTACTATGTTTGGAGTTATATATTAATAGGGGAGGTTTTTTTTTAAAAAATACTTGCTATACTTTAAAACAAAAATGCCTACTTCAGTTAAAGTAGTGGTCGTATTATAAAAAGATACTATAAATCACATATGCCTTTTATTAACAATATGCCTATAGTAGAACAAAATGTCTAAATAGTCGTTTTAAAATGCATTATCGCCCCACTAAAAAAACTTTTGTGCCTATAGGTTGGTTTGTCGCATATTATTTTCGGTCGTATTGTGGATAGAAAATGATCGAAAGATATTTTTTCCGAAAAAAAGGAAAGATGAATTTTCAAAAAAAGATAAGGATGAAAAAAAATCCCAAACAGTTCCCAAAAAAGATTCACACAGTTCTTCCCAAAAAAGTCAATAAAACTTATAAAAATACCAAATTACAAATGTCTTGTACACTAACTGCGCAATCTTTTTTGTCGCTAACTACTAGTTTATTAGAAAATCGGGGGCCGATCTCTCGCAAGAACTTTTGTTGTCGCGGACAAAAGAGTTGGAATTTCAAAATTTGCATTTTGGATTTTAGTTTATAAGTTATTCTTATTTTATCTTATTATAACCCATTCCGCCTCGAAGGTACGATGCGTAGCGGCTCATCACGATGTATCCAAATTAAAAGTTTGTTTTCAAGTGTATTTCGATTTCGAAAAATGTTTTTCTAATTCAAAATATAATTTTCCTCCCTGTTTGCTGAAATTCCTCAAGGGGTGTTTTTTGAAATTTCAAATTACAAAATTTTTAAGGTTACCAGTAGGATATACATAACTAATATTGTACGCAAAATGCTGAACTGTGGGGGACTACTTCTAAAAACGTTTCCAAAATTGCTTCACAAAATTATTTCAAATTTCCTAATATCGGGGATCGTTTTACTCCTAGTTTCTAATGCTAAAAAATTTTAATGCTTTTTCAACCGCTTTAGTTTTGGCGAATCCGACAAAACGCCAAAAAAATCCTGTGTGCTTCCGTCTTCATCTTTTTTGTTCAACTCTTTCCTACTGCGTTTGGAATTTTGATTTTCCAAATCGACGTCCATTGCTGCGGCGTTATTCTGTGCTGAACTAGAACTGGAGCTTGAGCTACTAGAAGCCGCAACGCTGTTGTCTGGTTTAACAACCGTGTGTTTCGGCACTGCTCGGAGCCAATTATTTTTGTCCAATTTCTCATACGTGTCGAGGATTTCGTCGAGGGTTTCTTCAGTCATTGGCACATAATCTCCTTCATTCGCTTTCCTTCTCTTCTTCGCTCTTTTATTGCCAACGCCTTTACACTTCGTCCAATGTTCGAAGAACTTAGTGTGACCACGACCGTCACAGTTTTCTTCAACGCTATAACAGTCACATTTTTCGCACCAAACCCTACCGTTTTCAATAGTAGTACCTTCCGGCCAAATTGTTTTGTGAAAAACTGCGCCTTGGCCTTGCCAGTATAAACCATCTTTCTTTCGCTCAAATTTGCCAGGTCTGAATTTCCCATCGTCCGTTTTGAAAATCGATACCGGTCTGCAAACATCGTGATCTTTTCCATGCATTATTGCAACTGCGAGACTGCCTTGCAATTGCAAATCACAGGATTTACATTTGAAACTATCGCTGCCCGTTATTTCAATGCAGTCAAATTTCCCAACGCTCTGTTCTGCGGCTAACTTGTTTAACTCGCCGATTTCGGACAAATATTTATTATAACCTTCTTCAGCTGCAATTTTTTCTTCCCCTGTTAAAGTGCAGTTACCCATGCCATGCACTGTTCTCGCGTGTTCTTTGAAAGATGTGGAAATAGACTTTTCGCAGACGAAACACCAGTTTGGTTCAAACATTTTTTGATGTTTCCCTTCTAAATTGAATTTGGTTTTCAGTGCTTTTTCTTTTTCGGCCAATTTTTGTGAACAAACTTTTTTGCCTAACCGCCAGTCTTCGACTAAGTTTTGAACGTAGAGAGATCTGGTGTGCTCGTGGTATTGCTCTTTTCTGAGATTGTAAACGCCGTTAATTCGTTTCTGATTTTCTTCTTCATTCAAAATCGGGTTGCGATCATTTTCTTTGTCAGCTTCTTTCAACTGTTTTGCTATTGCCTTTTTGTTCGCGCATAACAGGCCGAGAGCTTCTCGTGGAATTTTGGTTTTGTCAAGAAACTCGAAAAGGTTCGAACGAATTGTTTCTTGCTTATCGTTGTTTACTTTTCCGATTTCGTTCGCGTCAGAGAAACAAATCCATCTGTTGTCGTCACCGGACCAACTAGGTTCTCGATCAGGTATCGAGGAACCATTGAAAGAAGTTTTACACCAATCTGAGTCGTTATCAAGCCTTTGCGTGTGTGCGAAATAAGAACTTTTTTGGTAACGAACCCAATCGTCAGCTCGACCCACTCCGTATTCAAAGCGGATGTCGCTATCATTTATTTCCATCAGCTTCTTTTTCCATTTCGGCCTACCAGCTATTCTGCCCAACATTTCTGATTCCGCTTTCACAAGAGCTTTGTAGTCGCGCGGCTGAACTGCACGGCTCTCCAGCCCATAAACAAGTCTCGAACGTGCAAACATGATAACTAACTGGCCTCTGACATGTTTTCGAATTCCCCAAATACCAGAAATCACATTTCTCATTCTGTATATTTTGCAAAACTAACTTGCAACTACAAATTAAATCTCAAAAAGGCAAAACTAGTTGTGTAACAACATTACAATATGTAAATCTACGGCCGGCTTATAAAATCGTATTTTTTCTACAAAAAGTATATTTAGAAGGCAAAAACTAGTCATTTTAGGAACGGTCTCTCGCTAAAACCGAAAACATAAATTTGCTTCGATCAAGTAGCGGTGATGACCCCTGCTCAATTTCATTTATTAATTTCGGTAAAAAAATCTCAAAGTGATGCGGCCTGGATTTAAGTGACTGTTGGTACAATTTTAATTTACAAAAACACTGGTATTCTCTAGTACAAAATTTCGAGCCTTATTTCGGTGGCTTTTTCAAAAAGCAAAATGGTGGAAAATTATTCGGTCAGACAATTAATTCTCGACTGAATAAATCGCAAAAACGCGTTATTATTTTGTGTTTGAATTTTTTCAAATCTTGTTAATTACTTCCCAACGTCAGCATCGTCATCGACTCCCTCATTCTTAATCGCATCCTTATGGTCGTGGGAAAACAAAACCATCAGAACAGAAACGTTATCCGCTGACCCGTCTTTAATTGCTTTCTGGCACAATTTCTGAGCGACTTTTTTAGCCGGGTTCGAAACTTGGTTCTCTTCGTCTAAATTTGCCACTTCTTTTAACAAATCACGGGCGGTGGAAACTAAAGTTGCGCTTTTAAAGCACCCGTCTTCAAACAAACCGTCGCAGCAGAGAATTAAAAACTGACAGGCCTGGGTTATTTTATCGACCCGCACCTCTGGCGCTGACACGATTGCGTAAGACCGACTGAACCAACCGTTTTCTTCGTGGAATTTCCCTTTCCTATCGCCAATACACCGCGTCATGTTGACTTGGTCATTCACATACCCATCGGCATCGATCCTACCGCCCCAGGAACCTTTCACTCGCTCGAATTCGATCGGATTCATCGGGTCTTGGTCGCGGGTTAAATGTTTAGCTTGTTTTTCCATTCCAATGATTGCGCGGGAATCGCCCGCGTTTGCAGTGATGCAGATTTTTTCCAATACACTCACGATGCAGACAACAGCAGTGCAACCGCAGTCTTTATCAATGTATTTTTCACCGAATTCCATGTCTAATTGCTCGAGAGCGTGGATAACAGCGAGTTTCGCATACTCTAAATTCACTAATAATCGTGACGGCGCGTAATTGGTCAAAATGACAAAAAAATGAAAAAAAATGAGTTTCACTTGAATTGATTTTCCTTTGCTATGTTTAAGCTTTTTGCGCCTGATGAAAATAACGTGCGTTTTCCCTGTGTAATTTGGACCAAAAAACTCAGATTTTTGAATTTTTTTGATCAATTACGCGCCGTCACGATTATTAGTGAGTTTCGCATACGTATGTGATGAAACGGTTTTCGTTTCCTCAGTCAAAAATGTTTTCTGTTCCGAACAAGCCGCCGAGTAAATCAGTGCTGAAATTTTGATCAAAAATGGACCAAAAAACATCAAAAACCGCACTTTTTCAACGATTTTTGGTCCAAAATTCAAAATTTTGCCCAGCACTGATTTACTCGGCGGCTTGTTTCCTCAGTCATGTTCAATGCAGCCGGCGTTCTGCGGGGAGAAGATTTTGGTGAATTTCCTGTTCCAGCGGATGCTGTGGATGAAGACGAGTTATTGTTGTTTTGTAATTTTTTCGCAGCGGCTGGTTTTTTAGCGCCTTTTGGCTTGAACACTAAATCAGCTTTCGGCGGTTTTTTCTTATTAAAAGCCTGAAATTTCATCAATAAAACTTCCGGCAACCTTTTAGCTACGAATTTCGCACATTCGTCACCACCGTGGCCGTCGAAAACCCCATATAATTTCAACGGATATTCCTCACTCGCTTTTAATCCTAAATTCTGAAAAGACTCACTGCACCACGACTCCAGATGCAAGTGCGCGTCTTCGTTTTCGGGCCGTTTTCCTTTCAACGTGTGGATACCGTGGGTTGTGGAGAGGATTAGGTCTTCTTCTCTGAATTTTTTCGAATCTTTTGAGCCGTTTCTTGGACTCAAAGCCGCGTCAGCTGCGTCTTGGGCGGCTGAAGAAGAACTACCGTTGCTATCATCGAGCTTTTTTTTACCTCCTCGGCCTTGAGACCCGACTGATGCCCGGTTGTTTCCGTTTTTTAGGATGTGGTCGAGATTTAAAGTTTCGACAGTTCCTTTTTCAGAGTTTGTTGAATTCGCTCTCTCGCCACGGGATTTTCTCCGGTCTTCTTTATCGTCTTTGCTCGCTCCTAAATTCGCCGGTGCGTTTTTCGGCGATTCGACCGAGCCCGCTCTCCGCCTCGGGGATTTTGATATTTTTCTGTCTAAATTAATTGTCAAGCTCTCTTTATCAGCTTTTGATAATTCAGCTTTGGTTAGTTTCGG
>Ga0099798_10301_pt1 | contig 17037 bp, 8 predicted proteins | sample Uncmet_Sort29A_1_FD_89870 | JGI IMG/M metagenome (GOLD analysis project Ga0099798, IMG submission 89870) | Marine eukaryotic communities from CALCOFI LINE 67, Pacific Ocean - CN13ID_Sort29A_1 | ecosystem: Environmental > Aquatic > Marine > Oceanic | place: Pacific Ocean: Monterey Bay | collected...
CAAACCGTCGCAAATTTAAGAGTCATCCTGAAAACGGTCACAGCGCGCGGGACCACGGCCATCCTCACCGTCATGGACAGGCCCACGGCGACCACAAAGTGGTCCGGCACACCCCCGATCGGGACCTCCACACCGACATCGCCGACATCCCCATCCCCGTGGTAAAAGTGGTGTACCAGGACAAGGACGCATTCTGTCAGGCAGACGAAACGCTAAAGAAGTACGCCAAACACTGCATGTACTACCAGATCGGGTTCCAGATCGGGACGCAGGTCAAATTCTTTTGATAATTATTATAGTTTTGGTTTTAAATAATAATATGTGTGGTGTAATCTGATCAGTTGCTACAAATTATTCAATTAATATCATTGCATCTTGGTAATCTGATCAGTTCCTAAATCAATGTAGAAATAATAGCATATTATGGTGCACTATATTCAATTAATACTAGGCAAGTTTGTTAGTTTTCCTGTATTACTATTGGTGTGAACGTTTTGAGTCTAGATTGTTCTGTTGACGTTGACGAGATGAGACTTGTGCCACCCAATAACAAGCCGTTCCGCTTGAAAGAACTGAACAACATTGTGAAAAAAAAATGTAGAAATTATCATATTGATCTTGAACACGATTGAATTCATAACACTATTATTACCTTTGGATTTATAATAGTTATTGGCCTTTTTGGGATAAATTTCCTTTATTCTCTTGACTATTAAAGCAGTGTGGAACTAAGAGATGGCTTGCCTGGCGCATTGTGATGGGGATTCGCGTCAGATCGGTCTGTGTTTCTCGACGGGAATTCCCCTCTCGTTGGCGAACGTCGTCGCTTCGCGGACATCAAGCGGAAACTCCCGTTTAATTAGCAAAGTATGCAGTTCCAGGGGGAATCCCTGGTCTAGCACGAAAGAATTCAGATCACTGCTTTAATAATACCAAGAGAATTAAAATCAAAGAAAGGCCAATAAATATTACTCGGTCGGTCGGTCTCGACACCGACCGAACAGTAATATGACAATAACTCTAAAATATATTATTTTGCATATAATAATTATAATATATAAATTTATTAATGGCACCGGTTATTAATATGATCCAAAGCTAAAGAAGTAAAGCTAAAGATGTAAAACGAAAAAAGTACGCCAAGCACTGCAACTGTACTACCACTAGTGCCACTACCACTAGTGCCAGATCACTTTGAACATATTTTATCAGGCCAAGGAGTTGCTGCAGAAATGGAAGGCGAGCGACAAGGAAATGGGGGACATGCGGAGGTACGAGGGTCAAGCCTATTAAATTAATATTAGAAATGTGAATTTCATGTTGATCGGGACTGTTCTTGATCTCTACAATTACGTCCTCTTGATGTTGTCCACCATTTTTTCCGTCCGCATTACGAGAGGACTTTTCCTCCATCTCTACAATTACGTCCTCTTGATGTTGTCCACCATTTTTTCCTTCCGCAAGCATTTCCTCAATCTCTACAATTACGTCCTCTTGATGTTGTCCACCAGTTGCAAGACGACTGGACAGTCATACGTACTGTATAATTAATTCAGAATTGAAATTTTCATAATTTAGGAATCTTTAATTAATTACAATGCGTAATATTTTAGTCAAGTTGTCTTGCAGTTTTCTGTGTCACCATTTGAGGCGAAAAGGCTTAATTTAATAAAGTTTTAGTTTAGATGGTTTAAGTCTTGTAAAATAACCCAGGTGGTTGGGCGAGAAGGCCTCCAATCGTAAGATTATTTTACGACGACTTCGTGTTCTGGGCTTCCGGTGGTGGGATTTGTGGGTGTGGGAGGATCGGAGCGCGGTTTTCTGGGCTTCCGGTGGTGGGATTTGTGGGTGTGGGAGGATCGGAGCGCGGTTTTCTGGGATTGGAATTTCGTTAAAATTAATCCAGGTGGTTGGGCGAGAAGGCCTCCAATCGTAAGATTTACGACGACTTCGTGCGCGATACGGCAGCGGTATTTCCGGAGTACTTCGTGGAATTGCAGGGTCAGGCGGACGGAAGCGGGATCGATGTGGACGATTTCGTGCTTTCCAACTTGCGTGCAGAACTACTGCAGTTTACGGGGCAGAAGAAGAAGTCGTCTGCATTTACGGGAGTGAACGTTGAGAAGTCGTGCAGCGATGCGTTTGTGATCGAAGGAGGCAAGTCTAAGACGGGAAATAATATAAGTTTAACCAGGAATAGAAGAAACCCGTTAAAATACCTAAACTCTTTGCAGGAAAAACTTAAAAGCAGCACTCGCCGCTTCATCGGCTACGGGCACAACGACGACTGGAGCCAGAATTGGCGCAAGATGAGCTATGCGGTCGAAGCATATGAATTGAAAGATGAGTCTGACGAATCTGAGTTCCAATGGCTCACGTGGTCTTACCCAGGGTTTCTGTCCGGCATGGACTATATTCTCAACAAGCACGGTCTGACTCTCACGGTGAATTCGCTCTTTCCGAAGGTGTTTCGCACTTATATATATGTTAATCAAGGAGTCCTAACATGAATGACATGGCGTGTGGAAACCCTGGATAGATAGTAGACTACTCTAATGCCGACGGAGCGGAATGATCACCTGCAAATGTGTAGCACGTTCTGTATTAATAATACTTAGTAAATTCATATTTAATAATATCCATCAATGTCACCATTAACCTGATTGTTTCCATTAATATCCATCATTGTTTTGCCGGCATTAGAGTAGTCTGCTATCTATCCAGGGTTTCCACACGTCATGTTGCGACTCCTTGATTCGACTATATTCTCAACAAGTACGGTCTGACTCTCACGGTGAATTCGCTCTTTCCGAAGGTGTTAAAGCATTATGAAATTTAAACGGACCCCTTTCAAGGATTTTGACTTTAATTTTATAATCAAATTTTTGACGGGGGTATTGATTGCACATTGACATCAGACCTCAAGTGATGATAAGATTCAGTAAACATTGTCAAGTGCACATTAAACATTGTCAAGTGATGATAAGATTCAGTAGAAAAATCTTAGATTTCCGTTGACAGATTTAATTGTTCTCTTATTATGGAACAAAATTTCCCTTGTGAATTCGCTCTTTCCGAAGGTGTTTGACAAGCGCGGCGTGGGGCTACAATGGGTGTGCCGCCGAATCCTAGAGGCGGGAAAGGATTTTGAGTCCGCAATCGAAATCATCAGCGGTAAGGAGGCGGCGTTTGATCATGGAAAGCACCATTTTACGGCGTCCACGGGCTACAGTTGGAATCTGGGACATATGAAGACGAGAAAGATGATAAACGTGGAGTCTTGGCGCGAAGGGGGGTACAGCGTGTACGAAATAGGGGAGGGAGATTCTGACTGGAGGAGAAGATTGGCAAGCAGCAGTCTCGCATCAGTAGGTTCAAGTGTCATGGATACTGATGTAAGTGATGACATGGATACTGATGTAAGTGATGACATTTACTACTTCCACGGTAATGAGTACCGGCATAGTTCGTCGTCGCAAGTGGAGTGGTGGCCCAACGAAAGCACGGAGCATCGATATAAGGTGTGGGAGCGCATGTTTGGGAAGAGGGTCCCGTCGGGTTTTGACACGGGAGAAGCGGCGAAGCAGAGAGTCGGGAGAAAGGAGGAACTCAAAAAAGGCAAAGAATTAAGAATAAAAAAGAACATTCAGAATGGAAAGACGTCCTCCTTCTCAGAGAAGATACCCTCCTCCTCAGAGAAGATACCCCCAATGGCCAGGATTCTCACTTTTCTGGGAGACACGTCGGATCCCGATTGGCCCGTCTGGCGCAACACCAGCAAAAAGGACGACGACCTGACGGAAGTGACCGGGTTGTTCGACTTGAGCCAAGGCGATCTACACCTTTTTATGGGGAATCCGAAGGACTATTTGGCAAGGGAAGAAATCGACACGGGAAGAAACAACCAGAGTATCTGGAAACGGAAACCGACCAGAACGTGGAATTACTGGGAGTTGATTTACGGAAAATATACGGGTTCTGAACCTGGGAAATCTGAAGGGGAGGGAAAAACGCTTGGGAATTTGAATTGGGATCCGGAGGGCGTCACAGAGGTGATTTACTCCTAGAGGGGTGGACATTTATTTTCAAGGAAGCTTTTCAACGATTAATAGGCTGCATGAATCTGTGGTGTGGAGACGGGGGAGAGCTCGTGGACGTGGGAGAACGCGTCTACACGGCTGGAGATGTTTTAAAAGGTGATGAAACAGCTGAATAGAAGATTGGGTTGATGTGTTGTCACAGTTGCTTGGGTTGATGTGTCACAGCTTGGAACTTTCACGGGTCGGTCTTGTCGGTGGACGCACTGCCATTGAGTTGATAATTGGAATTAACGTCCGCAGCCGTGTCGACGAGTTTTCCCACGTGTCGACAAGTTTTCCATTCATGAATCTGTCTAGTGTTGAAGTTCATCTGAAATGATAGTTAAGTAATAAGTTATAACTCAAAGAGGACACAAATCATAATGAAATGGAGTTTGAACCAAATCAATGCATTCGAATTCTGAAATTCAATATTGCCCGCTTCAGTGCGTTGACAAGTGAAATGTTGATCACTTTTTTGGTTGGTCACTTTTTTGCACGTCCAAATGAACTATTCTATAGGTTGAACGCCTGAACGTAATTAAGGAGACATGACCAGAATTCTCGCATGAAATGAACAATATCTGAGAGGAAAGTGAACGGAGGAGGAGAAATCGGAATTGTTGTGTGGTTCATTTGTCGGGAAATATTCGTGGGAAGAGGCGTTTCGCAGGTCTTTCGGATCATGTCTTTTTCGGAGCACACGTGACAATGAAGTCAGCTTAAGCAAATTCATTGCTTGGGTCCGCACTGTCCGCACTGTCTCGTCCCCTCTCCGATTTATAATACGTATTATTTTATATGTATTCATAATATATATTAATTTCCGTATTTATATATTTAAATAATATCATCGACATCTCTCTGCATATTAACTATATTTAATCATCGTAATATATTATAGTACTTCAATTTTAATACAATTAAATTATCATTATAAAATATTAATTAATACTAAGTTCATGAATCAGTACCTGTTGTTCAACAACTAGACATATTGAAATTTAAAATTTCTTAAATAAATTATATTAAATAGACTTTTGAATGACTGACAACGAGCCGGCGGGCGACCCGCCGGAGGAGCTCAAGGTTCCCGAGGTGTTTAAGAAGTGTTTCAAACAACCAAATCAAATTTTCTACGGAGATGTAGTCGCAGCAGTGAAGGAGCCGAAATCTGGAGATGATGGTGTGGCGCTTTTTAAGTTTTATAATATTAATATTATGTGGAGGATGCATGTCTGCCATATTATACAAATGCGCCAACTAGTTTATCTGACCCCTAAAAAGATCGATCTCTCGACCCCTAAAAAGATCGATCTTGCCCTGGTTGTCAAGGGGTCTGACAATCAGGTCGGTCAGGTGTTGGTGGGCCTGATTGTCCTGATTGTCCAGGGGCTCATGGCCGTTATGGGCCCATAACGGGTTTAAGGGCCCTTAACCCCCTTAACCCCGTTATGGGGCCATAACGGCCTTAAGGGCCCATTAGCTGCTCAAGACCTTTCAAGGGGAGGGATCCTTTAAGGAGAGAGACCGACCCTTTCAGGAGATGTAGTCGCAGCAGTGAAGGAGCCGAAATCTTATAAAATTAATATTATACCATTGACAGTTGATGAAATATTACATACGTATATTATTAATACACTGGCGTTATGTCGGGAAAGTAGTGTACAAATTTTGGCAGATGCCTTCTGTATTTGACTGATCTGTCGCGGTGGTCACCGTGGTGTTCCGTTGTCTACTTGCAACGGGGCACTTTTCCGAACTCTTTCAGAGCAGATACCGCTGCACAAACCCCGCTCCCCTAGGAATCAAAGAGCACCAGTGCAGGTCCTGTTTCGGCCAAAACCACCATGTTGCGTGGGTTTTATGATTCCGAGGGGAAGTCTTGGGAAACGCATATTGACCGCCCGCGACAGGTGTTAAATCGCCGGGGCATCTGCCAAAATTTGTACACTGCTTTCCGGACAGCGCCACTGTATAGTGTATATAATCTACATTAAATTTAACTAGAGATCTGAACGCGAACTTAATTGATTCGTTTAAGCGCCACTGAGTATCCAGCCCCACCTTTGACCGGGGGAATTTAAATTCCCCTTTGAAGGAGAACCCCCTTGACGATTTGTTCTTCAAAGCCGTCGGGGCGGTTTCGCAGATTTGTTTTCATCGTGACCCGGCCGCTTTGAAAAGAAAATCGTCCAAGGGGGAATTTAATTGAGCAGCTTTTAATTTTTTGTTTAAACCCCTTGTGACACTATTAATTGACTGATTGTGCAGCCGACGGGGATGCCGCGCACGAGGCAGGCGAGGCAGGCGATGCCGCCGATGCACCCAAGGAATATGTGAAGCAGGGGTAACTTGTATATTATAGACTTCTAAATTGTAAATTCTTTCCTCCTCTTAAGACTATTAATAATATATTATTATATCCCGCTCTATTGTCGATGGAAATTCCACATTATAATTCCATAATTATTGAGTCTTAATTTGAGAATCCATCAAAATTCCGTATCAATATATAGCCAAGGCGTGACGATTTGGACGAAGCAATTTAAGAATCCATCAAAATTCCGTATCAATATATAGCCAAGGCGTGACGATTTGGACGAAGCAATTTAAGAATCCATCAAAATTCCGTATCAATATATAGCCAAGGCGTGACGATTTGGACGAAGAATACGCTGGCGGGTAAGGAAGTGGTCGTGAAGAAGCACACAGGTGAATGGAAGGAAGGGAAAATAGAGGGCCAGGGCAAGTTGGAGTTCGTCGACGGAAGCTCCTATGAAGGTCGGTAGGAATTGATGAATAAATTAATAGACGGCCAGGGCAAGTTGGAATTCGTCAACGGAAGCTCCTATGACGCTCGGTAGGAGTACAAGTGCTAATTTCTTTGGACAGATGCGCACTGTCTGCACAAAGCAATCCAGGAACTTTAATATTACTGTTGGAGTGTTTAATAGTTGATTAATAATAATTTAATTGCCTGCACAAATGAAGCCAGGAACTTTATTGAATTAAAAAGTTTGTTGGAGTGACATTAAAATATTAGTTTTAATTTAATTATATATTATTATATATAAAATGATCCTGTAAATTTCCAGGAACTTAATTCCAAATGATCATATATTATTTAATGAAACTAATGATTAAATTTAAACTTTGAGGCCCTCTCGTGAACGAAAACACTTTCCACGGTCCTTCCGGCCGTTTCACGTGGCCCTGCGGCTCGTTCTACGACGGTCCCTGGGTGAACAATGAGATGCATGGAGAGCGGGGTCTTTTTCAGTCGGTGGTCACGGGGTTCTGGCGGGAGGGCCAGTTCTACCGAAATTGCGTGCAAAATCGCGTGAATCTCGTGCAAGACGCCTCCTCCAGACAGAATTCCAAGTCGATGAACAAGACGAACAAATCGAATTCGATGAACGACACCGGTGGTGGCGTTGATGATGGCGTAAATAATCATGATGTTAATCATCAAACTGTGAAATCATCCTTAAACGCTACGCAGCAAAGCTGGCCTGGAGGCTTCGAGCACATGAATCTGGAAGACAACGTGCTTTCTCACTTTAATAACGTGAAGCACCCCAAGCGGTGGATGGATGTGACCAAAGAGATGAGGAGGACGGAGTACTATTGGCTAACAACCCTAAGTATCGTATGTGGACAAAACATGGTCCCTTCGGTTTTCATAGTGCGCGAACGTCCGCCCCCCCTCCCCCCAAACTCCAATGTTAAACGGGCGTTCCGGACGGAGGATTATTTTGAGTGCGAGGGACCATGTTTTGACCTTTTTCACAGGCCACACATCTGTCCAAAATCAACATTGAAGTTTGGGGGGGGGGAAATAGCGCGAAACCTCAAAAAGAGAGGGACCATGTTTTGTCCACCTACGATATCTCCATATTAATAAAATCCCATTAAATTAAAATAAATCTTCGTAATTTTCATCCCCTACCCCCCTAGGCGTGAGCAGATTCTGAACGAGCGGATTCGGGAGGCAGACGCGGCAAACATCGAGAAGCACTCGCAGAGATTCCCTGTCTATCATGTCGACGATCCGGATGAGCTAGAAAGGTGGATTTAAAAATGAGGCCTTCGTAATATTTAATGAGATTTGACCATCGTAATATTAATAATAATGTTACTTGACCATTGCCTTTTCTAAATTATTATACTGCCTCAAATTTGGAACGAAAAACGAAAAAAGGACGATTGTTGAGCTGATTGAGGAGCACAATCGCGTGCCCATAATAGTCTCGGATTCGGGAAATTCCATGACGCCTCTGGATTTCCTGCAGATCGTTACGGAAAGGAAGTACAATCAAGCAAGAACACGGGTATTTGTATCTTCCAGCTAGTTGGTTGTTCTCCCACTAGGTACAGTCAGTACGGTTCGCTTCGTTGGTTGTTCTTTGGTTTCAGTGCGGTTGGGTACTCGCGGTGTAACCGGATTCCGAATTTACCCAACCATGATTGTTTTCGAATTAACACAAGTTTCAGTTTAAAGTGTTTTATAATTAATATGTTCCTACAACACCAGGTGAGGTGTTAGACAGTCTAGTACTACAGTGTATTGCACTTTCCTCTCTAAGTTTTAAGTTCAAAAAAAAACGACAGATAAAGGTCGTCTAATTTAGTTAATAAATTATCAAAATCAAATTCCCAATCCTCCAGGCCGGCGACGCAAAAGCCGCGGACCCCGGTGCCAGGACTTGCCAGGGCTTGCTAGGATTTGCCGGTACCACCCCCTGGCAAGACCCTGGCAAACCCAGGCACGACCCCGGCAAACCCTGGCAAGTTTTTTTGCAGGCCCTGGAAAATTGACTCTGGAATCTCTATAATAATATATCCTATTAACCCTAAAAATTGAAATTCCCAAACTTCCCAATCCTCCAGGCCGAGGACGCAAAAGCCGCGGACGCCGATGCCGCGGACGCAAAATCCGCGGACGCCGACGACCCAGATGCGGCCGGAGGCGACGGGTCCGGAGACGGGTCCGGAAACGAGGGCGCGGCTGCGGCTGGAGGAGACGGGGGAGACGTCCAAGATTTCGGCCTCACCTCCGATACCAAAGCGCCGGAGACATACGTTCAGGAGTCCCTGGAGACGCGGCGTGTGCACCTGGGGTTTTTGGCCAAGACGAAACGGCGGAAGTACGACTACAACAAATTTGCGTTTGACGGTATACGGAGGGCGTTTTTGGACCCGGTGGACCAGAAGTTTATCGTGGTGTTCGACCAATTCGAGAGCGTGAGTGGGAATCGAGATGACGTTCCCTTGCCATTGGATGTAGATGGCTCTGTCGAGGCGAATAAGCCGTTCACGGGGAGCATGATGGTAAATTTTTAGTAAATAATTAATCATTGTTTAATTTAAATATTGATTAAATTGATATTAATTATAAATTAAATAGTGATTGTTTCAAAATTATTAAGTCTTGAGTAGTTTTCGTACAGTATCTGACACAGAACCCCCAAAAGTTAACCCCCCCCGTCGTGTACCCACTTGAGTGATTATCTCTGAAAATAAGAAAATTAATATTTCATGTTTTCTCAAAATTTACTTGAAAAATAAGGCACTGCAAAAGTATGTCAGGCAATTCCGTTAAATTACCCCTGATCCGGATCTCCGAATGGGAAGGTGGCCGGAATCTCGGTTTGTCTGGTGCAATTTCCCGCCTTTCTTTCGTATCCAGGCCAAAGAGTTTCTTTCCAGTGCAAATGCGCAACAAACAACGGAGTTGGAAGAAAAGAAATAAACATTTTGTTACAGAAGATCGACTTGAGCCAAAAAATAATAACCCATTTTTTCTACGAAACTCACGTCTCCCCGCCCATACCCACTTGGAGTTTCGTATCAGAATTACGAAGCTCATCAATTTTGAAACAGTCACTAATTTATACATTAATAATTCTTGTGGAATGTTATTAATTAATGTCAATGCATCTCTTAATGTCAATTTGTATTTAGATTCGATATCAGTATGGGCTGAATATTCTTTGAACGTGATTTCGTCTTGTTTCCTTGATCTGAGCTGAGTTGAACGTGGCCAATCCGTTGGTGCCCAGGCCTGGCACACTAATTCAAATCAAAAAAATCAATGCATCTCACATCTCCCCTCAATCAATCATCATTATTAATCTCTCCCTCAATAAATCATATATTTATAAAGACATTGATCCGAATCCCAGGCGAAGGCAATTGAGCTGGAACACGCGGCGGCGGATCCGCGGTCGAACCATCGCTACGAAGAGGCACCTGAGGAATGGAGGCTCTCGCACTTTCATGACGACCTGTCGTTCCCCCTATTGTTGTTCAATCCAAAGAGTTTCAACGGACGGGAGAGTACTTATTGATAGTCTTTACATAATACTGGGATTGTTGTTAAACCTCAGGAGGAGGTTCAACCGACGGGAGAGTAAATTTTAGTCTAGCACTTTAAACCAGTGTAACTGAGGATTAAATAATTATTAATAATTTATTATTATAGGAGTAACAAGGTTTACCTTCGGTGACGCTACCGCGTCATCCGAAGGACCCGTTGCTAACGCAACGGGTCACCGGTGTGCGCCTGGGCTTTTGCAAGGCTTCCGTGGCGTCCGGGCGCACGACCGTTTGGTCTTGGGAGATCTATGGGACTCGTTGGGTGCGCGCAATAGTCCTAGGCCGGGGGTTGGCCGGGGTCTGGACGCACGGGGCTTGGCCTGTGCGCGGGGCTTGGCCTGTGTGCGGGGCTTGGCCTGTGACCGGGGCTTGGCATGTGGCCGGGGCTTGGCGTGTGGCCGAGGCTTGGCCTGTGGCCGGGGCTTGGCCTGTGGCCGGGGCTTGCTCTGTGGCCGGGGCTTGGCCCGTGGCCGGGGCTTGGCCTATGGCCGAGGCTTGGCCTGTGGCCGGGGCTTGGCCTGTGGCCGGGGCTTGGCCTGTGGCCGGGGCTTGGCCTGTGGCCGGGGCTTGGCCTGTGGCCGGGGGTTGGCCCTTGGCCGAGGCTTGCGGCTGCCGGGGCTTGGCCGAGGCTTAAGCCTTAAGTTGGCCGAGGCTGGCCGGGGTTTGCCGGGGCTTGCCGGGGCTTGCCGGGGCTTGCCGGGGCTTGCCGGGGCTTGCCGGGGCTTGCCGGGGCTTGCCGGGGCTTGCCGGGGCTTGCCGGGGCTTGTCGGGGTTTGCCGGGGCCGGGAAATTTGCCGGGGCTTGCCGGGGCCGGGAAATTTGCCGGGGCTTGCCGGGATTTGCCGGGGCTTGCCGGGGGCTTGCCGGGGCGTGCCGGGGCGTGCCGGGAAATTTGCCGGGGCTTGCCGGGATTTGCCGGGATTTGCCCGTAGAGGGGGTCCGGCAAGCCCCGGCAAGGCCCGGCAAGCCCCGGCACGCCCCGGCAAATTTCCCGGCACGCCCCGGCAAGCCCCGGCACGTTCCCGGCAAATTTGGTGGTGTTTTATCTATTATATACTATATATAATTATTCAAAATTAGTTAAATAATTTATAAACTCGTGAAATTTAACTATCAATGCAATCCACATCAATCAGAATTTCAATAAATGTGAAATAACTTGTGCCTCCAGCCGCCGGGAGCTGCAAGCACGCCTTTATCGAGAAGGAGCTCGCACAGAATCGCAACATCTTCTACCTGTTGCACTTTGTCATCGTCATCATGCAGCCGATTGTATTTGTTTAAGTTAAATTATATTTATTTGATGTCGTCATAATAAGGTAAATTATAAGGGTTCTATCTCATTTGACATTTCGTATTGAAAATGGAGGTTGTCCACGACGAGGAGAACCGCACTTTGCACATCAGGACGCAGCTGCAGGATCGATACGGCTCCAATCATTTGCCCTTGCACAGGTGCGGGGTGATTTGCTTGAGCTCATGATTTGATGAGTGATTGGAAGGAATCGTCAGAAATTTGCTACACCCTTCTACATTCTAATATAGATCCCACGCTGTACAACCTCACGGGAATGAGGGGAAATGTTGCTTACACACCGGTTCTACGCTCGCCCTGTTATACCCCCGGGGAGTGTAGTGCTAGTTACAGCAGGTTTTGAGATCGTCATGTAGCTCTCTGCCTCTCTCCTCACAATGTGTCAGATATACCATGATTATCACGATGTAATATTGTTTAAATGTCGAATCCCTTCGAAAAATCCCTCAATAATACAAACAGTTAATATAATTATTACCCCCAAACAGTTAATATTACGCCCGTCTTCGCCTCGCCCCCTAGATAGGGAGGCAGCAGTAGGTGGCCAGGGCTTTCCTCATTTGCTTGAGGTCATGATTTGGGTGCAAGGAATCGATTCGATAACTTAATATTCCGGTTGATATGAGTACTGTATATTATATGAGTAGTACAAACTAGAGTTTAGAGAGTGTCCTAGATAGAGCACAACAAATTGTTGGACAACATTCTGTAGAATGCAAATTTGTGGTGCAAAGAGGCCCGTAATTAGCCAGAAGGCACGAAATACGTTCGTCAAACGCCCGTTACTCTGCCCAATTTTCTCGAAATGCGTTTTCTGTTGTGCAAATTGGAGGTTTTTACCCAGCGTTTGCACTGAATAAAACACAGAGTTACTAGTCTTTATTGTTAGATACAGATACTCACACTGAATATTGTTTAAAAAGAGCTAGCGGACTTTTTGTTGAAAGTTTTCAACCGTATGATAATATTATACAATGCATATCTCGGGAAAACCAGATTTAGATCCTTCGCGGCAAGATGCAAAGAATGTTATAAACAGTTGGTATTATATAAGTCCGTCAAGATTTAATTATTGCACAAAGCCAAATTATTGATATCGCACACGGTGCAAGATCGATCGATAGGTGAGCGACGAGCGACGCAGAGATCGATAGATGAGTGTGGACGGCGAATTGTGTTCCTTGCGAGTTGTGGTTTGTTATCGGAACAAACTATCCTATAAACAGAATTCTATTGTTTGATGACAGAAAAAAGGCACAAATTTGTTGATGACAGAACGATCATTGTGATTCGTTTCCGAAAGAAAATTCATTAAAGTTCATGTGAACCCTGTTTTTGTTTCAATCAATATAGACATTGAACGTCTCGTAGTTCTGATCAACGTTGAGCAACAACGATACGTAATTCAGTGGAATACCAACATTAATATATGTCTCTGCGGCCCAGGTGTAGATCTGATTCAGGATTATCATTTCACGTCTGAGAACACAAGTTTTAAATTAATAGAATAGGATTCAGAAGCAGTTCCATGAATTAGAACTTTTGAAGTCATGCAGTTTTCAAGAGTTCACAGAAATCTGGGTTCCGTGGGCCGCTTCATTTAGTTTAGTTATGCAGTTTTCAAGAGTTCACAGAAATCTTGGTTCCGTAGCCCGCTCCATCGAGTTTAGTCATGCAGTTTTCAAGAGTTCACAGAAATCTGGGTTCCGTAGCCCGTTCCATTCAAAATTTCTCTGTTAGTAGCACAGTCAAAGGAGTCGTCTCCCGCTTCAATTATTTCAATGATTTCAACGATTCTGTGAATGATCTTCCTTCCGTCTCACAAACCCTGAATAAAATCCCCGCCGAACAGACCAGATCGAAGACCGGTTCCCCGCGAATCGACGCCGACTGGGTTGGACCAGACACCCCCAGTTACTCAAACGATCGCTTGACCCATTCCAGAGGCTCGCATCAACAAAGCTCAACAATTCACGTTCACGCGGGGGAGACCCAGGGTGGGGCAGACCAGGCTGGAAAACCGGGTGGAATATTAAATCCGATTCATGCGGTTTCTTCTCGAGGGCCTGTTTCTGTTTCTCCCGACAAATTGCGACTGCCTCCCACCCCTCCTCCCGAATTCACCGAATTAGACTCTCCTCGCACCGTCCTAGTGCGCGGGCAATTTCTGCCCTTCGAGCAAGCCCGAGCGTTCGCGCGGACCCTGAACCTGCGGTCGTACCGCGACTGGCGGCTGTTCTGGCGGCTCCACGCGAAGCCGAAGTGCATCCCGTGGAACGTGGCGAAAATCTATGAGGAGTTCCTGGGCTACGAAGACTTCCTGGGCTACGGGAAGCGGTACGAGGTGAGGTTGAAGCGGAGGTGCGATGGTGAGAGACTGGGGACGAAGAGGGTTTTTTTTGAGGACGCGCCTCCCGAATCCAATTCATCAACGTCCAAATTGTCATCAACATTAGAAGTCTCAGCGACAACAGTAGGGAATCGAGAGGAACTCTTCCCGAATCGAGAAATGGAATTGCATGGGATGGGTCGGGGGGGGCTACGGGAATCGGTGAAATTTGAGATGAATGATTCTGAAAAGGCCAGGGAAGCAGCGATATTTTCAGAAATGATTGCTGAATCAGAAATTAAAACCCAAGAACAGTCCGGCCAAAAAGTTGGTGGGTCGAAAACCGCGTTGCAGGAACCGGGGATCATATCAGGGGGTTGTTTTCTTGATGAATCGAAGGCCGAGAGTCCCGATAATAGTAGTGTCACACCACTGCCAATCATTTCTGCGCGCGAGTCTCAGTCTCAGTCTGTCCTGCAGAAGATTCAGAAAAAAGGGGGTAAACAAAAAGACAAAGACTTTGCAGAGCAGAAACTGGGTACGGTGAGGAAGACGTCGTCGAGCTTCTCGCACTCGCACAATGCCGATAAATGGGACCAGGCAAGGCTGCGAGACATGTTGCAGATCGATCGTCGCGGCCGAGAGCAGTTTCCCTCCGCGTTCTATCACGGCCGGGGGGCGTGGGGCCCCAAGCGGGCGACCATGGGTGGTCAATGGCATCAGTCGCAGTTGTATGAGGATCTCTTGGCGCATGAACACGATTTTAATATCGCGGCGAGAATGAGGGCAAGGAAGAAGACCCCCAGGGGAAAGAATGAAGGCAAAATTTCGACGACAAACAATGGTAGTTCTTCTTCAGAGAAATCTCTTTCAGTTTCACGTCCGTCACATGACTCTAATCTGACAACATTGGCGCCTTTTTGGCACAGCACCACAGGCTCAGCTAATCCTCATCATCAGGTTGGCTTAATAAACAACCACATGGCGTCCGCGACTGCGGAAAAAATCGCTCCGTCTGGTCTTGCGAAAGAGGTGACGCGACTCACCCAAGAGATGATTCGCGACATCCAGCGGTACCCCGAAACAAAATTCATAAAACCATATCTCGCAAAAAAAGAGATAAAAGAGCTCGAGGTTTCCCTGCAATCTTTCCGTTATGACCTGTGGAAGGGAGATAGGCAGATGGACCGGCTCGACGCCTTTCTCGACGAGGTGAAGCGCGTCAAACTTGGGGATACTGAGGAGGACGCATTGGCAATGGCGAAATTGCTGAGAGGAAGAAACGCAAATAAGGAAATTATTTCAATGACGAGGAATCCAAGGGCATCTTCTGGCACAAGACCAGGGGCATCTGGATTGACAGAGGATGAAAGAAAACAAAGAAAACATAGTAATATCATCCAAAAAAGAGAACAACAGCAGAAATTTCAGAGAGAACAAAAGCAGAAATTTCTGAGAGAACAACGGACTGCTTGTGGAAGTATTCGACAATCAAACTGTGAGTCGAAGGTTCCGACGTTCACCGTCCGGGATCTCGACGACAAACTGCTCCCTTACATCAGTGATGACGACCTGATAACGATGGCGAATCTGCAAGAGATCTGCGAGGAGAATAGTAGTGGAGAGCTGCTGGGGGGCCCCGGTAGTAGTAGATCTGCGAGGAGAAATATTGATAGTGGAACTACCGAGAATGATGATAGCAGAATATTGATGGTGGAGCAATGTAGTAATACGCGTGGGTCGGGGAACTTAAACGTTCCCCGTAATAAAAGTAGAATGGGTCCCACTCCAATGGTGGGCAATGAACTACAACCAATGGCAATGGCAATGAACTACAACCGAGGCTTGGATATCGAGAGCTTCGCGCAGGATTGGTTCATAAAGAATTTGCAAGCCCTGGAGCCTAATTTGGAGTTCCAGGCGATGCCAAAGGGCTGTCACGTGGACTTGTTGTACAGGGTTGTTGATAAAGGTGATCATAGTGACAACAAGCGATCCACTGCGCTGTGGGCCCCCTTGCAGCTAAAGGCGACGAAGACTCCGCAGGGACCCCGTCAGTACAGCAAGTTCAGCGGATGTTTCGGCTACGAAAATATGGGGATGGTTTTGATTCAGGTGAGTGGAGAAGACGTCGAGAGGGACATGAAACGGGTAATCGAAGAGAGAGTGAGCGCGCGGACAGGGGGAGACGAAGTTGGAGAGGTTGGGACGCGAAATAATGCGGAGACGGTCCCAACTGAGATTCAGACAGAACGTACAAACGGCGATAACATCGCAAAGTTATGTGAGGAGGATGCCAGAGACGTCAACGACGCCAAACCAATCGCTTGCCCCCATTCCCGGTCCACACCACTGACATGTTTCATAAGTTCTACCATGCAAAGCTTGTCCCCGCGTAAAATTTGGAATCTTCTTCGTCATCCCTCGGACTCGATGTTGTTCTCAGGAGATGATGTTTCTGGAGATTTTTCTGAAATCGGGGGACAACTTGGACACCTCGAAAAATCCGATAAAAGCGATCCCACAAAAAAAATGTTGAAATCCGAATCAGTCCAATCGAAGTCGAACTCTGAGAACTCTGAACCGGCAGTTGGCTCGCCAGGAGCAGTCAAAATTAATGTCGCAAAATATGTTTCGATATTAAACCATTCTTCAGTTACACTAGTCAAAAATATCGCAAAATATTTTTCTTCAATATCAATATTATCGTCCGGGGAGACCGCAGTGGCTTCGGAGATTTCTTCGGAGATGTCTTCGGAGATGTCCCTCCCTCCCCTCTCCGGCGCTAAGCGCGTGTGGCTGACCCTGGGGGACAACCTGAAGGTGGACTCCATTTCGATCGCGCATGGCGGCAAGTACGCCGCCTGGGAGCAGCATTCGTGGCAGGCTGTGCGTGACGTTTTAACCAAAGAATGGTGGGGAAGTTTGCCGAA
>Ga0099798_10302_pt1 | contig 16996 bp, 13 predicted proteins | sample Uncmet_Sort29A_1_FD_89870 | JGI IMG/M metagenome (GOLD analysis project Ga0099798, IMG submission 89870) | Marine eukaryotic communities from CALCOFI LINE 67, Pacific Ocean - CN13ID_Sort29A_1 | ecosystem: Environmental > Aquatic > Marine > Oceanic | place: Pacific Ocean: Monterey Bay | collected...
CCGATTTTGCCAGTGTTATTCTCCTACTCGCGTGAAAAATTGATTGGAACTTGAATTCGATTTCGGCTGATGTTAAGAATCTTTCCAGTTGAGAAATGAAGTTTGGGATCGTGTGGGGATTAATACTACTTCCACCATTGTTCGTATTTTCTTCTTTTTTCACACTAATAACGCCGCTGTCAACTTCTATTTCTCGGTGCTGATTTTCTGTTTTGTGCGAGAGGAGAAAAGAACATCTATGGGTTAAAAATTTCTCAAGTTCAATCCTCCCTCGCCTCCCTTGGTCAGCTAGAAGAAACGTATCCGAAGCAAGTGTTTGAATATCATTTGCTAATCCTTCGAAGTTGTTCAAAGCCGAGGAGATAACTGGGAATTGACTTAGTAGGGTTCCGAGCAATTGCGCAAACTTATCTTGTGTCAATTTAAAACAGGCTTCAATTTCACACCTATCTTGATCGGACGTGATAAACTCAATCAAGCGCTCTTGCTTTTTCTGTTCACGCAAAGAATGTTCTTCAGTTTTTGTCCCACCCCCACTATTGCTACCTTTTTTTGTCGTCCCATCCTCTTGTTTTTGTCCTTCTTTTTTCGCATTCGTTTTCCCTCCACTTTTATAGTGGGCATAATAATTATCGATTCCGAAAAAACTTAAAATTCCTGGATGTCCAGGATTTAAGTCCAGTTCAGCTGTTTTTCGTTCCTCCCCCTTATTATTCCCTGGAAAAAGTGCTTCGGATATTTGGGTTTTGAAACTCTTTTCCGTGCGTTTGAATGTCGAGAATTGATCTTCGACGTCGTTGATCAAGTCCCAGTACTGTTCGATTTGCATCGAGAGGTCTCCGAGCGTCGAATTTTTGAACTCAACTGTTTTCGATAACTTTTTATCGCTTAAATAAGCCGCCTCATGGCTTGCAGGAACCATAGTGCACTGCAATTGCCGAAAGAACATTTTGAGATTTGTCAAGCATTGGGAGAGTCCGGAGGCTGATTTTTGGAATTTTTCAGCGGTTTTAAACAATCTTAGCCCGGTTTCTTCTTTCGGAACTTTTCTTCTCGGGTTTTCCGGACGACTACTATCCTCACGTTGTGCAGCTTGTGCCTGCATTGCGGCTTTGTACCTTGCGAGACCTGGGTTTGTTTTCGCTGATTTTTCAATTTGATATTTTCGTTTGTTGTCGTCGTGTTTCGCATTCATTTCGTCCTGAGACTTCGCATTCATTTCATTTATCTTATCCTCATTATTTGGCGAAGTACGAGTCTTTGATAAGACGTGAAAACGGGTATTTAATTTACCTAATTTTTCTTCGTCTTTAGGTGTGTCCCGAGCCTTTGACAACTTGGAAAAACCGTGTGGAAAGGGGGGACTAGCACTGAAACTCCCACCAGTACTACCTTGGCCAGGTTTTTCTGTTAATCTTCTCTTCTCAGCTTCTTGTTCAATCATTGCTCTCCGATACTGCTCTCTCATCGCCTGCTGGTTGTCAGCAGCAGCAACATCTATATTATTGAGAAGTACTCCTAAACCAAGCATTACTGCACCATTACTATTTCTTACGAATGATGAAATTCCTCGTTGGCGGCTCATTGGGAAAATATTATTACTGAACAAATTCTGGTCAGCATTTTTCGACATCATATTCGCTCGTTGTGTTATTGGTAAAAACAACATCTGCTGCGCTAGTAAAACGGTCATGGAAGAAAAGAGCATAACAACTGGACTTGCCGCAATTTTTTCGGAAAAACCTGAATACCGCGTAGTTGAGAAAATAGTATTATTGCCGTGAGGACCTGTTGGGAATAGGGAATACGTCGATACAACTGTCCATATTAGGAGCGAAAATATAAGGATAATCTTTTTGTTTAAACGTTGGATAAGTTTGGTAGCCAGTTTGTTTTGTTCTTTAGTACTACCGTCCGAGCTCCTTACAAGTGCTGTTGCATCAGGACCAGTAGTACTTCCAGATGATGTAGTAGATGACGTGCTGCTGGTTACTGGACATAGTACTAACTCGCTAGCAGGACGAGTGCCATCTGTCTCTTTTTTGTCTTCGATAATAGTAGTACTCTCATTCCCACCACCACTACCATCTGTTGGCGAAACCGATTTAAAAGCTGAAACGAAAAAATGTCTGGGGGAATTACCAATACTCTTTTTGAAATAATTGTGTACATAATAATGCTGTTGCTGTTCGTCACTTATACACGCGTTATTACCGCTCAACATACAACATGACACAATCAAAAATAATACTAATGCAATAATTTGTCGGGGGATTAATACTAATCCTGCGCGCAAGGATCTGCTGCGCATGGAAATAGAACACTGAAGAAACATCTTTTTTTGGGGAAAAAATATTGTTAATAATTCAAATTCAACTCACATAAAACTTAGAATGACAAAAAATCAGGCTAATAGCTGATAAATTTTATACATCAATTCAATTCAATTTTCTTTATTTTGAAACCATTTCTATCAAAAACACAAATTTCTTTGCATAATGCTAAAAAAAAACAAATACTTAACATTAACACAAATTTCTTTGCGGAAACATATTTATAAACCAAAATACACTGACATATCAATTTGTAAACCAAAAAGTAACTCACAAATTCAAACTGATGTCCATATAGGACCCCTGAATTGATTTTCAAAATTATGTTTAAGAACATTTTGTGAAACGGAAAAATGACCGATATGCGATCAAAAAATGTCATTTGCGCCGAAGAAAATTTTTTCAGAAAATTCAAAATTTGTCTCATGTGATTTTCTTCATCACATAACAACCCGAAAAAGGAATGATCCCCAAAGAAAAACCAATACTCAAAATAAATTTAAAAAAAGAAAAAAAGAAACCCACATGCTACGACGTCTTTATTGATATTGCTAATTGGCCACACATCACTGGCTCTTTTTTTTGCTGAAAATTTTAAAAAGACAAAACTTCCTTAAAATTTCCAACGAGACAGCCAAACTCCAATATGTTCACAGGACATATTGAACATACGGAAGTTGGTCTAATTCACTTTACAAAGCTCTCTTACATTAAAAGTTTTTTTTTATATTTTTGACTAAAAAACCCGAATTCTGTTGTTGTGGCGCTAAGCTATTTTTACAAACAAAACTTAACCCCGACAAGCAAATATGCATTATAATTTATAATAATAACTGTTGATCTACTACTGCAATTTAATTTAAAAAAATACTTAAAAATATTATTATTCGACGTTGTAGTGAACGGCTTTCGCTTTTTGTCAGCTATCCAACTAAACAATGTACTGGTTTTCCACAATTTCCATGACTGCATCGAGCAATCCGCTCTCATTCGAAACGAGTTTGTCCAAAATCTCAATTGCCTCTTTCCTATCGTTTCTTCTCAAATGTCGTGCCGGGGAATTTTTCCGCATATCACCAACCACGGAAAATGTATGGGAAGTTTGAACTGAATATATATTTTCACCACTCAAACTCGGTAAGCCGTCCTTCATCAAATTCAGGAGGTTTTCTTTTATTTTTTCACAACTGCCAAGCTCATCTGAAGAATAGGTACTGGGCGTACTAAAAGTTTGAGCGCCAGTATCATCCCCCGCTTCCCCTGATGGATTCGCCTCTTTTCGTTCCAATAGTTTTACTATTTTCGCTCCTCTTTTTCTGGCTGCGGGTTTTTCTTTTTCCGCTGCTTCTGCTCCTGCACCTCCTGTTTCGGAAATTTTCCCATCTTCTGTATGAGTGGTACTGTATTTCATCGTCTTAGTAAATTGGTCAACGGAAAAATATAAATCCCTCAGTTGTTCGCCACTTCGCAAACTGAGATCGCGGATCCTCAAAACCTTCGAGCTACATGTTTCTGGAAAATCAAACTTGCTAACCTTCGGCACTTCTACTTTTGTAGTATTTTGTGCATTTGTTTTTTCCGGTAGAGAACAATCAGGACTAGTACTTGTCGGTACTAGCGGGGAGGAAGATGCTGGCAAAAAGACATGACTCTTTTTCGAATAACAAAACGCGAGCCCGTCCTTGAAGCCAATATCGGTCCTCACGTTTTCCGGTTCTGCCCGCAGGATGTCGATGTTGATGGAGCTGGAGTTTTCGGACGATTCACAAAATGCATTAGGTAGAATATAATCGCGAAAATCTTTCAAAAATTCAATTAGCAAACATCTGCTCACGTCTTTTCCTCTACAAAGTGTTGTTCTTCGCTTTCGTGCTCTTGAGTTCTCTTCTCTTTCGCTAGTTCTCTTCTCTTCTTTTTCGTCTTCTCTGGTCAAATCTTTTTTGTCGTTGCCCATTGTCTTGCCTCCAATAGTACCACCGCGTAGTTTTTCCAATTCGGCATAAAAACTCGAGTGTCTTACGTTTTCCAAGTTCACTAACGGTTGCGAGTCTCGAAGAAATGAAGCGTCGGTGCTGTAAACCGGCGGTATTAGTTTTTTCTCAATGCAAAATGCAATCACCATGTGGCAGATCATAATTGGGGATAGGCTGAATACCTCGCGCAGAGGATTGTTAGTGGTTGTTGTTCTTTTCTTTGTCTCTATTTGTTCGACCATTATTCCGACTGGTTCCTTTGGTGATTTAATTTCTTCTTCTTTTTCGTCGCTTTCTGCGCTGGCAGCGGCAATAGTAGGACCAGTACCAGTCGCGGCGGCGGCAACAGCAGCAGCAGAACCGCCAGCACCGTCTTCAGATTTTATCGATGGTCCTAAAACCGCTTCGGTGAGAAAATCGAACCTAAAATCCGTGTGAAAAATCGCTTTAACATACACCACCAGCAGCTTCACAAAGTAATTCTTCTCAAACAAAAATGATCGTAAAAATGCGTCTCTACTAATCATCGTGCTGGGCCCGTAGTAATCAAAGGGATGAGGGCCGTAAGTATTCGTCGTATCTTCAATCACTAGGTTGATGTCGATTGTTTTAGAACCAATAGTCATGCCGGTTCGTGTTTTTTCACCCTCCTTCTCCGCACCGAAAACCTTCAGCATATGCTGGTCGACTCGACGAGAAGATGAGCTCATCTTGTCAACAGGATATGACCACGTGTGTGATATTTTCAGTTGCGCATATTTGCGGAAAACATAATTCGCATCGATTTTCATGCATTGGAGAGGAATTCCTTTGATAAGAGATTTCTTGCTAGCGACAATGTGTTCACAGAACCGTATTAAAAACACCTGCTTCAGATTCTCGAACGGGTCGCTCGTTTTTACGAATTTAATCCCAGCATAATGATGCTCTCTTGTTCTCTTCTCTGTTTCAGAAAATAAACGGCCTGATTCGATTAACGAAATTGTATTTCGCAAAATTTCCGCGCTGTTAAACGAAACTTTAACACATAGATCGATATCGGATTTCGCAGTCCTGGTTCCCTGTAGCCATGAACCGACAGGCTCGAGGCGAAACGTAATGGCGGGGGCGGGGGTTTCGATGTAACACGATTTTTTTATAATCGGACTCATTTTTTTGATTTTTTGGCCCGTTTTAAGGGTTTTTTTGACTTTTTTTTAATTTTTGAGTCCGATTATAAAAAAATCGTGTTATGTTGTTCCGGAGAGCGAGCGAATAAGTACTATTATCCTGCATTTCGCTAGTATGCGGTGCTAGTGGGTTTTCTACTGCATCGGTTGGTTGTGGAGTGGTACTAGTACTGCGCGCCCGGGGAGAAGAGGACAATTTCGCCGCCGGCATTATATCTGGCATTATATCTGGTCCCCCACGATAATGCAGTTGATCAAGGCAATGCTGTTCAGGTACTTTGAAGAACGAAACAATATTTCCCCTGTTCGTAATAATATTTCCCCAAAATGTGAAATTTTGAACAAAAATCATTTTTTTCACGAGTTTGACATGGTCCAAAAAATGATCCAAAATGGTCCAAAAAATACCCAGTTTAAAGGGAAAATTATTTTCATATTTTGACCCAAATGGACCAAAATGAGGATTCTGATAAAACTCATTTTTTGGAGTAATTTTATCAAAAACAGGGGAAATATTAATCCGTCTCATGGAGTACTAAACCAGCGTAATGAGGATGCGGTTGGAGCAATTTCACCCAGCTCCTGCCACCAGCACTAGCATGTTCTTGTGCTTGTGCCGACGATTGCGCATCATCAGAAAAATGCAAATAATTCCCTTGCTGGACGTAACAACCTTCTTCAACAGGATCAGTGCTGTCCACGGCGTGGTCGTGTTGCCGCCACTGTTGCCCGTAATGAAGATTTCCTGCAATGCCATGACCGCGACGACCGTCACCTGCATTAGTAAATAAAGAACCGTGGCCTTGCTGTTCCGCCGGGGAAATATCAGGACTACTGCTGCCATCTGTATCAGCGCCACTACTCGTGCTGGCAGTCATTTTCGTACTATCGAATGCACCAAAGAATGCTTGTGCAACGAATGCCCGTAAATCCGAAACCGTGTAAAAGACCCTGCCCTGAAACGGCAACTTATTAGGCATCAGGCTGTTGTAGTAGTTCACGACTTTTCCGAAATGGGTTTGGTGGATCAATATTCTCTTTCTGTTCTCCGCAAAATTATCAGCTCTACGGCCTTTCGTTTTCTTTGTTCCAAAAACCTCCATGCAGTTTCCGCTGCGGAATCTGTGTTCGTCGATCAAGTAATTGCGGTCAAGTGGTGCTAAGTGTGGGGGTAATTGTCGTGCTTGGGGGCTTTTGTCTAAATTTATTTTTTCAACTGTTTCGTTCACAAGCGCGTTGAAAGCCCTGCTGACTCGGGTGAATAGAGCAACAGCGCCTGTTCCTCTGCGTCTCCCGCCCGGCCCGCATTTTCTTCTTCGCTTTAGCCGTCCCGATTTTCTTCCCGTTTTCCCCTTGGCGGCCTCTTCTTCATCAACAATATCATCCTCTTCTAATTCAAGATCCCCTTCTGAATCTGCTTCCCCATCCAATTCTTCGTCGGCGGGGTCTTCGTCGAGAGAAGAAGAGGAAGTTGCAGATGATTTTTCATCACTTTGAATATTACTACTACCTTCTTTTTGATCAGTACCATCATCTGGTACTGGTGGTACTGGTACTACTCCTGGTCGCTCTCCTTCTCCCTTCGCTAGTACATCCTTTATTTTTGATGATATTACTGCTGCTGATGCTGCTGCCCACGGTTGGTGGACTGCAACTTCTGGTACTGGCACTGGTAGCACTCGTGATTGCGGGCGTTTTTCCGCTGCTGCTGCTGCTGCTGCTGATGCGAGAAGAAACTCGTCAGCTTGTTTTACGAGTGCACCAAGTAACACGATTTTTTTATAATCGGACTCAAAATGACAAAAAAAAATAATTAAAAAAAAAAAAACCCTTAAAATGGGCCAAAAAATCTAAAAAATGAGTCCAATTATAAAAAAATCGTGTTAAGTCTGCTTCTATTACTAACCGATTCAGAAGGTTTTGGAATGTCACGAGCACCGACGACAGGCTGCTTCATTTCACTTTTCTCCCTCGTCCTGCGTGGTGGGGACGGTGAAGCCGGTTTGTTTGGTATTACTAGCACAGGTACTAGCGTTTTATTATCAGTACTACTACCATTTGGTTTGCCGAGATTTACTTTTAACAACTTCCTGTCCCCGTTACGAAATGATGATTTGATTTTTTGTTCCGTGGCTGTGGCATTGTTTCCTCCCGGTAGTACTGCGTTTGTCCCAGGTACTACTGGCGTGCCCTTGCCACCATATTGCTTTTTCTCGCCCTGAGAGTGAAGATGTTGTGCATCAGGTTGTTTTCCTCCTTGCGACACGGTCGGTTTTTTCTTACTATTTTCTCTTTCAACTTCGCTCGTCGGACTTAGTATATCGACTGGTTGTGGATTTGATGCAGTACTAGTAGCTGTTTTTGTCTTTTGCGTCGTGTCCGGCGATGATACTATGTCACTAGTACTACCAGTGGAAATGTGCCCTTTCCGGGGTTTTTTCTTACTGAACAGTTTCGTATTAGTACCAGTGTTCTTCCCATCTTTTCCGGATTTCTGCTTGTTGCTTTTTTTATTTTTCCTCCTCTTATGTTTTTTACCGTTAGTATTGCCACCATCGCGGTGAATACCATTCGATGAAACAAAGTCTGGATCGTTTCAAACTTTCTGGTCGCGAGGATTAGAAATTCCATTTTTTTAAAAAAGGTCGCATGCACTCCCACCCCAAAAACACCCCAAATAGCTTGAGCCATACCCCCTATTTGTACCCTTAAATCCCCTCCTCAACCCCTCGCGACCCCTTCTCCGCGCCGTATTACCTGCGCCGGGCCATTGCCACCACGTAAACGCCTCTGAGGCTTCGGTTTGGGGAGGCAAAAGTATGAAATATCGTCGAAAACCGCGATTTTGAATAAAAACCAAAAAATCCCTTTTCCAGGTGGCTGAATCGCGACCCCGGCCCCTCGCGACCCCTTTTCCGCGCCGTATTGCCTGCGCCGGGGCATTGCCACGGCCTAATTGAGTTCTGGCACTTGCAAAAATGGAGAAACTGCTCGTGAACATTTGCGAGTGTGATGAACACCATGGACTGCCATTGCATGAGTCTTTTTACTATAACCACCTTCAAAATCCCTAGAAAATAAGAGTGCCAATAATCCTTTAAAATCCCCGTGTAATACTAAAAGGATTCCGAGTCCAAATGTAAGGCATTTATGTCTGGGGTACTAAATTTGGACCTCGCAGAAAGTTTGAAATTGTTTTCGTGCGTGGTCGCGATTCTGTTAAAGAAACGAAAAATCACAGCCCTTTTCAACAAAACCGCAATAACAGCAATGATACAAGCCGAAGAACCCACAAATGTGATCAGTCGATAATATTTTTTCACGACTTGCGAAAAAAATTGCTCCCTTACTGTCAAATCGTCGTCTTCAAATGTGCCGACTTTCTTCATGCGTCTTAGCGTGTCAAATTTTCTTTTGCTTCGTTTTAAATTCTTCTCGATGTGTTCGGCGTCCTTTTTATTGTTGTGAGCGCCAATGATTATCGTCGCGTTCAGAATTGAAAAGGCAGTTGTGTTTATAAGTTTGGTCACATATATTCTTCGGACATCGTTTTTCCATCTCGCAGAATCTGGGGAAAACTCAAAGTGGTGACGCATATGAGACACGCTTCTATTTTTTAAACGGTTTATTTTCTCGAAAAAAGAATCCTCTTTCTTGTCTCCAACATTATTCCCGCCTTTTTCCTGTAGTACCCACTTAATCGTATAACACAACTTTTTTTATAATCGGACTCATTTTTTTTTTGTGGAATCATTGATGACTTTTTTGATTTTTTTTATAAAAAATGAGTGCGATTATAAAAAAATTGTGTTGTGTCTGCAATCGAGACAACTCGCTGTTCTTCCAGACTTGAAAGCAACTTTTCCTTCAATTTCTTTCAAACTTGTTGATTACTAAGTTATGACCCGTCTCTGCATCCTTATTTGCTGCAACGAGAATGAGGAGGGGTACTAATAGTATTAGTAAATATTGTTCCTGAATTATAACACTACAAACAACAACAAAAAAAAAAACTCGACACTAAAAAAAATGATCATGTTGTTGAAAAAAATAATGGATAAAAAGTTTGAATTTTCTAGAATGTGTTTCGTTAAATTTTGTTATTCGTTCCAGCAACAGGTTTGCACTGAGTGTTGAAAATTCATCGGTTCTGGCAACTATGCGTTTGAAATTTTCATCATGTCTGTAGCAAAGATCAAACAAAGCTTTTAACAAGCCGCCGAGTAAATCAGTGCTGGACAAAATTTGAATTTTTGGCAAAAAAAGTTCAAAAAACCGCAATTTTTGATGTTTTTTGGCCCATTTTTGAAACTTTTCAGCACTGATTTACTCGACGGCTTGTTTTTTGCGAGAAGTTTACACGCATGGTCGATGTAGCGTTCGAAAGCAAGTGCTATTTCTGACTTTAAAAGACTCACGCCGTGTTTCTGTGCAGATAAGATTTTTGGCAAGTGAGTTGTATACGATTCGCGTACACTTGCGATTTCCTGTTTTTTAATTCTTATCCGATGTTCCTTATGATCACTACTCTAAATAACGTAATTTAAGACCAGCGTCCGGAAATATTAAGACCAGCAAAAAATGATATTTTTTGGCCCAAATAAGCATTTTTTTTCACTTTTGTTGATTTTTTGGTCCAAAATTTTCAATTTTGCTGGTCTTAATATTTCCGGACGCTGGTCTTAAATTACGTTACATCGAGTACCTGCGAATCGCAAATATTTTTCGCTGTCAAGCAGTTCTCCCAATTTTGCCGGCCAGGTGGTTAAGTCTCTTCCCACTTTTTCCATCCACCTTGCACGACTCTTCAATATTGCGTTACATTGGGCCCTGAAAACTGATACTGTTTTGTGCATTTCATCTATATTATTTTCGATCGGGATACTATCAAAATTTGGCACATCCTTTATTGACTTGATATCAGAAGTACTTCCGCCAGAAGATACTTCTTCTTTTTCACTCTTAGTTTTTGTTTCTTCTTCCGTTTGTTGTGTCGTCTTCTTCCCTACTAATAATTTCGTCAATTTTTCAAGCCCGCTCAACGCCTTGTCAAGTGCTGGCAATTGCACATTCAGAAAATCAAACACACATGGATCGTAAAATAAACCTTGGATAAAACGAGTTGTGAAATCTCTTATTATCGGTTCAAATACTTTCTCCAACACTTTCTCATTCTCATTTCTTGCCACTGAAAATTCCGATTTCGGTTCATAGTTTTTCTTATTAGTACTACTCCCACTAAAATTCTCTTCTGGGTTGTTCACCGTTGAAAACAATAGATTCTCCATCCATTTTTCGAGGTTGTCAATAGATTTTTCGAGCTTAATCGCAGTTTTGGTAAAAATTGAAGCAATCAGTCGCATGGAAACTGTGGATATTGAATGTAGCATTGCCTTTTCTTTAAATTCAATGGACGTTTTTGGTATTTTTTCCGTTGATTCGTCGTCTTGGTCGTGGCGAGAAGAAGAATTATTGGTGTTCAATTTGTGGCCCATTTTTGCAAGGAACTGTGTTCTTGTTTTGTTCCAGTCCGAAGTTGACATGGTTTTTTTCATTTTCGCCCACACAGGATTATGAGTTTCGAGTAAATCGTGCAAATCGATTAGAATATCTTCATATCTTTCTGCTTCGCTTTGAATCCGTTTCTCTTCTTCGCGCTTTTTCCTCGTTTCTTCAGCTTCTCTTTCCTCTGTTATTCTTTTCGCGAATCTAAAAGCTTTTAAAGCACGCTCCCCGGGTGTTGTTACTACTGCGTGTTCTTTTTCTTCTCTTTGTCGGCTGGTTTTTGTTGGCTTTTTCTTGGCATTTTTTTCCATCGCCTTCGTCTTCAGTTCTTCTGTCTTCAAATCCAACGCAGTTTTTTCTTTATCATCTATTAATTCTTGCCCAGCATTTTCTTCTATTTGCTGAAAATATAACGCACAATTTTCCATATATTGCACAGATCCCAATGTTATGAACTCTTTTGATGCAGCATTTTTCATCGAGCCTGGTGGGACAGTTCCTTCCCCAAGTTGCGTAGCAGCTTTTTTAATATTTCTTATCAGCCCTGCTAAGCTTTCAAACTTTCCGACGAGCTATATTTGTTTAGTACGCAAAATCTCAATTTTGGGGAAACAATCTCTGTCATTATTTTTACAACACAAAAACCATTATTTGTCATCTTTTTTGTACTAAACAAATGGCGCCATCGAAAAGTTTGAAAAAATGGCGGCGTTTTTGTGCATGTCTTCCATCATTTCACTCGAGCTTTTCCTCATGCTTACTCCCTGACCATTGATGATCAGTTGCTGGCCTGAAATAAGGAGATCATCCTGTAAAACCAAGTTTGGGCCACCATTTCCATCGAGGTGGATATTTGGTTTAAGTTTTAACACGGGGGATTTACTCTCAAAAACGGAATTATCGTCAGAGCGTACATACTAATTATCGTCAGTATTTTGGTCCAAAAAATTGCAAATTTGGCTCAAAAAGTGCTGTTTTTGGATCAAAATGGCCCAAAAACTTGACGATAATTATGTACGGTCTGACGATAATTCCCTTTTATAGAGTATTTTTCTTCTTTGGAGCCGTCAACGAAGCAGCAACAGTATCATCATCAAAAAAAGCAACCTCAGTCAACAAGCCGCCGAGTAAATCAGTGCTGAAAATGTTCAAAATGGATCAAAAAACATCAAAAATCAACCTTTTTTGAAGATTTTTGGCCAAAAATTCAAATTTTTGCCCAGCACTGATTTACTCGGCGGCTTGTTAGTCTCATCTGTGCTTCTTGCGTCAACTGCTTCCGCGCCCACAAAATTATTACTCGTATCCACAAATACAACAAGAAACAACGCGATTACAAACACTAACAGATTACGGGTTTTTCGGGTAGTATTTCTTCGGTTTGCGATGGGAGTAGTAGTACTCCTTTTTAGTACTAACCAGAATTTTTGCCTTCTGCTGTTACGAAAAATTCCTTCGTCTTCTTCACATTTTCTAAAATCATTTTTTACTACTCGGGTAATATTTTTTAATAGTACTTTTTCATCCTCCAGGTCGCCACGACCAGCCAGCTGCATGGCGTGGTCGTTTCTTGAAAATGTTCGACTCGATAATACTGATCCACTACTGTTATGGGGGACTGTCTCAATCGTCAGAAACAAAACGATGAAACTGAAAAATATAATCATCGCCATATTAATACCACGGGGAGGAGAACGAGGGGAAAATAGTAACAAATTCATTTTGATGTGTGCGGGGGAAAAAAACTATTCTTCAAATCTTTCAATCTATTCTTCACAATTTAAAACTAACTAGACATTATATTTTAATACAAACTAAACCATTCAACCAAACAAAATGTTGTTTCGCATTTTTATTTTTTACATTATATTCTGCATATTGTCGCTCGATAAATCAAACAACGATCTTGTTGTGGCCCTGTGAAAATTTATTTTTTGCAATGTACATTTTGATTCACAAAAAAGAAAAACGCGGCTTGCTCCACAAAAAAACAAATTCGCATGAAAAGGAAGAAGAACACAACACAAAAAAAGAAAGAGAATTTGGTCCGAATGCCCCGAAAAATTTTTGCGCCCAAAAAAATAATCGTCAAAAAAAAAATAAAACCAAAAGAATTGCAAAAACTGGGACGACAAAAATCGACGAAAAATAGACTACAAAACTGCACCAAACAGGCCTGTTTTTAGTACGCGTACTATTCTAATATATTCTGACTGCTAAACAATGCTTGTATCAATGTTGGTCCTAAAGTTCATTCTTATAAAGTTCATTTTTATCCAAACCAGCAAGCTCTTCTTCCTCCTCCGTTATCTCCTCCAATTTCACGCCCAGATCATCCGGTGTCGGAGGAAAAATACCACCGTGTTTTATCTGCTCGTATATTTCCATGTCGGACTCGTATTTTTTGAGCAGATTTTTTTTGTTCTTCGAAAACTGGCTTGGATTGTTCCGTTTAAACTCCCGCAAATCATTTATCCGCTCTAAATTCTTGCTCCATGCGAAAAGGACATTCGCTTGCGCTACGCTCCTCCACAGTTCCATCGCATCTATTTTTCCATTTCCGTCGGAGTCATGGTATGCGAGCACCTCCTTTACGCGGGAATTTATCAGCTCAAACCGCATTTTTTTAGCTAAAGGTGATTTTTTGTTACTCTTCCCGCCACTTTTTTTCTTTTGCTTGTTTTTTGCTGCTTGAATTTCATCCTCACCGTCGATCGGCCAACCGAACTGTTTTTCGTCCCTAAAAAACCCGTCTTTTGATTCTCTCACAGCTTTTTCAATCTCATTCTTATCAATCAAATAACACGATTTTTTCATAATCCGACTCGTTTTTTCCATTTTTTGGTTCATTTTAAGGGTTTTTAATATTTGTTTTTTCTGTCATTTTGAGTCGGATTAAAAAAATCGTGTTAAATAATTGTTATCCTTGTCCACCCTGTGGAGCGTTTTCCTCACCGCAGTTGACCACTTGCTCTGCGCTTTCACCGTCGGGAACTGCAGTTCTTTGTTTACTTCCTTCTGGTTTAGTGCGAAAAACACGTACGAAAGCACCCGGTTTGGGCATTTCTCCTCAAAACCTAGCGCTGAATTCAGCATTCTTGGCAAAAACGCACGGTAATACGCCGATGGAACGGGCAGTTGGTATTGGAAAGTTGCAGCGATGGTGCAGGTATCGTCAGCGGAAGTTGAGGGATTATTATTTCTGTTTTTTTGTTGTCCGTTTTGTTCGCTGTTTTTAGCCGGGTTTATCCAGGTTTCGTGCATGTAATTTGGAAAGAACACGAACAGTTCGCCTTCAGATACGTCAAACTCATATTCCGGTCGCCATAGTGGGCGTTTTTCACTAGTATTCGTGTCAGATGCCTCCGCAATATCGTCAATCGCCCCGTAAATCCCTTCGTCAAACGAATTGAACCGGTGTTCCAACGTTTCAGACTTTGGGTACATCATCAGTCGCCAAGTCTTAGTCCCTTTCAATTGCCAGGAAATAGTTGGCTCGCAGTAACTGTCTGCGTGGGCGAACACTGCGCCCTTTTCCAATGCAAACCACAGCTCGAAGGAATTGAGGGATTCTTCCGAGTTTATGGTTTTTTGTTGACTAATAATTGTTTTTTTTTCATTTATTCCATCCAAATTTTTCAGCACATCCGGAACTGTCCATTGTTGCTTTAACTCTTCCTTCATCACCGGGTCCGGCACTTCGTCTTTCACATGCCAAACAAATCCAGCGCCTACTTCGGCCCCTTCACTCACGTGCAGTTTGTGTCTCCTCTGCGTTGGCCGAAAATCCTTGTGCCATTTTTTGTTACCGACTTTCATACGCGAATTGTGGTCATATTCGTCACGCATGTCGCCTGACGGCCATTTCTTTGCTATGTGTTCACACGTTAAATTTGCGAAGGGTAGTGCAAATGAGCTCAAAGCCTTTTCAGAAATCGGTTTTTCAATCACGAATGGCTGGCCAGTTAGTGATAGCCCTTCGAATATCGATTTGGATAACTCATCAGCTGGTAATCTGGGGATGTAAGCGGTTGGACCAGTGTATTTTTCGTCGGTGCGCGGTTCGCCCTGGAAACGCCGGAGTGGGGAAAACCATTCTTTCACTTTCGGTTCTCTAAACGGGAAATAGATCAAATCTTCCGCCCTGGGATCAATGGGCTCGTCCTCCTCTATGCCGTAGATTCAAACTTATATGTGTTCAGGATGAGAATCCAAAAAATAGACTTCACAAAAGACAAAAAATCGGTCCTAAATAATTTTACAAATTTGAAAAAACCAGGTCAGAAATTTGTTTGAAATAAACTTTCGCTTGGTTATGATTGTCGTCCGCATTTACGACTGTTGCTATTGCTATGGGGAATAACAATAACAGGAAGTGTCGCGGGTGGCGATGCGAGGAACTCATCTTACAATACTGTACTCAAAATGCGAAGAAAACACATCAATTTCAAAAAATAATTAGTCGTAATCCCGCCCTGTGATAAAATATTGAACGAAACATCAAATTGGGAAAAAACCAAAACACTTCCAAAAAATCTCAGCCTTCTCAAAATGTCCAACCCCAACGCGAATTCCGCTTAATAATCCAAGATTGTTCTGAAAACCTTCCTTTTCGTCTAAAATAAAAAACTGCAAAGAGTGTTGGTAACACAAAGAAGTTTGCGCCCATGCAAAAAAACAAATTGTAACTGGAAATTTTCCCGTCGTCCTATGTTTGTCGAAAATGTGTGCAATGTTTTTTGCAATTATCCAGTCATGACTCATTCCGAATCTTATCCGTCTAAATTCCGCTCAACTATTTTTCTAAATTCTTTTCCCACATTATTACACCTCAAGAACCCTCCAATTTCAGGATTGATTGCAATCCCCAAATATTTTTTCCTCTTTTTTCCCATTTTTGAACAACAATTACTATTTTCTGTCAGCAGCAAATAATTACGCCGCAGCAGCAGTCAGTGGTTTCTGCTTGAATTTCTTCAACAACTGCTTTTCCGGAGTGACGCCATCGAAAATTGAATCGTGGTAGAAAATATCCAACCCATCCTTTTCCTGCTGATACATCTTCGCGTAATCCTGTCCGCCCATAAGTGGGTTCATAGCGGCTTGATTCGGCATACCCATCATCATATTCGAACTTTTCGTTTAAATTTAGAAACAAATGGGGGAAACGATTTTTTTCATTTCTTGGCCGGTTCCAAAAAAAATTTTGGACAAAAAATGCAAGAAGATGAGGAAATTATTTAATTATGTGGATCCACGAAAAATTTTAAAATACCATCATGTCGTCCTGGCCGTTCGGGTCAATAGCCTGTTCCTCGCCTTGGAATAAGGACGTAACAAACATCTGAATACCGCCAATCGTCATCATATTGATAAAATACCAACAGAGTCCGCTAATGTACCCACCCTCCAAATTGTCGACGTCAACGCCACGCTGCAACTGCTGTTTGAACCGAAAAGTTAACGGGAAGGGAGTTTTCGCAACCAGGAATCCGGTGTATAAGTGGTTAACCCAATAACCTAAAATACCCTGACTGACCAAGAATATCATTTGTGTCTTCATCATTCCCATTTGTTGACTCGGGTCCTGTGCCTGCATTGCCGCCATCGGATCCTCTTTAGGCGGAGGACTCAACAGCAAGCCCCTTTCCGGGTGCGCGTAGAACGCCTTGCGATTTCTAAAAGCGCCGTCGGTTAAGAACCTGGATGAAGGCCCCCGCATCATTCGCGCGCGCGCAAGCATGTTATTCAGTTTCATTTGTTTCATGTCCACTTTCTGCTCGGTTTTAGTGATCGTCATTAAATTTGATCTGATAATATTTGCACATAAAAACACGAAAACAATCGGAAGGGTCGCGTAATCGCGAATATCTGAATCGAGCAGAAGTTCCACCATTTTGGAATGTAATTTTGTTCAAAAGTTTTTTTGGGGGGTTGTTCTAAAATTACTAAAAATCCACTAGTAGTCAATTAATACACAACAATATCGAATACGAAATTATAAAATTAACTAAAA
>Ga0099798_10303_pt1 | contig 16979 bp, 19 predicted proteins | sample Uncmet_Sort29A_1_FD_89870 | JGI IMG/M metagenome (GOLD analysis project Ga0099798, IMG submission 89870) | Marine eukaryotic communities from CALCOFI LINE 67, Pacific Ocean - CN13ID_Sort29A_1 | ecosystem: Environmental > Aquatic > Marine > Oceanic | place: Pacific Ocean: Monterey Bay | collected...
TCAAATTATTGACCAGTCATATGTAGAGTAGTAGCACAATAATAATACCTAGGAGTACGGTAGTGCCACGTGTGTCAGCAGCACCCCGGTCTAATTAGCTCCCTCAAGTTCTGAACAACGAAGATTCAATCAAATTCTGTTATTACCCCCCTTTTTTTTTTTGTTAACCCCATGATAAATTAGCTAATACAATACATACGCCTCCTGATAAATCAATTCTGTTAACCCCCTCTTCGTATAATACAATAAATACATGCGCGTCGATATTAATTAACTTAAATAAAACGTCAAAAGAGAGTCCCGAAAGAGGACACGTCCCGGTGTCGATCGAATTGGGCCCCACCACCACTTAGTCTTACCCCCGACCCCCCAGACTCGGCCGGGGCTAACAACGATCGACCGTCAGTGCCTCACCTGGGGCCTTCGGACCCAGACTACTCATCAAGATGACAAGGCCGTTAGCGGCCGTGTCATCTTGACTGTTCCGATTGACCGGATATCCGATTTGTTTCCAGATCGAATTTCGGTGGTTTCTTCATGGGATTAGAAATTTAACCATATAAGATATCACTTATACTACTACTTAATCATGCGCCGTTCCCGCCAAGATGTCGAGGTAGGTCAAGAAGGGCGCGAAATTCCCGCTCGGGTTTCGGTGATGAGCGTCATGATGCGCGGTACCGCCCAGGATGCCCCCCGTCAAAACGCCCAAGTTCAAAAACCATGGTAGCGAATATCCTGTGTGTGAATCGACGCTGAGCAGCACACCGACCATCAGCCAGACCCAGAAGTGCGCGTCGGGGCCCGGGGTAAATAAGCCATAATTCTTACGGAGCAATAATGTTTCGTTCTGGTCTAGTATAATGGAGATCGACAAATTGAAATATGGAAGATTTGACAATTATATACCCCGGGAATCGACCTATACGACCCAGAAGGTGAACGGGTGCGCCCCGCACGCGATGGGACCTACGACGCTGAACCCCGCAGTGATGAACAATTCGATGGGATGTGCATGCTGCGTCACCATCGCAAAGGGTGCGTGGTACTCGTGGTGCCAGGCGTGGATATTCTTATAGACTGCGCGGTATCGATGAGCCAAGAAGTGGGGTCGGGCACGTCGATTCCCGGGGTAATCAGAATTAATCAAATTTTCCAAATTTATATTTTTCGATCTCCATTATACTAGACTGAGAATCAGATTACGAACAATATTTGTGCTCCGTATTAGCATCATGAAATATTTACCCCGGGAATCGACCTTCGCAGAAGTGCCAATACCCATACGCCGCGTCCATTGCGAAGAGGGCGAAGAGGAAATGCACCACAAATTCCTCGACGTGAGGGGCGTTTTCTGGTAAGGGGGCCGTTTCTTTTGTGCAATTTTTCTCGCATTTTCCAAACCACGGTTCTGGGTATAGATGAGGGCCCTCATTTCTCAGCAAATAGTAGTATACAGGTGCCAGGAGCGCCTGCAGAATCACGTGCGACTTTATTGTCCGCAGCAACCCAAGACCGTCCGAAGCCTTCCCGAAGCGGGTTGATTGCGCCGCAGAGCCGGTTCCCGGCTGCTGCAGTAAACAACTCTCGAACAGGCATGGAAAGAAGGTCTCCCCGAGCAAATCCAGAATGGTGCAGACTATTGCGTGCTCACATGTTAACCGGGCAAATAATTCATAATTCTTACGGAGCAATAATGTTTCGTTCTGGTCTAGTATAATGGAGATTGAAAAATATTCATTAAATATTTGTTTGCTCAATTAAAATGTGCTTACGACTATTGCGGCCACAAAATACGTCCCCACCGCGCAGATCGACAGCACCAGCGGGTGGGCCGAATCGATCGGCCCCGTGATTGGATGGTCGAGGATAGCAATTGCCAGCGCATACACGGGTTGCAAGAGCGAAGAGGGAGCGCCAGGGCCTGAGGAATCAGAGGATGACATTGATGATGGCAGTGGCATTTCTCCAAATTCTCCTATCGTCGAATTGACGCTGGAATCTTCGACACCGAAGGCCGCGGCGGTAGCGGCGGTGGTGGTAACAGTGCGGGTGGTGGTCCAATTGGTAATGAAACCCCCTCGGTAGGCAGGGCCGAACGGCATTGCAGACTGTAATGTTTTCCCGACTAACACCGTGATCAAACAGATGGCTATACCGTGAAGGTCGATTCCCGGGGTAATTTTAATTGTGTCAATTCTTTCAAATTTCTATTTTTCGATCTCCATTATACTAGACCAGAACGAACATTTGTGCTCCGTAAGAATTATGAATTATTTGCCCCGGGAATCGACGTGCACTGGCTATACCAAGTCCAATCGAGACGACGATCCAGCCACCTGGCTTATCCACAACCGGAAGAATAACTGGGTCCAGGGCGTGTTTGAAGAATAGCCCAACCCTTGTGAGCTTTACAGCGTTCGTTTTTTTCACCCAATAGTCGGGATTTTTTCGTTTCACAGAATCCCCCGTTTCCCCATCTGCCGATTCAGATGCACTACTGTTGTTGTCAGCAGAAGAGGAGCCTGCTAGAATCGCCGTACCTTGCACAACCATGTTCTCCTCTTCTTTTGACTTCACACCATCGTCCAGCCTCACAGAAATCGGAACCTCACGGGTCATCGCCCAGAGATGTAAATGCATCTCTCCGTGGTCCCAATCAATTGTCAAATTTCGTGAATGAATATCTTTGCAACTCCAGTATACTAAGACCAGAACGCATAATATGAATGCTCCGTATTAAGAATTTACTGGTGTAATTGAGAGCCGGAGAAATGTAGTTTACGCGCCCATAGATAGGCCGATGTACCGACAAATCCGAGGAGCAACACCCACGTGAGGCCACGCGTATTCGGAGAGGGCACCCCGCAGACGGTGTACCAGGAACTGATGCGCCCCTCGCCGTCGTTTTTGTCCTCCGCAAAGTCTTCCACTCCAACATTTGAGGTGAATCGCAGGACGGAATTTAACACCTCCCCGCAGTCGTACGAAAAGTAGGCGTTAGGGTGGTGAATCCTGGGTAGTTCGTTCGCGTCCCACGCCCAGCCCCGCGCATGCCAAGGCGTCTTTTGTCCACCTTTTTCCGGGCAAAAAAATCATAATTATTTCGGAGCAATAATGTTTCGTTCTGGTCCAGTATAATGGAGATCGAAAATCGGGTATGAGAAATATTATGATTTTTTGATTGGCCGTCCGGGTCATTTTGGGGTGCTAATTCTGGTAAATGTGCGGGGGGGTCCTTGCATGCGTATTTCAGCCGGCGATACTCGATCATATCCACATCCTCGGCCAAACACCCGAGCTCTGGGTCGAGGGCAAATGGCTGGTGTACCCCCGTGGAAATTTGTTCCTCCGGCTTACCAAACGCCATCAACAATGCCAAAACTGCAAAATAAGCCGCGATGAACAGACGGACTATCAAGGGCTCGCTGGGTTTCAGTGTAGTAGCCGATTTGACGACTGGCTCGCCGGATTTCCCAGCCGTTCCAGTTGCATGACTCCCATTATCCGGGCAAAAAAATCATAATTATTTCGGAGCAATAATGTTTCGTTCTGGTCTAGGATAATGGAGATCGGGTATGAGAAATATTATGATTTATCTACGCTTGAAGACGGTGACCGTCGAAGAAACACAGGCAGACTCCCGAGAACTAAAAGTGCAATGGTCATCCACAGCGTGTACGGGCCGGGCATCCCCATCCGATCGCCGGCGAGAAAGGACAAGGCCGTGAGCAGTCCCATCATACTAAAAGTCGTCAACCCCGCGACGAGGAGAGTGGTGCCGATAAACCCGAACGACTTATCGCGCGCAACCCGCAGCCAATACGCGAAGCAAAATATGAAGACGAGAGTGAATGCCGTCGACCCCGCCGGAACACCACCGCCCGTGCCGGGGACTGGTATTATTACTGGTGAAGACGGCGCTACCTGCGGTGATGTTGTCGGATCCTCAAAATTCGCGACGGGCAAATCGGAATGGTCGCTGAGATGTTGTTGTTGCTGAAACGCGAGCGGCGCGTTCTCAGCCCATCGTAACTTCACCCCGGCATCATCCAGGTGCCACGTCCACCATAGAAATCGAGCGCCGCAAAGATCGTACGGCGCGTATAAAACCGCACCGAGTAAACCGGCGAAACTGGCCTCTGCAAGGCGGCCTAGACTTTCATTCTTACCATCGGAGGAGCTGGTAGGATCGCATCCCAGCTGGCATATTCTCGCCGTGCACACGCAGGGCCAATACATAAAGACGTTATAGACGCAGGGGATGTACAACGGCATTCGCGGCGTGAGCATCAGGACGGCCTGCGCCTGCCAAAAGTTGTCCACCATCGGCATGAGCATGAACACGTAGTCATTCAGTGTTGTGTCGATTCCCGGGGTAAATAATTCATAATTCTTACGGAGCACAAATCAAATGTTCAACTTCTGCCTTAATATACAATGGGGATCGAAATGAATACAAATTTGAAAAAAATTGTCCATTAGTTACCCCGGGAATCGCCCTTCACTACTGTCATTGAACGTCCCCGCGATGAATGTGAGTAGCCACAACTGCAAGTTGTTTCCGAAGTAGACTGCATGACCCAGTGTGAAGAGGGAAGAAAGGATGAATAGACATTCAGCCACCAAAAACGTGGGATGCACCGCATACTGATATGCGATAGAGCCAACGCGTGCTCACATTTTGACTGGGCAAATAATTCATAATTCTTACGGAGCAATAATGTTTCGTTCTGGTCTAATGTAATGGAGATCCAAAAATATTCATTTCAGAAAATATGCTCAGTTAAAATGTGCTTACGGAGCCAACGCCTTGCCACGGCCACACATCGTCGTGCGCACGCGCGATCCAGCGTTGTAGGGTGGAAATGCATCTTCCCGGAGCAATCAATTTTCAAATTTCTTTTAAAAGAATATTTTTCAATCTCGATTATGCTAGACCAGAACGAAACATTTATTCTCCGTAAGAAAGATGGCTTACTTTACATTGAGCTGGGAAAATGCAGACTATGTTGTAGGGTATTGAGGAGATGGATTGGGGAGAAATCGGTGGCACTACTAGTACCAGCCACAAACGCGGCTGCTATGGCGATGGCGATGACGGAGATGAGTACGACTTTGTGGTGGTTCACTCCGCCGGACGAAGAAGGGGGATCATTTATAGTACTAACACTGGAAAGTTTCGACGCCGCGCTCCTCCTCCCGGCATGGCTGCCGCCGCCGACTCGTCCGGAGAGATTCGTTTCGGGAATAGCGGTACTCGCGGGGGGAATCTTTGCCGCCGCCGGCTCTTCGGAGGACGACGTCGAGGAGGATCCAGGCCGCCGTGTTTCTTCTGTCGAGGTTGGTTCTCGGCGGATCAACGTTTTTCTAGGGCGTTCCTCCTCCGAAGTCTTCCGGTCCTCGTCATAGACCTGCGTATACCGACGGGTAAGCTCGGACATGGTCGCAAAATCAGTGATCACGATTCACTCTCTCCCCTCCTCCTCTGATCCTCTGATCTGATCATCTAAGGTGTTTGATAGTGCTCTCCTTAATATCTATTACAATAAACGACAAAACATTACTACTGTAGAGCCAACATACATTATGTTACTATTTTGCCCGTCAAGGGCCTGTCTGAACGTTTGTTGGCGCATCATTCCAGTCATAGATAAGAGTCATAGACAGGAAACCAGGGGCAGACCGTAGTCTTACTATTCAACTGTCATTGAGGGTCTGTTGCCAGAGCGGGCAGCTCTGTAGGTCGATGGGGAAAAGTTCTTCAATATCAATGTTCAATGGAATAATGAATTGAGTGCGGGAAGGGCGACGGGACTAGCAATGATCTGTCAATCAATGATCATGGTCTGGGGGGGGGGGAACTTCGCCGAGTGACCCAACAGATGACGTGCAGTAATAAATGCCAGAAGACTGTTTATTAATATTATTAAGCCATATAAAGTTACCCGCCCATGCATTCCAAGAATCAGATGATCGCAGTACCAATGACAGTGGGTCTCAGACAACTGTTCCCTCCCCAACAAACTCTCCACATTTTTTCCAGGGGCATTAAACGCAGCCCCTCCCATTTTCTGGGCAAAAAAATCATAATTATTTCGGAGCAATAATGTTTCGTTCTGGTCTAGGATGATGGAGATCGGGTATGAGAAATATTATGATAAAAAACAACAGTCGTGCACTGACTGGTGAAGAACAACGCAGAACGCGCCGCGACCACAAGTTGTGTCACTCAATTGTCCCCCGTTATGATAGATGAAAACGAATTTTTCTGTCTCTCCAATTTCCTTCTTAGCAAAAACAAATCAAATCAACCGACGGGGGGTAGTTCCGCCTCTGATAGCAGAGACATCGTGTTCGTAGAAATCTTTAAGTAGAATAGAGTCTCTCTCTCATTTGTTTAGACCTCTTCACTAATTCCACAGGACACAACCAAACAAGGTTGTGTTGCGTTTTTCTCGTTGAGCATGTAATACATTAAGTTTCGTTTTTTTCTTTTTTCCGATACGCAATCAGCGTCTCAAAACATAACTAAAAACTCTCAAGAACTTCTTCTATACAGACATTCCAAAGGAAAAATTATTGACAAGAACCGGGCAAAAAAATCATAATTATTTCGGAGCAATAATGTTTCGTTCTGGTCTAGGATGATGGAGATCGGGTATGAGAAATATTATGATTTTTTTTTCCAATGGAAAAATTATTGAGCAATGAAGACATACAGCAAGAATGGGTTTGCATTTTGGATTAATAATGGGTTTGCATTTTCGAGGTCAAGTTCCCGAGCCTGAGAGTCGCAGCCACGCGTCTAGACGGGCGAAATATGACAGTTCATCTTGTGATATGAAATTATTTTTTCTTCGATTCTGTTCTATCCTCGGACCTCCCCGTGTGTGGGGGAGGGGGTTAGAGGGAATTCTCATTAGCAAAATCTGATGGTACCAATCATCTGGCGATAGGGAATTCTCGTCTAGCGATAGGGAAAAAAATCATAATATTTCTCATACCCGATCTCCATCATCCTAGACCAGAACGAAACATTATTGCTCCGAAATAATTATGATTTTTTTGCCCGGATATCAATGTCACAGCCTCGCCCGCTGTGCATACCGCAGCGTATCAAAGATGTAGGAACAGTTCGACATTTTCGGGGTCACGCAGGCCAGCATGGCGGTCATCGAGTTTTTCCCTATGAAACTGTCTCGCAGTAACATTGTCAATTTGGATTGGCGGAACGGCACGTGGGTCATGTTGTTTGTTGACAGGGGTGCGCGTCGATTCCCGGGGTAAATAATTCATATTTCTTACGGAGCAATAATGTTTCGTTCTGGTCTAGTATGATGGAGATCGAAAAATAGAAATATCCAAAATTTGACAATTATATACCCCGGGAATCGACATATACTTGACAGGGAGCGGAGGCATTCTTTCAACGCCAGGAGCGAGGAGTTTATATGCCGCGCCTCCTCTTTGGAGCCGGCCGATGCGTGGAAACCGGTGTCCCGCCCGCGTTCATTCCCCGCGAGGTCCACCAACGTGACCTTGCCCCGCGGCGCCCCAGAGTCGGAGTCGTGGAGGGAGAGCGTCAGAATCGCATGGGACCGGGACGAATGGTCGTTGTGCTCGTTGCTGCCGGTGGCGCGGATTTTAGAACCTTTTAAATTTTAGTTGTGGGTGAGATGATATGTTTCACTTCTATTATGGACCCCCCCGCTTTCGCGGGGATACGATCTCTGAGGATTGGCGGCGCCCGCCTTCGCGGGCGGTTGAAGCCAGGTGCCGCACACCTCGTCGGACATGAAAAATATTTAAAAATATTGATATATAAATATTTAAAATAAATATATTCATATATTTTTATTTTAATGAAATGTTGCGTCGGCTCCCGACGGAACGCCAGTTTTGTTCGAAAACCTTCTCATTTTTTGTGCGGTAATCGCCCCAGCAGATGTGTGCCCATTTTCGAGCACAAAAACCGCGACACTGCTCGAGAAAAGGCCTTCAAAAGCACCGCATTTGGACGAGGTCCGGACATTTTGACCTTCCACCTTAAAATCGATTTCATCCCCGTGAAAAGGTCCCAAAATTGGACCCCCAAAAATCCGGAGAATTTCACCTTCCACATGAAAATCGATTTCATGCCCGGGAAAAGGTCCCAAAATTGGACCCCCTGAAATGTCCACATTTTGAGATTCCATTTTAAAATCGATTTCCTGTTGCGGAAAAGGTGGCTCCCCAAAATCCGGACATCTGCTTTTTTCGAGTCAAAATCGATTTCATGTTGCGGAAAAGGTGACCCCCAAAAATCCGGACATTTTGAGTTTCACCTTTAAAATGGATTTCTTGCTCGGGAAACGGTCCCAAAATTGGACCCCCAGAAATCCGAACATTTTGAGTTTCACCTTTAAAATCGATTTCTTGTTGCGGAAAAGGTTCCAAAGAAGGGCCATTTTTTTTTGTGACATTCCCAGATGTTGTTCGGGGTTTGCGCCATTTTTCTTCGCTCGTCCAGAACTCAGTGTGCCATTTTTCGGCCCCTTTTTTGAGCGCGCCTTGTTGCTGATTTGCTCTCATTTTGGGTCCCATTTTTGGGTGGAGACACAGGCAAGGTAGAGAACCTTTCGGTCAAGTCCTCAGAGATCTGATTTTTTTGATCAGATCTCATCATCATTAAAATAAAAATCATCATCATTGGCAACATTTCATTAAAATAAAAATATATGAATATATTTATTTTAAATATTTATATATCAATATTTTTAAATATTTTTCATGTCCGACGAGGTGTGCGGCACCTGGCTTCAACCGCCCGCGAAGGCGGGCGCCGCCAATCCTCAGAGATCGTATCCCCGCGAAAGCGGGGGGGTCCATAATAAGGACTCGAGGAGCATGGAAGAATCTTTGATGCAGGAGAAACTGTGTGTCTGTCATATACGGTATAGTACCTTGCGTGATGATCGTTTCCACCTCCGTTGCCGAGCGAACCACTTTGGTCGTCATGCCGATGACTTGGACCTTTTTTTCATACACAACCCGCCTCTTTTGGTGATGGTGCTGACTGGGAATGGAGATAGATCTATTATTAGGTTCTTACATGACCAATGTTAGAGGGATCAGTTGAGAAAAACTAAAAGTTAAAGACTGTATGCGCAATAGTTAAAATGGTACGTTGTTCTGCCCGTCTTCCAGCAGTTTGATTTGGGCATACTTGGGGGTGAGGAGGTCGAACAGTCTGCCATTATACAACTCCACGAACGACATGGTGATCTGGAGGTTTTTTTTTTTTGAGTTTTTATGTGCGTGATTCGATCCTGTCTGAGTTCTCTGACTGTTGCGATAATTTTTTTCTTTTGCAAAAACGCACCCGGCAACTGCCGCCATAGTGATAAATTAAGAGTGAGTTGCTTCGACCGCTTCAGACAACTGTACCGACATCCCCTTCCCTTCTATTCCCTGAAATAGCGTTTCCGCAGTCAACTGGACAAGGCCTGGGATACGCGTTTGGGCCATTTCGCGCGCGGCGCGTCCGGTGACGAAGCCCGCGGAGCCTGAGACGCTGAATCTGTGTAATTTTTTTTCCGATTTTTTTTTTGGGGGAAAAACAAAGCTGCGCTAAACAATAAACTAGACTCCCCGATTCACATTTGGAGGATCAATTTCACGTTTGTGTCGGTCGTGTTACTATTAAAGAAAAAACGCACAACGAGGAGGGAGTAAAAATATTTTGACTACGTCTTCCCCGCCCCCGTCTGCCCATATGCGAATATCGTCGAACTCGCCTGTAGCTGGATAGCCCTTTCGCAGAGGGGGCGCCCAATCATGTCGAAAATGTGCATATTGGACGCAGCTTCATCGAACGCTAAATCGAACGGAAAATTGTGTTTCTGTAAGGCCACGACATTGTTGCTGCCCAAGCTGGGTTTAGGTTCGTGGACGTAGACCAAATTGTCATGCACGGTCACAATGTCCAGCTGCTTCGTCTCTGCGGTGTGGAGGCTGGTTATTTTTTGTTTCTTGCAATTGAAAAAATAAATTAACCTTCTGAATGCATCCCCCGCCAGCCAAAGGCAAAAACGTATTAAGTCTTATGCAAAGACTATGGCTGCTTCGAAAAATGTAGAATGTACATATAACAGCGAGCCAAAAAATAAGATACGGCCTTTTCCTTATTGCAACCAGCACCTTGCGCTTGGTGGGCCAGGCCTCATCCGTCCTCTTTTTCTTCGGGAGAGAATTGCGGAATTTCTCGATTTCCTTCCTGTGTTGAATCACCACAGGATCCTCCCCATCAGCGATCAACTGCTGTCTCTCCTGCCGCCGCTCCTCCTGCTTTCTGCGCCGCTCCGCCCGCTGTCCGCACGTTTCTCCGGGGTAAATAATTCATAATTCTTACGGAGCAATAATGTTTCGTTCTGGTCTAGTATAATGGAGATTGAAAAATATACCTTCTAGAAAATTCCCAATTAATTACCCCGGAGAAACGTGCTTACTCCGCCCGCTCCTGCTCCAACGCGCGAATTTTATCGATGGTCTTCCCCCCGCTCTGCAAACTGTTACTGCCCCCCGGCTCGCGGGGAGAGAGCGCTCCCCCGGCGGCTATCCTGGGCGAATACGCCGGGGGCGGTACGCGGGGCGAAAGACAGGGCATCCTCGAACCACTGTTGTTATTCGGGGGCGGCTTCGGCCCATTGGCGTTAAACCGCGGCGATTTCGCGTTGCCCGAAAATGCCGCCGCCGTCCCTCTGGCGGCCGGCCCGAAGACGCCGAATCTGTTAGTGGTGGTGCTGTTTGAAAGCCCGCCTGCTGTTGTGCCTGACGCTGGTGTTGGCTGCTTCCTCATCCCTTTTTTCGTAGGCGAATTGCTATATTTTCCACCGCGCCTCGTGGGACTGACACCTTCAACAGCACCTGTAGTAACACCGTTCCCCCCTCGCCGTATTGTCGCGGGCCCGGTGCCACGATGATTTGCTGCTACGAGGTGGTCGTCACGGTGACCTAGAGAGCCTCCCACTGCGTCGGGTGCCTGCATCTCTCCGGGGCAAATAATTCACAATTCTTACGGAGCAATAATGTTTCGTTCTGGTCTAGTATAATGGAGATCGAGAAATATTAATTTCTGAAATATCACAATTGATTGCTCCGGAGAGATGCACTTACACTGCGTCGGAGACAGAGCGCCGTTTTGTAAGCTTATCGCCTGATTCAAACGGTGCAGGTGCCCCAACAGCGCCGGGCGGCGGGGAATGCGGCGGGGAGTCCCCCAATAGCGCGCCTACGCGGTCCCCGTCGCAATCTACAAATTCTTCATTCGCCGGCGGCTTCACCGTTATCCGGGGCCCCGTGGCGGCGGCGGCGGCGGTTTTGCCAGATGGAGGATGCGCATTTTGTCTAATACTATTAGTGGTGGAACCTGTGGTGCCGAAAATGACTTCGTTGTCGGTTTGTTCTGGACTGTCGAGCAATACTGCTTCCTCTTGTTCCTCCTGTCTTTTGCCTGGTGGGTTTGACGCCGCCGCATTGAAAGTCGGTGCGCCAGTAGCTAGGGTAAAAAAATCATAATTCTTTCGGAGCAATAATGTTTCGTTCTGGTCTAGTATAATGGAGATCGAAAAATCGGGTATGAGAAATATTATGATTTTTTGACATCAACGCCAATATTATCGACAAGAGCAGGGTGGTCTCCCGATAATGGTGGCAGAGAGGGGTTCGTAGCACGGCCGCGGTTGCTACCCGTAGAATAAGAGGAGGTGGAAGGTGCTGACGCCATTTGATTCTGACCGACATAATTCAGTAAATTGGAGGTTTCATCGGAAATGCTATTGTTCTTGCGATGGTGGTCTTCGAGCCCGCCTCCGTGATTTTTCAATGCATTTCCCTCCCCTGCCGGGACCTCTGCTGCTGCTGCTGCTGCATCATCAAAGTCAACAGGATCCCTTAATAATTCTTCGGTGTTTGGGGAGTCTGGGGACTCGTTTGTGACTGTTGCTGCCAAAGCTTCTTCTACATTGTCATTAACATTGATCTTCCGGGCTATTAAGGCACTTTCTTCATTGCTGACATTCGAGCGCGCCGGAATAGCGGCGGGATGTGACTCACCCTTTAAGTTTTTCCGCGGAGAGCTATCCAACTGAAACGGCGGGCCCCAACTATCGATCACGCTCTTCTTCGTCTTCAACTGTTTCTCTGCTTTAGGTCGGGACACTGTTTTCTCTGGTGAAATGCTACTGCTCTGTACTGCGGTCTGTTCTGCGGTAGTGGGGTTAGCATCATTCTCTTGTCCCTGCAAATCAGCAGTTTCTGCTTGTTCCCCTCCTCCTGCAGTTGGGGGACCTGTTCTTGTTTTCGTCGTCGTGGCCGCTTGCGCTTGGAGCGCTTTGCCCCCCGTCACAATCCTTGACTGCTCTGCCTTTCCTCCTCGACTCGTCTTTGCCTCTTTCGAGGAAACAGGTTTCACCGGCCTCGAGGGAACGACCACCTCCTTCGAGGAAGTTGGTTTTGCGCGGATTCCTGCATTCTTAACACGCGCAGCATTTCTCGCGATAGTTGTACCGGGCTGTCGCAAGCCCGAGGGTGCTGGACCGCCCTTGTTGACGGACGCTGCTGCTGCTGCCGCCGGGTTTGAGGCAGAGGATGTGCCCACATTTTAACTGGGCAAATAATTCATAATTCTTACGGAGCAATAATGTTTCGTTCTGGTCTACTATAATGGAGATTGAAAACTATTTATTAAATATTTTTTTAAAAATTTAATATTTTTTTGCTCAGTTAAAATGTGCTTACGCAGAGGATAAGGAGGAACACGAAGAAGATGAGGAGGAGGAGGGAACTTTGCCAGCGTTGACTCCTCCGGCCTTGCGTGGGTTGGCGAGGTTGTCTAAAAGCGGTGTTTTCGTGGTGGTTTTCGCCTGACTAGCTGTGGTCTGCTTCTGGTGAGACATTTTCGACATTGGATGCGTTTTGGGCTTTGGAATATCCGTAAGTGCATCTCTCCGGAGCAATTAATTATGAAATTTCTGAAATGAATATTGTTCAATCTCCATTATACTAGAGCAGAACGAAACATTATTGCTCCGTAAGAATTATGAATTATTTGCCCCGGAGAGATGCAGGCACTGGAATATCCGCCCTCGGATCATCTTCCCGCGTCGATCCCTTGTTCGTCATCGAAATTGCGCGGTTATTCGGCTTCTTCACTGATGTAGGTGCGGTCCCACTCACACCCCCTTGTCTACTTATAGTAAGCGGCGCAGAACTACCAGCACTGGCCTGCGCCTGCGCTGCTACATTACTGCTGGTGCGGGGCGATAATATCAGCCGTGGAGAGAGGCAATTGCTGTAAGCGTCGGCTACACTTCTTCCCAAAGGTTGTCCCAGAACTTTTTTCTGCGCGGAAGAAGCCTGGGCGGCGGCCTGTTGTTTTGGTGGAGTACCTGAATAACCCCCGGCTTGCAGGGTCACGCGGGGGGATAAGACTCCGCCGCTGACGCGTGGGGGCGAAAACACCAACGGCGCAGTGGTGGAACCACGTCTCCCGCTACTACCACCATAAGGGGGATGTGAACGGTCGATTCCCGGGGTAATTGATTTGCCAATTCTTTCAAATTTCTGTTTTTCGATCTCCATTATACTTGCGCAGAAGTCGAACGAACATTTATAGTTCCGTAAGAATCAATATGTATCTATGATTACCCCGGGCATCGACCTTCACAAGTTGAATCTGTGCTATACACAGTTCTTTGCGGGTCATGCGTTACCACAATCGCATCTGCCGGGGAAGGCGTCGAAGGCGTAATTATTCGACCCGGCGCGCCTGGGCCGCCCGGTCCGGTAGTAGCAAAAATATTATTCGAAAACCGGTTTGCGCCCGGGCCCAGCCCGCCGCCAATCTGGAAGGCGTCAGGCAGGGAGTTGTGACCCTTCAGCCCGACGGGAGTGCCGACGATTGGAGGTTTGTTGTTCAGCATGATACCGCCGGTCGTGTTCCGAAGACCGCTGGCATTGGAGCCCGTGAACGACGCGACGGACACAGGCGTTCCAATCGGCGTGCCGCCTCCCAGAAAACCCGACACATTCTTCGTGGGGGTGTCTCTCGAGGACGACGACAACGAGACTGATGGCGCCCCCCCTCCTACTCCTACTACACTGAGCGGTTTAAACGGATTGAACCGGGTACTAGTCGTGTTGGGTCTGCCACCGCGGGGTCCGCCGGCGCCGCTATAACTGGTGGAAAGCGGGTCCGCCACCGGTGGAGTGCCTGAGGATGATCCGCCGGAAGACAATGTTTTCGCCTGTGGCAGGGACGCTGACGAAGATGTGTTCGAAGACTTGGCGCCCCCTGTTTGATGATCCCGCTGGCGCCCCCCTGCTCTCACGTTCTTCTGCTGCTGAGGCAAAAACGGATTCCTCGCCTGTTGAAGATTCTCCTGACCCCGCTGCTGCTGCTGCAGTCCAATTGGCGCCACCAACCCCACCCCCGCTGCTGATGACACTCTTCCATCGGTTTTCGAGGACAGGCGGCTGTTTTCATGCATAGACAGTTTAGTGTGTGGGAAAGCCATGTTAGAAGCGCTAACCGCGCGCTTTTCGGCGCTGCCCCGAAGGGAATCGCCCATTGGCACACGGGTGGTATTACTATTGGGGGGGTGGAACAGGTTGTTCAGATTCCACAGATTTGCCGCTTGCTGATACTGTGTTGCACCAATATTTGCCTGCTGCTGTTGCTGCTGTTGCTGCTGCTGCTGCGTCGACGTCGTGGTCATCCCGATGCCCCGAGGGGTGAACGTCGTCAATCTCGCGCTTCCCAGCGTCGCAGGAGCTTGAGGAGTTCTCCCATTTTCCGGGCAAAAAAATCATAATTATTTCGGAGCAATAATGTTTCGTTCTGGTCTAGGATGATGGAGATCGGGTATGAGAAATATTATGATTTTTTTGGGCCAGCGCCACTAACCGTCGCCCGAATTCCGCCGACGCCGCGCGCGGACTGGGCCATGCCGAATTTCAAGGGTTGGAGGCTATGCCGTTTGTCAGCCTTCTGGTGCTGCAGTAGCCCGGCGAGATTTATCGGGGGAACATTGGTCGCGCCCTTTTCCGAGGAGGAGGAGGAGGGAAAACCGCCCTCCATTGGGATGATGGGTTTTCCCGGCTCGACCAACCGGCTCTCCAGCGTTCGTCTACGGGCCTCCCTGTTGGAAGAAATCGCGTGCACCCCGAATCCGTCGCCACTCGGACGATCAGCAGCAGTGTTGCCTGAGACCTGCCCCAGTGTCAGCTGGCGCTTCGCCGCCGTCGACCGGTAGGGCGATGGCACCTCTGCGGTTGTGGTGGTCTGTTCGGGGGCACCATTTTCTTCCGCAAAATCGTGGCACCGCTGCTCAGATGTAACCGGCATATTCATATCCGGGTTGATCGTGACATCATCAAACGTGCAGTCCGCTGATAGTGGCGGGGTAGCATTGTACGTTTCCCGCCCCTTATTGAGGCTGGTTGAAGCTGCCGTGCCAAACGTCGCATCCGACGAAAAGCCATTGTCTGCAATCGTGAGGGAAACTTTGCTTGTACGGGAAGGCCTTGTTTCGTGATTCGCATCCTTGGCATTTCCAGCTGTCGCAGCCATTCCCGCCGCGCCACGCACATTAGGTACCATCAACACAGCTTTCGGTTCCAGAATGGTATCTTCCGACACGGAAACTTCTTCCATCTTCGTGCCCGGAGAGCCGCCGTTTTCGCCGTCGTCTTCAGCTGTGCGGTAACTGAGATCGTTCTGACTGTAGGGGGCCCCGCCCGCCGCGAGGTCGGCTGGGGGTGGTGCGCCGTTGTCATCATCCGGGGGTGTCCCCAGGCTGACACTGTTCGACGCGGGGGTGGTGTAGGTGTGAGATGATAAATCGACCTCTTCCATTCGTGCCCACATTTTAACTGGGCAAATAATTCATAATTCTTACGGAGCAATAATGTTTCGTTCTGATCTAGTATAATGGAGATTGAAAAATATTCGTCAAATATTTTTTTGAAAATTTACTATTTTTTTGCTCAGTTAAAATGTGCTTACCTTCCATTCTTCGCTCCTCTTCCGCATGAATCCCCCCACCCACAATGACGGTAGATGATCCCTTGCTATACCGGTCCAAAAGCGCCGAAAAGTTTTCCTTACTGCTAGTACTGTTCCTCACGCTTCCCATACGCGGAATGTCCCCACGGCAGCTGGATACTGCGGTTTTGTGCGAGCCGTAGAGATGACGTTCCATTCTTCTCAAGTCGTCATGAGGACTAGTTGTTGTTACACGCGTTACGGTCCGGGAACCGTCATTTAATATCCTTCCCTGACTCAGATCACCACCACCCGCCGCTGCCGAAGACGACGACGACGATATTTTGCTACCTCTCAGACTACTCCCTCGCGGCGCGCCACCCGAGTCCTCCTCCTCCTCCTCCTCCAATTGGCATTGCTTTAAACTGCTGCGGCGCTGACGTTCCCCGTTGATCAGATCTATCACCAGTTTCCGGGTGTCGGGATCTTCCTCGTGTTTACTACCACCACCGCTGTTACGGCTTCGGGGGGGGTCTAAGACTATGCCGTCCTTACTGCCTGGACCGCGAGAGGAGGCGGCCGGTCTGGTGCTGCTGTTCCACTTGGGTTTTTCGAGGGCATCCTTCGAGGACGGCCTTCTACCTCGATCCCGTGCCCACATTTTAACTGGGCAAATAATTCATAATATTGTCGACCCAAGATTCGTAGTTATTGATTGCAGACATTGGACCCTCTTGGGCGCCCCCTCCCCGGTCTTAACATTTGGGAGTAAGTGCCGGGGGCACGACCTCCTTCCTCGAGAATCCGCCAGTGAATTAGTTCTCCCCAACTCACTTGCGGTCTCGATTCGAGAGGGACAGACCTCTAGTGGGGAGGGGGCGACTGCACCGTGGGTGTAGTCCCGTAGGGAAGAACCCTCTACTGAGCCTATGCCTTGTGGTGGAGGCATGCC
>Ga0099798_10304_pt1 | contig 16938 bp, 14 predicted proteins | sample Uncmet_Sort29A_1_FD_89870 | JGI IMG/M metagenome (GOLD analysis project Ga0099798, IMG submission 89870) | Marine eukaryotic communities from CALCOFI LINE 67, Pacific Ocean - CN13ID_Sort29A_1 | ecosystem: Environmental > Aquatic > Marine > Oceanic | place: Pacific Ocean: Monterey Bay | collected...
ATTCTCGGAAAATGTCAGATTTCGGACAACAACTGGTTTCGTCTGGGTGATCGTTCTTGGTCGTGCATGTCTGATTTTAGTGTGATTTTATCATGAGTGACGTGCTTTACCTATGGGTGTCAATTCTGGAGAAACATTAGCGGGGAGGATCATACAAAGTAATTATTGGCATTGAGTATCATCGTATTAATATTTAAGAGAGGTTTTCAGGCTGCAACCTATGGTACGCTGCGTACCATAGAGGTAGGTAGGTCCCAGAGGACCTACCTTCCTCGCTATGGTACGCTTTTTTATGTGTAAAAAGTTGATATAAATTTTGCTAGTGCGAAAGAACCCAGAGAAGAATGCTTTTTTTTCAGATTACCGTGCATTTCTTCACGTACCACAGCATTTTCTGGTGTGTACCATAGCATTTTCAGGTGCACAACACAGCATTTTCAGGTGCGCACCATGACATTTTCAGGTGCGTACCATAGCATTTTCAGGTGTGTACCATAGCATTTTCAAGTGTGCCACCGCATTTCCAGGCGCGTACCATAGAGTTTTCAGGTGCGTGCCATAGCATTTTCAGATGCGTACCACAACATCTTCAGGTGCGCACCACAGCATTTTCAGGTGCGTACCATGGCATTTCCAGGTGCGTACCATAGCATTTTCGGGCGTGTACCATAACATTTTCAGGTATGCCACCGCATTCCCAAGTGCGCACCACAGAATTTTCAGGTGTGTACCATGGCATTTTCAGGTGCGCACCACAGCATTTTCAGGTGTGTACCACAGCATTTTCAAGTGCGCACCACAGAATTTTCAGGTGTGCACCACAGCATGTTCAGGTGCGGGCCATGATATTTTCATGTTCGTCGGTATGATGGCGTTTTCAGGTGCGCACCACAGCATTTTCAGGTGCGTACCACAGCATTTTCAGGTGTGCGCCATGGTATTTTCAGGTGCGTACCATAGCATTTTCAGGTGCATACAATGGTGTTGCCAGGTGCGTACCATAGCATTTTAGGCGCGCACCACAGCATTTTCAGGTGTGTACCACAGCATTTTGGGTGTGCATCACAGCATTTTCAGGTGCGTGCCACAGCATTTTGGGTGTGTACCACAGTTATTTTGGGTATTGGTAAATTATGTCCTGGAAATCTGGCCCAAAAAGCGTACCATAGGGAGGTAGGTAGGTCCCGTCGGACCTACCTACCTCTATGGTACGCAGCGTACCATAGCTTGCATACAGAAAACCTCTCTAAATCTTATTAATCTAATGATTCAGGCGGATTGGAGCCCTACCAATAGTACCAATTTACATCTACCGCTTTTAGATCTTGACAGGCAGTGAGAACCTCTCCCCAAAGATGTGGCGCCTCTGTCCTCCACCTCTCGTGTCGCGCAGTTTGTCGCACGTAGCACCGGTCGCCGCCAGTCTCGAGCGCCCCCCATGCGACGCGATCCTAGGCCTCAGCGGCGTCAATCAGTATCACCGGCAGAACCTTCCGCCCAGTTTACGAGACGTTCCGCCGACCACAAAGACTAAGTCAGTGTCGCCCACAAGTCCGACCAGTATAAATCCAAGAAGTTCGAATAGTAATGCGGTTTCCACAGCGAACAGTGGTCCTAGTAGTCCTCCTAATGAAAATAACGCCTCTCTCACCATCAATGAAAGCGCTCCCCCAGCGGGATCGTTTATGTTTTACCTCTCATTACTATCTGAAGTGCTGCGCGCTGGTCGTCCGAAGAGAGACACAAAAAAGAAAGAGTTCCGAAAGCCACGAGGAAATTCGAAAGAGTTCTTCGAACGAAGATACGGCGTTGCTCAAAAACGGCCGGATAGTGTTGGAGAAAATCAGGCCAGTCTTGGTGATAGAGAGCTCAATGACGGTAGGAGTACTGGTGGTAGTATTAATATGGAAGCTGATGGTACGAATGTTGATGGTCTGCCAAACCGATATAGTATCAGTCCACCCCGAGTTTCCAGCAAGACCACCATCAACAACCCTCACAATCCAAGCGACCAAGACATTTCGAACGTGCTTGAACATGCAGCCAGCACAAGTAAACGCCTCGCGAAACGTTTAAAAAGGGAAGCGAAAAAAGATTACGAAGTTTCCGGCGCCAAGTATAACGACAGAGTCCTCAAAGTCGTCAGCTCGAAAAAAATCGATCTCACCGCCCCACCAGAAGAACTAACCCGTGATTTAATCAAAACCATCACGCGGAGAATCCCGTCGTTCAACGATCAAGAATCGCTTTTGTTATTACAACTGCTCGCGAAGAAAAGCACTGGGGAGAGTGCAATATTCAAATTCGTCGATCGATTCAAAAGGTTAGATGAGAGAAATCCAAGAGGTGGAAAAAATGGGGCCGGTAGTTTTGGGACTCGGAATAGTTTTGGGACTCGGGATAGTTTTGATTCAAGCACTCAGAATTATTTGCAAAGCGATCGCGACATATTGGATAGCCGGAATCTGCGCGGGGATTGCTATTTGGAAATCCGAAAACTGGCGACGAGTGCCTGGGAAAATGTGGAGGAGTGGGAGGTAAGGGAAAACGTCGACGAATGGAGGTAAGCCTCATGATATCTATAGATCATGATGAAAAGATCGATGAAACTGCTGCCCTCCTTAGTAAGCGTTCCAAGCTAAAAGGGATGCCGGAAACGTTGTGTTCGAACGAATGAAGTAGAGCGTGCGAAGTTTTCGGGAGCGCGACGTCGCGCGCTCACGTCTCCATCCAAGGGTCGAATCGCGGTCAGGCGATCATCGTCGTCAGTGAAGGCGCACCAGATTCTGATTTCGTGACGGAGGAGCCAGCGCGTCGTGAAAACTTAAAGAGGTCCAGATGATGATTCGCGCGCGAAGCATTTCGGAACAAGAAAACCGCGTCGCGTACACGCGCCATCATTCGAAAAATGACGGGCTTGATTAAGCGAGATGGAGAGAAAACTAAATTTGAAGATCTGACAGACTCGATGAAGGAGTGGAAGAACCCGCGTAACGTGGCGGGCTTGAGACGGGCCCCGCGACGTAAAGCCTAAGGAATGACATAGTTCTCGAGGTGCTGGGCGGCCCTGCCAGTCGCCAGCGCCGGGAAGCCCGCCCAGGCGGGCGACAGCCTCAGAACGACCCAGACACTGCGCGTCCCTGCAATTGCGCCTCGAAGTTGTAATGTGGCAGCGACCCACGCCCATATTTTGTAGCCCGATAATTGAGTTGGTGTTCTCCGCGCGTTTCATATTTTTGCAAGATTCACTTGCCCAATCTGGAATCGTCCATTGAATCACCCCCCATTGAATTATCTATTATCTGTCCCCCAGACCCTCCTCCAAACCGACCGCCTCCGCGTCCTCGATATTCAGACGAAACTTCGTGCTCGTTTCGAAGCCTCCGATGAGTTCGCCCTGCCTTTCGAAAATTTACGAGAAGATACTCCCTGATTTACGAGAAGATACTCGCAGGAAACACTTAGGTATATTTTACTTACTATTTGATTTCATCCTAGGATGAAAACGGAGGGGGGGGTGGTCTGAGAGGATGATGGGTCGAGCGGCCGAAGGCCGCGAGGACGCGAGCGAACGAGCGAAGCGAGTGAGCGAGCCAACCATCGGTACTCACTCTGTCATGATCATGACTATCATGTCCCCTGTGGCGAGCGAGCGAAGCGAGCGAGCAAGCCTGACTGACTGGAATGCTGTGGGGGGCGGGCGAGCGAAGCGAGCCCGACACGAACGAGCGAGCGAAGCGAGCGAGTGAGCCACACTGCTTAGGATGCTCCATCGACGATCGAGCGAGCGGAGCGAGCGAGTTGGGTGATTATGAAACCTTTTCGACGACGCACTGTACGCACACGCGCGAGCGAGCGAAGCGAGCGAGCGACCCACGACGGGGACCAAATGATTCCCAAAAATGCCATTTTTTTCTTCTTCCGCGTATTTTTTTTGGCGCTGAAAACGGGGGTGGGGGGGGGTGGTTCGCGGCCCGGGAAATCGATTTGATCCTGGGATGAAATCAAAAAATTAATAAAATACCTCTTAGATTCCGAAACGACTTCAACTGCGACGAGAAGAGGTGGAGGATATTCAGATGAAACTTCGTGCTCGCTTCGAAACCTCCGATGAGTTCGCCCTGCCTTTGGAAAAGGGGAGGGAAGGGGAGGGAGAAGAGAGAGTAAGACCTAGATCCAAGGACTATTAGGGAAAGTTGCGATCGAGCGGCCGAAGGCCGCGAGGGGAGGTTGATGGGAGTGGGTCGAGCGGCCGAAGGCCGCGAGACTCAGAGGGGGTTGAGTGCACCGAGGGTGAAGTCGAGCGGCCGGAGGCCGCGAGCGCGAGCGAACGAGCGAAGCGAGTGAGCGAGCCAACCAGAGTGGGATGACAATGTTAGGATCATGGAAGGTCATAAGGACTGATGCGGAGGGCGAGCGAAGCGAGCCCGACGCGAACGAACGAGCGCAGCGAGTGAGTGAGCCACCCTGCTGTGGGTCAATGACAACATGAGGTTCCTCTACCCTTGACATCGAGATGGCAAGCGCGCGAGCGAAGCGAGCGGGCTTGCTGACAACGGACCACTTTCGACCGTGATCTGAGGAGAACCCAGGGGGGCGCGAGCGAGCGACGTGAGCGATAAAATTCCCACAGAATGAAACCTTGAACGGTTCTTTAAAATTTTACAAAATTCTTCGAATTCCTAAAATTTAGAATATTCCGAATTTTAAGGATTTTAAGAATATTCCGAATTTTCCGGGCCGCAAAAGGGTGCGAAACGGCAACAAACCTCGATACTAGTGAGCAACTTTCCCTAATAGTCCTTGGATGCAGGTCCCACGAGAGGGAGGCGAAAATGAAGCTCCGCGCTCGTTTCGAAACCTCGGATGAGTTCGCCCTGCCTTTCGAAAATTTACGAGAAGATACGCCCTGAAGCGGGATGCAACAATAATTCGAGTACTAAGCTAAATGAATCTGATACCATCAACACCAAAGGTGGACTTCCGAACCCGGAATCGGGCATATGACACGTTGCAAGCAGAAACTACAGAGACACCGAAAAACAGCAGCTTTGAATCTTTCTAGCATATGTGAAATAAGTCAGCGGGCAACCAGTGAAATAAATCAGCGGGCAACTACTCCGTCGTCGAGTGTGCGGTGTGCAATATTGGGCGCGTCTTGGCGCGAAAAAATGTCCGAAACTCAGCCGCTAAGAACGCCCGTTGAAACATACAGGCGCCACCAAAAATATTGCAGGGAAGTTTTAGTGCTCGAAAGTGATTTATTCGTGATTAGTGGATCGAGAAAATCCGGGAACTAAATATAGTGCAGACTTCGTAAGTAATTATTTGTTTTAGAAAATCCGATACGCTAAGCAATTCAGCTCCTAGCATTCCCAAGATGGCGTGCCTACCACTCCTGTCGCCCGATCCACTTCCGCAACTCTAGCAGAATTCAGGATCACATTCCCCAAATTATAACCACGGTTGAAACCAGTCCAGACTCCCCCACCAGTTCGCGTAACTCGGGCTCGCCCGGGAATCCCAGTTCATATCCGACCCTCCGTCACAATGCGTCTCCGCGCCGTCTTCAAAGATAGCTCCGCCGAATTCATCGGCGAAGTACTGGACCGGCTCTTCTCCGGAGCAGCCGCCAAAAACTTGAAACAATCGGGAGGAGAGAGTTATCTTTTGCTTCTGTTTGAGAAGGACAGGATTTTCATTACATTAGAGGATGACCATATTCAACGCCACGGGGGACTCGGAGGACTTGGGGGACTAGGGGGACTCGCAGGAACCTCGTTGGATACTTATTTGGAGGCGAATTTGAAGTTTTTTGTCGAATTGCGAAATGATAAAATATTCAAAATTTGCAAGGTGAGGAGAATTTGAATATTTGAAGTTGGAACAGAAGGAAAATCAGAGGAGAAGCATAGGGTGTCATATTTTATATCTACATGGACGCCACATTTGATGACCACCAGTTCACAACTTCAAGAAAAGAAATTCTGTCCAACGAAACTATTTCCGCCAAAGTACAAATCCATCACATACTGACTAGTCTCAGCAATTAATGCACTCCCTCCCCCCCAGGTCGAATCCCAAACCCAAAACCGAATCTGCCTCCTCGTGGTTGCCAGCGAGTTGATCAGAACCTTATCCTTGGGCGCAACAGGCAAAGGCAAGAAGAATAATCTGTACTCGAACGTGGTACAGCTCGGAGGATGGTCTAATCCTCAGCAGTCTGGAGGCAGGCAAGGAGGACCTGGCGGATTTGGCGGTCAAGGATTCGGCGGTCAACAAGGAGGAGGAGGTGGACCGTACCAGCAGAATAATGTCAATAATAACAATCGGAATCTCTTCATCCCCGGTCAACAACAGCACCAGCAATATAGTAATACGCAGCAAAACACCAGTAATGTGCAGAGTCAATTCGGGACATCCAGCAATCCTGGCCACGAAGTGGCCAATGAGAAATCTACTAAAACTTTTACAAAAACTCTACGAAAACTTTAGATGATAGAGGACACGTGGTCGACAGAAGAATGCATGAATATCTGATAGTTACCCTGTGAAAATGAAGGTCCTCTTTTGTCTAAAGTTTTCGTAAAGTTTTCACTCAAATTCTCATCGCCCACTTCCTGCACAGGCAATCTACCGAATACAAAATCAATATCCGGACTGCGGGATGTCCCTATGGTCACTTTCCGCCTCACAAAGGACAAAGACAATTACCCAGCCTTGGCTTTCAAAGTCAACATTCCAATAGAGGGACAGGCTGAATACATGAAAGTCGATACGTCGCTTGCAGTCAGGGTCATCCAAAATGTGGATGAATTTCCTAGATATCCGAGTGAACTAATGCGGAATCCGTATGCGGCGCCGGCGGTTACTACTAGTGTGGTAAATGCTAGTACGGTGAATACGAGCGCAAGTAGTGGGGCAGGAAGTAGTAATGGGAGTGGTGCTAGCAGCAGCAGTGCGAGTGCTAATGCTAGCAGTTCTAGTGGTAGTGGTGCTAACACCGCGGGTGGGGGAAATGATGTGAATATGGCTGATGCCAGCAACGCTGGTGCAGGCGGTCAGTCGGAAGCGGGAAGCGGGGTTTCGCAGTTGCCGATGGGTGAGAGTTTTTTTGGTACACGTTGCTTTCTTACTCGAGTGAATTCGAATCCAAACTCGTGTGTAGACTCTCTCAAATAAAATACAAATATCCTCGCAACAAGTGCTATCACCCCAAGAACTTCACCCGACAGGAAATAATTATACTAGCCGAAGAATTTGAGTACACCCCCAGCCGAGCTCATCCTCGACCCCGATTCCCTCCAAAAGTTACGCCACGCCGTCGACAAAATCCGCAACATTGAGCAAATCAAGGCAGTGCTGGCCACGAAGTGGGCATTGAGGAATTTAGAGGGAATTTCATTGGAATTTGGCTGGAATTTAGAGGATATGGACTACATCATTTGTAGAAAACTGTCCATAACATTTCTGATATTATTGAGAGTATGAATTTGATAGTGCTCATCGATTTAAATTCTACATAAATTCCAACCCCAATTCTCAATGCCCACTTTGACCACAGGCGGTGGAACTCTTGGTGGATCGCTACAGATATGTGCGAGACTCGGCAGGGAGGTATCTGGAGGAGGAAACACTCACATTCCGAAACGAGTTCAACTGCGACGAGAAGAGGTGGAGGACGCGAAATTGTAACGTTGGCCACGAAGTGGCAATTGAGAATTCTCCTCAAACTTTTACAAAAACTTTATGAAAATTTTAGAAGATTGAGGACTCATACAGAATAGAACAATGAATGCATATCTGATGCTTACCCTGTGAAAATGCACGTCCTCTTTTGTCTAAAGTTTTGATCTCACTCTCTCATTGCTCGCTTCCTACACAGGTAATAGGGGTGGTAATGTCCAGAATGTCAATCTCGTGACAGGAAAAGTCATAGATGATTTCGATGATGAGACGGAGATAAAGTCGGCCGGAGATGTTTTCCTCGTAGCCCTCGTCCCCCCCGAATGCGGCCTCCGCTTAGAATCGAAATTCGTCATAATTCAGGATGACGAATATGGGATTGTTGTACCAACTCCGGAAAGCGGGAGCAGTAGTGAGGCGGGAGCAGGGAGGGATGCGGGAGCAGGTTGGGATGCGGGAGCAGGTAGTGATGCGGGAGCAGCCGCAACTCCTCCAGCCGCAAGTTCCGCGACCCCTCGCCCTCCCGAAAACTGTCCCCAAGTCCGTACCGTCTTGATGGTGAAAGAGTTGTATTCGTTCTTGCACAAACTCCGCGACCTATCTGCAGAGACGCACGTGTTGCGCGTGACGGAGCGATCGATCAGTGCGCATTCGCATCTGACGAATGGGGTTGGGAGTGTAAGTACCAATATTCTAGCGAGAAATTTGGTAAATGAGCTGTGAGAGTGTCGCAGTGCAGTGCGGGAGATCGCGCTCAAGTGTTGTTAACAGAAACCCTGAAGGTGCAGAGTATCATAAACCCTGCACGACCCATGATCATTATGATGGCGATTACTTGAGCCATCTTGCTTTTTTTTGCGAAAAAAGGACTTTTGAGGTGGGTGCTAAAAGTCTAAAGTAGTTGTGTCTCGGTATGTTGGTCGGAAAGTAAGTGCGTATGAGTTTTGAATACCCTCGAATTTTCCCATCAGTACGTGCGATTTGCCACCAGCAGTTTCCATTGAATCAAACTCAACTCAGAATCTAATCGACAAGTCGAAATTCGTTCGCAGTTGGTCTCCGACGTGGTTTAAGGTGGTGTTGGGTGCTGACAATGTGTCAATAGGATGTAGGAATAGCACATCGCAAGTCAACTTCCTTCCCCCTGAATTTCCCTCAATTCCATTCCTCTTTCAGAAGTGAACACGTGAGTGAGCGGAGGTGATCATCATCTCAGTATCATCAGTACGTACATTTGCATCAGTATCATTTCTACCAGCAAACTACTTCGTCTCCCTTAGAAGATCTGCATCTAAACTCTAGTACAACGCCGCATCAAGATGGTCATGGAGGAGATTCTCGCAGAGGCTGCCGGTCATCAGGTGCCGGTGTGCCACCCTGTTTCCTATTTCATGGGAAGTCTTGGTGTAGTTGGAGCTATTGTCTTCGCGAATTTAGGGGCGGCATATGGTAGGGCAGCAGTTTGTAATATTGGGGGTGGGGCGAGTTGAAGATGTGCATGATATTGATGGTGGATGAAAAATATTAGGGCGAGAATAATGACTAGATTGGAAAAGTTATTTTCAGACGGAGAAAATGCCACAAAAAAAACTCCCCAACCAGGTACCTGCAAAGCCGGCGTCGGCATCGGCGGTATGGGCGTTATGCGAGGCGATCTCGTGATGCGATCTCTTATCCCGGTCGTCATGGCAGGTGTCTTGGGAATTTACGGTCTTATCTCCTCTGTGATCATCATCGGCAAACTCAGTAAACCCCATGCGGTTTCGTCCTACACTGGCTTCGCTCTTCTCGCCGCAGGACTCACAGTCGGTCTCTCCTCCATGGCCGCCGGATACGCGATTGGTATTGTGGGAGATGCGGGAGTCAGGTGCAATGCGCTGTGCAATGGTAGGCTGAAAAATAATTACATTCAAAAAAAAAATACATTTAGGTGGAGTTCCACAACTGTTCCAGACAAAAATGCATTTCTCCTGTGCAAGACTGATATTAAGTTCTTCACTAAAAGTTCTAAAACATCCACTGCACATCTCTCATTTCCCATCCCCAGGCAAACTCTTCGTGGGGATGATCTTGATTTTGATTTTTGCTGAGGCGCTCGGCCTCTACGGCCTCATCGTAGGCCTGGTTGTTGCGAGTGGAGCAGACGCCCACGACGGCCTCTGCCAGCCCAGCAATATGGTGGCGTAATTGATGTGGTGAAGTTACAGCTTAAGTGAAGGTGGTGAAATTAAGGAGGTGCGGAGCAATGCAGCAGTGGTGATAGGGCATTTCAATGGCGCAAGGCTGTATTATCAGCGAATGACACGCAGCTAATGGACATAGTAGTTGGGTTCTCATTCGTAATACCATGATGATGGCAGGGGTTTACGGCGCAGGAGTAACAGATTGAGGTGGTGCAGATTGTGGGGGATAGCAGGGGTATGCGTTGCGAGTTGCGAGTTGTGTGAATAGGTTATTGGAGGAGTGGGGGCATGTCATAAGGCGATTCAGCGACATCATATGTTTTATTCTCGGCGGTATCACCGAATCGACTAGATGTTGCCGAAAAAGGACCAGAAGCGACGGTCTGCGGCAAGGAGAAAGGTGAGAAGAGAGACTGATATTAAGTCCCTGTTTCGATCGAATGTTGAATTCGCATATGTTCACAAATGATACGGGAACCAGCGACAAAACCTGGCGCGGTCACACTACAAAGGGGCGCGCGACTGGGAGACAGCGAAATCCAAAGTTGCGGCAGGAAGAAGCACGAGTTGAACGCTCTGGGACGGACCAGGTGCTGAGCACCAGAGGGGTGATCTCTCGCGACAACTCAGCTGCGACCCAGACGTGAAGTCATAATTGAATGAGCAGCACTACTGCTAGCACACGCGGCCGACGGAGTTTGCAATGGTTTTCTTCGCCAACAATGCACATGATCCCGATGGATTCGTCATACAGTGACCCACTCGGAGGGGTAAACAACAGAGGGTTGGACTCGAAGGGCATGGTGCAAAAACAGCTGAGCTTCCTGGAGGAAGAATGTTTCCCGCGCATCGAGGACCCTAGCATTCTGCCTCGAACGGGGCCATTTGGAACGCGAAACCCAGTCAACGCAGGGCACAACATGGCGGCAGGATTGCTCCGCTCCCAGCTCGACGCCGCGGGGAAGCCCGCGCGGGCGGTGATGCGGTCGATCCGCACAATTTCGTGGCGCGCCCTAACGATTCCTCGCGTTGAACCACGAACACGGCTTGTGCTTCCTTTCTATCGTTAGATTTGGGAGTCGCGTGTGTTCGCAAATGATAATCCTCTTCTAAATTCTCCCCAGGCATCTTCCCAACCTCCAACTGTGCGTTCTTCCCGAAAAGTCAACGAAGCGGTTCGCAGACGATGGTGCTAGGACTGTCGTGAATGTGGTGAAATACTTTTTCGTATTGGCGGGAGAAAATGGATGCGGAGAATGCGTAGCGTCGGAAATAACATCATAAGATTGTCGTTTGAAATTGGAGTTGGTTGTGGAGGTAGAGGAAATTGGAGAGGTGAGTTCCACTGAGGAACGAGCGGGAAAAGCGGTGAACTGGTGATGAGTCGGTATAGAACTGAGGTGGAATGCAAAGGTGGAGTCGATACAGAACTGAGGTGGAATTGATAGTGGCGGAGGATGTAGAACTGGAGAATTGAAGAGGGAGCTGATTGATACGAGGTGATCGATGAGGTGATTGAAATATTAATCGTCGCGGAGAACGATTCTTGTACAAGCAGAGATTCAAGCGATGTTTATACGACGAGTATGAGCGTTGCTTGAAATTGGTGTAACAAACCATGGCAGAGAAAGATTTTTGAGACGTTATTTTTCTTGAAATGACAATGTTAGAAAACTGGTTTGGTGTGTGATTTTGTTTTGGGGAAGTATGCATGTGCTCAGGTTGTTTAAGAATCAAAGTGCGAGAAGTAATCCGAAATTCTTAGGTTTTCATGAATAATTCCAATCCAATGCAATGCCAAAAAATCTCGCAGTAACTTTAAGTGCAGGTGGTGAGGTTGGGTGTGGGAAAGTGGTTGAGCGAAATTTACTCGTAGTACCAGTAGACCATGTTAGCGTATCGTCTGCCAAATAGTAATACCACTAGCATTACAAACCAGTACTCATAAGATTCTAAAAACGACGTCGGCAAAGATGTATGATTTTGATTTCAGCTCCTCGGATGAGGAATTTGAGGATGAAGAATTCGGCGTCTGGGCCGACAGTAGCACCAGCCAGGAGCCGGACTCAAGTGTGGTTTCAAATGCGGCTTCTTTAAGTGGAAGTGCGGGCTCAGATTCATTTAGCTTAGTACTCGAATTATTGTTGCATCCCGCTTCAGGGCGTATCTTCTCGTAAATTTTCGAAAGGCAGGGCGAACTCATCCGAGGTTTCGAAACGAGCGCGGAGCTTCATTTTCGCCTCCCTCTCGTGGGACCTGCATCCAAGGACTATTAGGGAAAGTTGCTCACTAGTATCGAGGTTTGTTGCCGTTTCGCACCCTTTTGCGGCCCGGAAAATTCGGAATATTCTTAAAATCCTTAAAATTCGGAATATTCTAAATTTTAGGAATTCGAAGAATTTTGTAAAATTTTAAAGAACCGTTCAAGGTTTCATTCTGTGGGAATTTTATCGCTCGCGTCGCTCGCTCGCGCCCCCCTGGGTTCTCCTCAGATCACGGTCGAAAGTGGTCCGTTGTCAGCAAGCCCGCTCGCTTCGCTCGCGCGCTTGCCATCTCGATGTCAAGGGTAGAGGAACCTCATGTTGTCATTGACCCACAGCAGGGTGGCTCACTCACTCGCTGCGCTCGTTCGTTCGCGTCGGGCTCGCTTCGCTCGCCCTCCGCATCAGTCCTTATGACCTTCCATGATCCTAACATTGTCATCCCACTCTGGTTGGCTCGCTCACTCGCTTCGCTCGTTCGCTCGCGCTCGCGGCCTCCGGCCGCTCGACTTCACCCTCGGTGCACTCAACCCCCTCTGAGTCTCGCGGCCTTCGGCCGCTCGACCCACTCCCATCAACCTCCCCTCGCGGCCTTCGGCCGCTCGATCGCAACTTTCCCTAATAGTCCTTGGATCTAGGTCTTACTCTCTCTTCTCCCTCCCCTTCCCTCCCCTTTTCCAAAGGCAGGGCGAACTCATCGGAGGTTTCGAAGCGAGCACGAAGTTTCATCTGAATATCCTCCACCTCTTCTCGTCGCAGTTGAAGTCGTTTCGGAATCTAAGAGGTATTTTATTAATTTTTTGATTTCATCCCAGGATCAAATCGATTTCCCGGGCCGCGAACCACCCCCCCCCACCCCCGTTTTCAGCGCCAAAAAAAATACGCGGAAGAAGAAAAAAATGGCATTTTTGGGAATCATTTGGTCCCCGTCGTGGGTCGCTCGCTCGCTTCGCTCGCTCGCGCGTGTGCGTACAGTGCGTCGTCGAAAAGGTTTCATAATCACCCAACTCGCTCGCTCCGCTCGCTCGATCGTCGATGGAGCATCCTAAGCAGTGTGGCTCACTCGCTCGCTTCGCTCGCTCGTTCGTGTCGGGCTCGCTTCGCTCGCCCGCCCCCCACAGCATTCCAGTCAGTCAGGCTTGCTCGCTCGCTTCGCTCGCTCGCCACAGGGGACATGATAGTCATGATCATGACAGAGTGAGTACCGATGGTTGGCTCGCTCACTCGCTTCGCTCGTTCGCTCGCGTCCTCGCGGCCTTCGGCCGCTCGACCCATCATCCTCTCAGACCACCCCCCCCTCCGTTTTCATCCTAGGATGAAATCAAATAGTAAGTAAAATATACCTAAGTGTTTCCTGCGAGTATCTTCTCGTAAATCAGGGAGTATCTTCTCGTAAATTTTCGAAAGGCAGGGCGAACTCATCGGAGGCTTCGAAACGAGCACGAAGTTTCGTCTGAATATCGAGGACGCGGAGGCGGTCGGTTTGGAGGAGGGTCTGGGGGACAGATAATAGATAATTCAATGGGGGGTGATTCAATGGACGATTCCAGATTGGGCAAGTGAATCTTGCAAAAATATGAAACGCGCGGAGAACACCAACTCAATTATCGGGCTACAAAATATGGGCGTGGGTCGCTGCCACATTACAACTTCGAGGCGCAATTGCAGGGACGCGCAGTGTCTGGGTCGTTCTGAGGCTGTCGCCCGCCTGGGCGGGCTTCCCGGCGCTGGCGACTGGCAGGGCCGCCCAGCACCTCGAGAACTATGTCATTCCTTAGGCTTTACGTCGCGGGGCCCGTCTCAAGCCCGCCACGTTACGCGGGTTCTTCCACTCCTTCATCGAGTCTGTCAGATCTTCAAATTTAGTTTTCTCTCCATCTCGCTTAATCAAGCCCGTCATTTTTCGAATGATGGCGCGTGTACGCGACGCGGTTTTCTTGTTCCGAAATGCTTCGCGCGCGAATCATCATCTGGACCTCTTTAAGTTTTCACGACGCGCTGGCTCCTCCGTCACGAAATCAGAATCTGGTGCGCCTTCACTGACGACGATGATCGCCTGACCGCGATTCGACCCTTGGATGGAGACGTGAGCGCGCGACGTCGCGCTCCCGAAAACTTCGCACGCTCTACTTCATTCGTTCGAACACAACGTTTCCGGCATCCCTTTTAGCTTGGAACGCTTACTAAGGAGGGCAGCAGTTTCATCGATCTTTTCATCATGATCTATAGATATCATGAGGCTTACCTCCATTCGTCGACGTTTTCCCTTACCTCCCACTCCTCCACATTTTCCCAGGCACTCGTCGCCAGTTTTCGGATTTCCAAATAGCAATCCCCGCGCAGATTCCGGCTATCCAATATGTCGCGATCGCTTTGCAAATAATTCTGAGTGCTTGAATCAAAACTATCCCGAGTCCCAAAACTATTCCGAGTCCCAAAACTACCGGCCCCATTTTTTCCACCTCTTGGATTTCTCTCATCTAACCTTTTGAATCGATCGACGAATTTGAATATTGCACTCTCCCCAGTGCTTTTCTTCGCGAGCAGTTGTAATAACAAAAGCGATTCTTGATCGTTGAACGACGGGATTCTCCGCGTGATGGTTTTGATTAAATCACGGGTTAGTTCTTCTGGTGGGGCGGTGAGATCGATTTTTTTCGAGCTGACGACTTTGAGGACTCTGTCGTTATACTTGGCGCCGGAAACTTCGTAATCTTTTTTCGCTTCCCTTTTTAAACGTTTCGCGAGGCGTTTACTTGTGCTGGCTGCATGTTCAAGCACGTTCGAAATGTCTTGGTCGCTTGGATTGTGAGGGTTGTTGATGGTGGTCTTGCTGGAAACTCGGGGTGGACTGATACTATATCGGTTTGGCAGACCATCAACATTCGTACCATCAGCTTCCATATTAATACTACCACCAGTACTCCTACCGTCATTGAGCTCTCTATCACCAAGACTGGCCTGATTTTCTCCAACACTATCCGGCCGTTTTTGAGCAACGCCGTATCTTCGTTCGAAGAACTCTTTCGAATTTCCTCGTGGCTTTCGGAACTCTTTCTTTTTTGTGTCTCTCTTCGGACGACCAGCGCGCAGCACTTCAGATAGTAATGAGAGGTAAAACATAAACGATCCCGCTGGGGGAGCGCTTTCATTGATGGTGAGAGAGGCGTTATTTTCATTAGGAGGACTACTAGGACCACTGTTCGCTGTGGAAACCGCATTACTATTCGAACTTCTTGGATTTATACTGGTCGGACTTGTGGGCGACACTGACTTAGTCTTTGTGGTCGGCGGAACGTCTCGTAAACTGGGCGGAAGGTTCTGCCGGTGATACTGATTGACGCCGCTGAGGCCTAGGATCGCGTCGCATGGGGGGCGCTCGAGACTGGCGGCGACCGGTGCTACGTGCGACAAACTGCGCGACACGAGAGGTGGAGGACAGAGGCGCCACATCTTTGGGGAGAGGTTCTCACTGCCTGTCAAGATCTAAAAGCGGTAGATGTAAATTGGTACTATTGGTAGGGCTCCAATCCGCCTGAATCATTAGATTAATAAGATTTAGAGAGGTTTTCTGTATGCAAGCTATGGTACGCTGCGTACCATAGAGGTAGGTAGGTCCGACGGGACCTACCTACCTCCCTATGGTACGCTTTTTGGGCCAGATTTCCAGGACATAATTTACCAATACCCAAAATAACTGTGGTACACACCCAAAATGCTGTGGCACGCACCTGAAAATGCTGTGATGCACACCCAAAATGCTGTGGTACACACCTGAAAATGCTGTGGTGCGCGCCTAAAATGCTATGGTACGCACCTGGCAACACCATTGTATGCACCTGAAAATGCTATGGTACGCACCTGAAAATACCATGGCGCACACCTGAAAATGCTGTGGTACGCACCTGAAAATGCTGTGGTGCGCACCTGAAAACGCCATCATACCGACGAACATGAAAATATCATGGCCCGCACCTGAACATGCTGTGGTGCACACCTGAAAATTCTGTGGTGCGCACTTGAAAATGCTGTGGTACACACCTGAAAATGCTGTGGTGCGCACCTGAAAATGCCATGGTACACACCTGAAAATTCTGTGGTGCGCACTTGGGAATGCGGTGGCATACCTGAAAATGTTATGGTACACGCCCGAAAATGCTATGGTACGCACCTGGAAATGCCATGGTACGCACCTGAAAATGCTGTGGTGCGCACCTGAAGATGTTGTGGTACGCATCTGAAAATGCTATGGCACGCACCTGAAAACTCTATGGTACGCGCCTGGAAATGCGGTGGCACACTTGAAAATGCTATGGTACACACCTGAAAATGCTATGGTACGCACCTGAAAATGTCATGGTGCGCACCTGAAAATGCTGTGTTGTGCACCTGAAAATGCTATGGTACACACCAGAAAATGCTGTGGTACGTGAAGAAATGCACGGTAATCTGAAAAAAAAGCATTCTTCTCTGGGTTCTTTCGCACTAGCAAAATTTATATCAACTTTTTACACATAAAAAAGCGTACCATAGCGAGGAAGGTAGGTCCTCTGGGACCTACCTACCTCTATGGTACGCAGCGTACCATAGGTTGCAGCCTGAAAACCTCTCTTAAATATTAATACGATGATACTCAATGCCAATAATTACTTTGTATGATCCTCCCCGCTAATGTTTCTCCAGAATTGACACCCATAGGTAAAGCACGTCACTCATGATAAAATCACACTAAAATCAGACATGCACGACCAAGAACGATCACCCAGACGAAACCAGTTGTTGTCCGAAATCTGACATTTTCCGAGAAT
>Ga0099798_10305_pt1 | contig 16931 bp, 15 predicted proteins | sample Uncmet_Sort29A_1_FD_89870 | JGI IMG/M metagenome (GOLD analysis project Ga0099798, IMG submission 89870) | Marine eukaryotic communities from CALCOFI LINE 67, Pacific Ocean - CN13ID_Sort29A_1 | ecosystem: Environmental > Aquatic > Marine > Oceanic | place: Pacific Ocean: Monterey Bay | collected...
CATAGAAGCCGCAGCTGGCGCAACAGACGCTGGAGCAGCAGCTTCATGCACGGCCTGAGCGGGGATAAAGGGAATCGCTGCGTGTGGCGCAATCATACCGGGAACTGGGCGCTTGCTGCCTCCGTGAACGAATTCCGGGCCTAGATCTTTCAAATAGCTGTTTCCCCCGTACTGAGCGTCTTTCGCCTCGGTTTTAATTTCAGCCTGGAGTTTTTTATCGTGCTTTGCTTGTTTTTCTAAAACATGCCACTCAGAACCTAAGTCCTGCAAATACGGATTCGCCGCTTCAGGCTGTGCTTTTTTCTTCGCAGGTAAGAACATGTTCACCGGTGTTCTCGGTGCTGAATTCGCAGGTCGAGCAGCTGGTTTCTGCATCTGTTTTTCCATATTCAATATGTAACACGATTTTTTTATAATCCGACTCAAAAATTCAAAAAAAATCAAAAAAAACCCTTAAAATGGGCCAAAAAATTGATATTTTGAGTCGGATTATAAAAAAATCGTGTTATGTCATCAACGGCTGAGTCTTCCTCAGTCGACTGGTGACCGAGGTTATTTAAGTTCTGGATTTTTTCAACCGGGAGTGCTTTGTTCCGCTCTTTTTGAAAAACATGCATGCCGGCGGTTTCAACTGAATTTTTTGCCGATTTAATTGATGAAAATAGATCATCGTTTGAGACCGGAGCAGCGGTATTACTATTTTCGACCGGTGCAGACCTTTCGACAGAAACCGCTGCGTTAACACCACTTCCCGCAAGAACACCAGCGGCGTTTCCGGAATCGAAATTCTGCGCGACAGATGGTTTCGAACTTTCTTTTTTCTCGCCAAAAACTGAAGCTGGAACTTTTGATAAGTTGTGAGAAATAGCAATCTCACCTTCATACGATCCGTCAGATTCGGACGCGAACAACAGAACCTAACACGATTTTTTCATAATCAGACTCGTTTTTAAAGATTTTTTTAAAAGTGTTTAGTCAATTTTTTTTTTCGAGTCCGATTATAAAAAAATCGTGTTAGCTTCGGAATAGATTCGCCTTCGATCTGAACTGCGAATAAATACGGTTTTCCAGGCGGAAGTTTGATTTCAGCGAACTGGTTCGACCCTTCGAAATCTTCAGCATGGACTTTCGGTGCGTCTGTGTCAACAGAGAGTTTGTGGTTTTCGAAATTTGTAGCGATTTGGTTTAGCATTTTTGATCTTGCACCGAAGGAGATATGGTCAGCGACAGCAGACAAAGAAGCTGTGAAATGCGGACGAGTACTAGTGTTTCGAGATGCTACTTTTCGCATAACGTTTTGCTTTTTCGGTTGTGGCGCTGGCGGAGTGTCGTCGTCTAAAAACCCTTCGTCCAACAACGCCGTCCATTCAGCTTTCGATTTGCCACCGATTTTTGGCATGGCGCGCATGTGCATACGCATTCTCATGCGCATTTTGGACCCCATGCGGGACTGGATGAAAGAAGCCGCTGCGGATTTTTTCGCTGCGATTTCAGACTCCAATTCTTCTTTCACGTCCGCTGGCATAGCCTGGCCTTCGTGGTGTTCCCATTCCTGCATGATGAGTTTCTTGTCTTTTTCGGATACCGTGGCAGACTCGATCAAGTTCAAAAGTTTTTCGAAATATTTGCGCTCCTTAATCGGGTCGTCTAAATTTTCGACCTTTTCTACCGGTTTTGCATCGGAATCTGTGTTAGTAGTACCAGTACTAGTTACTTGCGTCGGCGCTGGAGCCGCTGGTACTACTGGTTCGATAATAGCCGCATCTTTTTCCAAACTTGATTTGACTGTTTTGGTTTCGACACGAGGAAACGGGCTCGCGACTGGTGCGGTTTTGGTTTCGCGTTTCTCAACATTTTCCACGTTCGTAACAGACGCGATAACCTGGGCTGGGGTTAGCGGTTTTGGCGCGGCTGGTGTGGTAGTACTAGCAGTTTTGTGGCTGGGTTTCGCATCTGAGCCTCCCATGATAGCGCCTAAAATAGCTTCCTCTTTTGCTTCTTCAGCGGACGTTTTTGAGGAAGTTTTTTTAGCAACCGGCTTTTCAGTAGTGCTAGCTTCATCAGTCTCGGCCGCAGCGTTGTCTAACATTTTCCTAACGACGTTTAACACCGATTTATCGCCATCCAGTTTCATGGTTAATCCGCCACCGACCTGATTTCCCTCCAGAACAATAACATCGGTCGCAGAATTAACGCTTCGCCAAGCTAAACCTGAATCGAAATTCTTCGCTCCATGCATCATACGTTTCGTTGTCGCTTTGCTTTGTAATAAAGCGTATTTGGTTGATGGTAAGTTTTGAATCGATTTCTCAGCATGATCCCGTTCTTCATGGCCCCAAGAATTATCAACCAATCTCTGTTCGTAAATCAAAAACGAACCTGACGCATTTACTGCGCTGGCGGCAGAGATTACTGTCGCGAGGAAGGCGCGCATCTTGGATGTGGTATTTTTTGTGGGTAACAAAATTAAATTTCAACTTTGGTTGAAATTTATTTCAAAATCGGGCCTCAGAGCTCTCGATATCTCTCCGCCCGATAGAGAGATTATCGATTTTACCCGTTAGCTCTAGGCTATGCAATTATTTTAATAAATTTTGTTGGAAAAAACTTTTCATCGGTCGTGTTCAAAAACAGGTTTTGACAAATTTTTCGGTTTCTTGATCCCGTTCCCACCCTAAATTGATTTGATTCAGATATTGAACTTGATACGCCCACCCTGGATTCAAAAAACGATCGATTTTCCCCAAAAAACTGCAAAAATAACAACCATTGCGAACCAAACTGAATTAGTCAGAACTACACCTTTTTTTTTGCGTTCGATTCAATCAACAATAACGATACCCGTTATTAACAAATTTGGGAATATCCTAATGATTCGGTTTCTTCTTCGATGGTTTGATAAAAAACAGTTCGTAAAAACATAAGTCGCTCTTTTTCCTATTGTACACTGAACAAATGTTATGCTGTAAAGTTGAAACTTAATGAAAAAATATTTTGTCGCCTAAAAACTAAAAACCAATGTTTCTATTTTTTATGAAGTTAAAACATTCCGGGTAAAATTTTAGTTCGCAAAAACATAAAACGCTCTTCTTCGAAGTCGTTGAAAATGATTCATGACTGAAAAACAAAAATATGAAAAAAAAAACAAAATAGCATCTAATGCACGTAGTTAACACCTCCCGCAATAAATCTAAAAAATAATATATACCAGCATTTCAGAACGCACTTTGTATCCTGATCCACTTAGTAGTACTACTTCACGCTCCAATCAAGTTTTTAACCTCACTTGCAATGGTCGCAAATTCTGTGAACCCTGCCTCTTTCAAACTGACCTGCGACGTATTATCACGATTATAAGTGGCTTCAATCAACCATTTCGCAGCTTGGCTTAAAGAAGGCCTGACGATACCAGCAATTTTAACTGGATCGTTACCAGTTGAGAAGATCGCGTACAGTTCATCTTTCAAAAAATTCACGCACTTCAACTGGAAATCAGTGCCATCTCTTAACCTTCCCTTTTTCGCATACCAGAGAACCATGAAAGCGCCGGCTTGGAATCTTAACGCACCTGAAGATAAGAATGCTTCGCGAGATCTGAAGCTGTTTGCGAGATTTGATAAAGCCAACTTAGCATTTTTCTCAAGCAAATGGTGTTGGTTCATCGGAGTTGTTTGGAAAGGTTGGTTCAAGGCTAAATAGACGGATTGGGATATCTGGAATTTCTCACTATCGTTTAAAACGTGACGCGCGTAAAGTTCAGTCGTCGGTCCGCTACGCGAGGCTGAGTAATTAGTACTACTATTTTGCTGCCTGGAATGAGCACTGGAAGACGCAGTTGACGGGAAAGTCGAGTTATAATTATTGCCACTATTGTTGCTGTAATTATTGTTGCTGGTACTACCACTGTTGTTTCCACTTCGGTCGTTGTAATTTGACCTCAATCCCGGCCTGTAATTCGACATGTATTCTTCTTTCGCCGGCCCACGAGCGCCGCCGATTTGGTATCGAGTGGGTAAAGATGCTCCGGAAGTGTTATTGGTTGGAATAGTACTGTTGTTAGCTGGGTAAGCGGGCAATGCGAGTTTACTATGACTGCTTGAAGCAGCCGCACCACTAGTACTATTCGGATTGAAAACGCCGTAATTGCCAGTACCACTGCCTTGCGGGATGTTGTTCATTTGTTTCGGAATCGAGCTATTTGCGAAGAAAAACTTGTTCAACGCTTCTGGATTTTGATTCGGGTTGTTTTTGATGAAATCTGGGATTTGGTTCGGGTTGCCCCCGAAATTGTAGACGTAGATGTTGTTCACCTCGTTTTTCGTCGTGCTTGAGTTGGAAATGGACTGGGAAGTTTCGGAATCTTTTATCGCTTTGATGCCTTTTGAACTGTTCGCTTTCTTAGCCGGCGATTTCTTACGGTTTCTCCCATACGGGACCAACGCGTTCGAAGAACTCTCATTCACATAACACGATTTTTTTCATAGCCCGACTCACAAATTATCAAACAAAATTTTAAAAACATTTGAAATGGGTCGAAAAATACAAAAAACTAGTCGGATTATAAATAAATCGTGTTACATTCAATTCGTCGTCGAAACTGTTCGCCGCTAGAGCTTTCTGGGATTGTGCGTACTGCGCATTTGAGACGAAATCGATTAATTTCGTTTTACGGCCGGCCGGCCGGAGTTGTTTTTTCCGGGCAGCTGGCTTTTTCTTCTTAACAACTGTTTTTTTTGCTGCTGCCTTGGGTTTTTTGTTAGTACTTGGCGCTTTCTTCATGACTGGCGCCTTTGCCTTTTTCATAGCAGGGGCAGTCTTCATCGCCGGTTTTTTAGCGGCTGTGGCTTTCTTCATAGCAACTTTTTTTTTCTGTTTGGTACTAGTACTACCGACTTTCTTCATAGCCGGAGCTTTTTTCTTCAGCGCTGTTTTCTTCTTAGCGACCGTTTTTTTAACTGCCACTTTTTTCATCGCAGCTGCTTTTTTCATAACTTTCATGGCAGGTGTTTTCTTCATTCCCTTCATAGTCGCTACTGTCGATTTTTTCATCCCCTTGCCTTTGCCACTGCTGGCTGCACTTCCTTTGCTGTTACTTTTCTTGACAGGATTCTTCTTTTCAACAGTTGTCGTCTCAGTTTTTTTAGTACTACTGAAGCTCGTTTTATTAAAAGTAGGAAGTGGTGGCACAACCAGTCTTGCTGGCGGTGCATTACTACCATAAGGAACCATTTCCATACCATTTGATTTCCTTGGTCCAGAACGGTCGACTGGGACCAATGCGCGTGAAATCGGCACTAAAGCGGTACTAGAACTGGCCGGAGTGTTGTTATAATTGTGATTTCCACCACGGTAATTCTGAATAGCTAAACTGTTACTGTTGCTGTTGTTTCTGTTCCCAATCCCCGCATTACTAGAATTATTTCCATTGTTTCCCTGGTTGTTACTGTAATTACTAACGCTGTAATTGTAGCTCGTGGTACTAGTACTGTACCGTCGCGTTCCGGAATTTAAATCGACCGCATTATGAGTGTCCTTGCGAGACACAGAATATGCGCGCTGGTTCCACATGTTTTTGTTCTTTGGGGAGTTTTTTAAAAAAACTACTAAAAACAAAAGGGGGGATTTTAAATATGAGTTGTATTTCAAAAATTAAGATCGTGGGGATAAATTTTGCAATACTGTTTATTGCCCTGTTATGTGTCTGTGTTTTTGAGATGATTAGACATTGAAAAATTGTGAACATTGATCAAAAATTGTTAAGGAACAAGAAGAATTCAGAATTCAGAAATTCGAAAAGATCAGAAATTATTTCAAGTAATTCACGAATTGACGAGACACTCAGTTTCCCACAGAATAATTCAGACTGAAAAGAAGAATTCAAAAGAAGATTCAGATAACTCGAACAAACGAACAGGAAATGCATTTGAAAATGTCGAACACACAGAATTCTACGAACAAACGACAACGAAAACGACGAGACAGACGACTACCTAGCACTAAACACACGTTTCACTAAATAAAAGCCACATAATACATCAAGTTTTTTCTAGTCGCAAATATAAAGTTAGACTCAATAGATTCCACGCAACATTCTCAGTCTGGAAAACGTCGCTCTAAAATTTTGTCCCAAATTAAGAAATGTGTTTGTTACAATAAAGCCGCTAAAATGTCGGTCAGTCCGTTAATCACAACTATTTCTACATTGGCAAACATATAATTGAATTGCTTTTGCCATTAAAAACCGTTATCTCAAAAACTCGCCATTTAGAAAATAATCCTCAGTGTTTTAAGCAGCAAGCAACGGTTATGATGAAAATAATTTTTCACACAAATCCTAAATCATATTCCTTTCCCTCCAAAGTTTTGCATTCCTTTCAAAACGGATTTTGAAAATTATACCTTTTCGTTTTGGAGTTCAAGAAAATATGACCCAGAAAAATAGTAAAAAATATAAATATCGCCGGTTATAAATTCAAATTCACAAAGCTATAGTTCTTCCTTAAACCCAAATAAAAGAATCGAAATAACCCCCAAACAATTTAAACAAATATTCTTTTCGTAAAATAACAAGATTTCCGAATAGTGACTCTAGTATATGCATTGATCTTTCTTACACGGTATAGTAGCACAGGAGAAACGGTACTACTTAGAATCCGAACATAGCGAAGATACCCTCACTTGGTTTCATGTTCTTCAGGTTTTCAGAATCGTCACGAACAGTCTTCAACAAGGTCTGGGATCCGTCCAGAAGACGCTTGTACTCAGCCTCGGTTTGGGTGATGCTGGAATCGTACGCGGTGCGCTGTTCCTGTTTCCAAGCGATGTTGGAATCTAAAGACTCGAGCTTCTCGGCCAAAACCTGTTCAATAGCTGCCGGGTCACCGGACTGGATTTTTGCGCGACGAGCCTGACCCTCCATGATCATGTTGTTCAATTCTTCACGCTTGGAACGAAGCTGTTCGATAGATGAGATCGTCATGGTCTCGATCGACGTCATCTTGAAAAAATCCTGGTCCTCCTTGCGCGGAGGGGCGAGGTTAGCTTTACCGGACATCTTGGAAGGTGGTTTTCTGGTTTTTATAAGCAAACGCAAATAAAAATTTTCTTGTGTGTCACACAACTTTTTCGAAGCCTTTATGGCTATTTAAAATTTGTCTAAATTTGTCAGAGAGAAATCTCAAAAACTTTTCCTGTTTGGTTTGGATGAAAGAAATTTATTATAACATTTTTGAAAATAATGGAAAAAAAATCTGTCAAAAATTCAAAAAGAACTTGCTACATCAAAAATTTTGGATCAAAAAGGTCACCCGCCCGCCGCCCAGAAAAACTTGCTTCGAAAAAGAAAATTGGAGAAGAAAAGAAAAAAGAAAACGACGCTGTATTTCACACACACACGCGCACACACACTTCTGAAACTTCATTTGTCATGCGACTGTATGAATAATGTACTGTTTCTTCGCAAAAGTTCAAAAACAAAAATTGTCAAAAATAGAAACTGAATAATTATTACTCCCTAAATATGTATGCCCTCTCCCGAACCACTCTCTATTGATAGTCAGCTAGTCCTCCGCGTTTGTAGCTGTAACATTAATTCTTCAATCGCGTATGGTATCGTATAATAATATGAGTGTGTTGATTGAAGTTGTTTTTTTCTAAAAATTTCCAAAAAAAATATACTGTCCAACTGAAATGCGAACGTATTAATAATAAACAATGCCCTCACAAAAATGTCGATTCTCCGCCTGGATCCAAAAATAGTAATTTCCCCCCGCATCATATAGCAAAGACCAATTTTCCGCCGAATATATTGCTATCACCCCAATTATCCAATAATATCGATTATGGTTCCACGACCGTGATCTCAATTTCCTTGCTTATTAATCGACAGCACACTTTGTCATCTGGTTCTTCGCCACCGCATGGCGACTCTTCCAAGTCCCTTCTCACTGTATCCCACACACCCCCTTCTGAACCGCAGTCGTGATAACTCGCGTCCAAACTTTTCAGTTCTCACCAAAATCAAAAAAAATATTAAAAATGATGATGCTATTTGATACCAATGCGTTTTCGACGTCCTTTTCGATGAAAACCGCTGAACATAATTTTTGCTCGCGATATTATTTTTTTTCACTTTTCTAGAAAATGAACAGTTGATAATTCAAATTATTGGGTTGGTTCCTCCCTTCGTCTCATAGCTCCAGCTAATTTCCACTTGTGGACTATCAACCGCTTGATTGCCCTTCCCAACGCAGATGGGTTGAACTCCAAAGACGGTATCTGCGGCTGGCGTATCCCCCTCACCCTTCCAAATCACCGTGAATGCGCCACGACTCTGGATTGAACAACCCAACGGAAGATTGCTGGAAAAATCATCATCTTTGGAAACAACCATTTTCTCCTGATTTCCTCCTCCGACTGCGGCTTTCACTGCATCGATGGCTTGAACCTTGCCTCGAATCAACATACCGGCAGTCATGCACTCCTCCTCTGTCGTGATTGCAGTTTCCCCTGCGCATGCGGTCTGTCTGTACGGAGCGAGATGCCAATACTTGGTGTCATCGAAACACGCACAGCCCTGCCACCACATAATTCCAATAACCGCTCCGACGACGGCCACGAGTCCACACACACCATATGCGATTGTTGTGGTGATGGAATTCTTGTCTTTTTTGTGATGGTGTCTGTGTTTGTGTCGGCGACCCCACAGGTTGAAACGAGAATTTTCACCGGCGTTAATTAACTGAGTAGCGAAACTGTCAGCCTCGGCATCGGCAGATGAAGTGCCAGTCAGCGCAAGCGGTAAAGCAACGGGTGGAATCTTGAATGCTAAAACGCAGATCGCACCAACCATCAAAACCGATGCGATCGTCGCAAATTTCACGAACTGGCGCAGCGGAGTAGTACTAGTGCTGTCAGCAGCGGTCATAGCGGTCTTAGTGTCCATACCAGAAGTACTACTAACCACGCGGGTGGTTGTGAACACGTGTGCATTCATTTCGCAGTCTCGGGTGGACCGGACAGAGCTGTTTGTAGACGTTCCAGAAGATCCAGAAATACCAGAGATACCACTGTGGTGTGACTGCTCGGAAATTTTGTTACTACTAGTGCGCGAGTTATCACGCTGACGCGCTTGGCCGGTAGATCCACCGCGCGCGGAATTCTTTTTGTACGAATTGTTTGCCATGTTGTTTGTGCTTTGTGTTTTTGGAATCACAATGTTTTCCAATAACTTAGTAAATCAAACCAAAACTTGGAAAGGAAAATTTGAATCTTTTAAAAATGCAGATTTTTGTCGTTGAACCCCCTGTTAATAAATTTGTTGACAATGAGAAACTCGGGAGAAACTGTCATTTTTAATCGACCAAGAAATTCAAAAACATCAAAAATCAAAAATGTTGTCCGCCCAGAAAATAAAAAAAATCAACATTCACCCCCCAAAAAAACTTCTGAAACTTCATTTGTCATGCGACTGTATGAATAATGTACTGTTCTTCGCAAAAGTTCAAAAACAAAAATTGTCAAAAATAGAAACTGAATAATTATTACTCCCTGAATATGTATGCCCTCTCCCGAACCACTCTCTATCGATAGTCGGCTAGTCATCCGCGTTTGTAGCTGTAACATTAATTCTTCAATCGCGTGTGGTATCGTATAATAATATGAGTGTGTTGATTGAAATTGTTTTTTTCTAAAAATTTCCAAAAAAAATATACTGCCCAACTGAAATGCGAACGTATTAGTAATAAACAATGCCCTCACAAAAATGTCGATTCTCCGCCTGGATCCAAAAATTGTAAAATACTGTGTTCTATGTAGGATGATTCTATTGTTTGATGAAAAACTTGGTTGTAATTCTATCTAGTAAAAATTTGGTTGTAATTGGTATTCTATTTAGTAGGTTATAAAATGTATTCTGTTTGGTGAAAAATCTGTTTGATGAAAAATGTTAGTTCCCCCCCAATCACAAAAAGAAAACCTAAAAACGGCCTCAATTTCCCCCCACATCATATAGCAGAAACCATTTTTTTCGCCGAATGTAGTGCTATAGCCCCAATTATCCAAGATATCGATTATGGTTCCACGACCGTGATCTCAATTTCCCTGCTTGTTAACCGACAACAATCTTTATCATCAGGCTTTTCTTCAACAATTCCAATTCCACCACAATACTTTGTCGTTTCATCCACGACACCCCCTTTTGATCCGCAGTCTTGCATACCACCATTTTCTTTCAAACTTCTGGATTTCCCACCAAAATAAAAAAAAATTAAATGATGATGCTATTTGATACGAATTCCTTTTCAACTTGCGTAGAAACATTTTTTCCGATAAAAATTATTGTCACTTTTTCTTCGAAGAAATTTCGCAGTTGTTAGTTTAAATTATTAGCACATTAGAGTCTCCGTGCGTGCTAAAGCCCCAGCTGATTTCCACCAGTGGGCTGTCAACCGGTCGATTGCCCTTCCCAACGCATATGGGTTGAACTCCAAGGACGGTATCTGCGGCTGGCGTATCCCCCTCACCCTTCCAAACCACCGTGAATGTGCTACGACTCATGATTGAACAACCCAACGGAATCTTGCTGGCCTCTGCATCATCTTTGGGAACAACCATTTCCTCCGGGTTTCCGACTGCGTCTTTCACGTTTGAAATTGTTGTCCCTGCAGAACGAAACGGCGAAACAATGGCTTGAACCTTGCCTCGAATCAACATACCGGCAGTCATACACTCTTCCTTTGTCGTGATCGCAGTACCCCCTGCGCATGCGGTCTGTCTGTACGGAGCGAGATGCCAATACTTGGAGTCATCGAAACACCGACAGCCCTGACACCACATAATTCCAACAACCGCCCCAACGACAGTGACAAGCCCGCAGACAGCAAGTGCAATTGTTGTGCCGGTGGAAAACTGTTTCTTCTCTTTTCGATCGTGGTGGTCGTTTTGGTGACCCCCCACATTGAAACGGGAATTTTCACCAGCCTTAATCAACTGAGCGCCAAAGTTGTCAGCCTCGGTGTCAGCGGAAATACCACCAGAAACAGCGAGCGGCAAAGCCACCGGTGGGATCTTAAATGCTAGCACGCAAATCGCGCCAATCGTACACACCGATGCGAGCGTTGCGAATTTGATAAACCGGCGCAACGGAGTACCACCAACTGTCATGCCAGTGTCAGTGTCAAGCACGTCATTTTTCGTGCCAGCAGAAACCACGCGGGTGGTTGTGAACACGTGTGCATTCATTTCGCAGTCTCGGGTGGACCGGCCAGAGCTGTTTGTGGACGTTCCAGAAGATCCAGAAATGCCAGAGATACCACTGTGGTGTGACTGCTCGGAAATTTTGTTACTACTAGTGCGCGAGTTATCACGTTGACGCGCTTGGCCGGTAGTAGATCCACCGCGCGCGGAATTCTTTTTGTACGAATTTTTTGTCATGGTTGTTTTGTTGGGTTGCCGTAAATACAATTTTTTTCAGAAACTTAGTCAAACAAAAACTTGGATCTTATATAAATACAGATTTTTATCGTTGAACCCCCTGTTTGAAAATTTGTCGACCAAATTGAAAATTGAGAAAAACTGACCTTTTGAGTTGAACAAGGAATTCATCAAAAAGACAACACGAAAAAGACAAAATCTTGTCCGCCCAGAAAATCAAAAAATATTACTTCCGCCCCCAACCAAATCAAAAAATCGAAAAAAAAAATAACATATCACCCCCCCAAAAAATACCTGACAAATTTGATTCCAAGAAAAACACGACCAGTCAAATAATACGCGAGCCATACGAGAAACAAACTTTTACCGCACAGGCACAGATCACTGATACCGCACAGATTGTTCTTCGCAAATATTAATGAAAAATAAAAGAAATTGAATATGAGCTCTCTCGGTTAGGCCTGCAGGTCGCTGATTAGTTGAATACTGTGGCGCGCCTTTGGTCATTAGTATTGGTCAAATTGAATATATCACTCGCTAAATAATGCACCATAATTTAAGGGTGCGATTCAATGAACAAATTTTCACTGCCTTGTTGATTATTAAACTCTCAAGAGTTCAAACTTTCTGTTTGTCAACTCAGCAATCTTATTTTTTCCATGTTGTCTGGTTGTTGTTTTGGCCTAAAAACACTCTTTTTGACTTTTTTTTCCCCACTTTTTAAACAAAAAAACAAGGAAAAACTTGCAGTACTGGCAACCACAAAATTTGAAGAAAAGGAAGCCCATCTACGAAACAGCTTTGATTCGAACAACTCTTTCGCAAATTTCAAACTTTCTGGTCACCAGGTCACAAATCATTGATTTTTGACATTATTTTTGATACCAGCTTTTTGAACCAAAGATACACTGCACGTTCGAACCTGGCGGCCAGAAAGTTTGAATAAATGTCGGAATACTATACGCTGCCTCACTTTTTTTTTTTTTCGATTAAATTGATTGCTTGGAAATCCAGTTTCAAAAATGCAATTGAAATCCCGCCAGATCATTCCCTTTTTTTTCCGCCAAAATAATTAATGCCATGTTAGTACTAAGTATGTCAAAAAATTATTGTTCAAATCCTATAGAAACAATTTAGAAACTCTGACAAAAATGGTGATTCTCGCCTGAATCAATTATCTATTATCAAATAAGTAAATATGTAATTGCTTAATCTCTGTTTAAATGAACCGTGATACGTAAAAACGAAAAATAAAAAATCACTTCAATTCCTCCCGCAGTCAAACTGCGATCCAAAATTTAACTAATTACCTCATTTCCCCCCAACACAAAAATCAGAAAAATCTGCTCTTTTCCACGCGCAGTAGTGCTGCCACTCGTTTCCTCATGACAGTACTACTATCACCCTCTCCAAATTAGGATTTACTCAGCCTCCTCAATAACAGTGATCTTAAGGTCCCCGGTCACCTTCTGGCAGCATCGCGCATCATTCGCCTCAGCCCCATTTTTCTCACATTCGGCCTCAGCACCACCTCGTCTCGTAGTGGTTGTTTGTTCGGGTGTCCCAGGTCCGCAAGGAGTCACGCCAGTTATTTTCAAACTTTCTCATCTTAAAACTTGACCAGATGCCTCCCATTACCGGGTAAACAATAATTTCTTGGGGAACTTAAAATCGTCAAAATTGGCAGGAAAATGCACACCCGAAAGTTTGAATTGCGCCGCGTGTTCCCACCTCTGTCTCATAGCTCCAACTGATTTCAGCAGCCATGATATCAGGAGCATCGCCTGCACCACTTCAAACTTTTCGGCGCGTGGAAAAAAAGGTTCAAAATGGGAAAAATAGTACTCACTTCTTCTCTTCCATTTTGTTTCGCAATTATCCGTTTGATGTGCGCTAAAGACCTCCTAGGAGGAGGCCGTCATTGCGGTAAAAAAAATTATCGCCTGCACTTGATAGTTTTTTCGGTCTCGGGCGTAGCCGACTACCTGATAGTACGCGCGCTGAAAAGTTTGAAACCACTACAAATTGCTTGGAATGGACCGACGGAATCTGCACGGGAATCACCTCCATCACCCCTATTCGAACTTTCGAATGCAAGATATGCTAAAAATATAATAATACAATTTATTTTTGCTTTGACCTCTACAAACGGGAAAAAAAAAGAAGAAATATTCTGACCAAAACCACTCATCAGTTACTAGAACCTCATTTTAATTTTGCATTACTTTCAAGCCTGAACAACAACAAAAATTGAATTCCCCACACAACAGTAAAGAAATTAACCGCATCGAGCGAACAGTTCTTTGGCCAGAAGGTTGTGTCATAATCTTTATAGGTTTCAGTGTCCATAGTTTCAGGTGTTGTAGGCCCGTTAGCCGGGACTGCGTTTGGACTGAGAGATGCGATCTTAGTTCGAACCAACTTGCCGGCCTTGAAACACTCGTCTTTGGTCGTGATCGCGTCGCCTCCTGGACATTCGGGCACTTTATACGCACCAAGGTACCAGCAATTGGCGCCATCAGCAGCGCACTTGGTCGCCATTTCTCCGGTAGCAGAACCAGGAGTAGTAGTACTGGAGGCAGGAGTAGTACTGGAGGCAGGAGTAACACTGGAGCCAGGAGTAACACTGGAGTCAGGAGTAGTACTGGAGCCAGGAGTGGCACTGGAACCAGTAGCACTGGAGCCAGCAGTAGTACTGCCAGCAGTAGTTTCACAACAGCCGGCGCCACACAAAATTCCAACAACCGCCCCAACGACAGTGACAAGCCCGCAGACAGCAAGTGCAATTGTTGTGCCCGTGGAAAACTGTTTCTTCTCTTTTCGATCGTGGTGGTCGTTTTGGTGACCCCCCACATTGAAACGGGAATTTTCACCAGCCTTAATTAACTGAGCGCCAAAGTTGTCAGCCTCGGTGTCAGCGGAAATACCACCAGAAACAGCGAGCGGCAAAGCCACCGGTGGGATCTTGAATGCTAACACGCAAATTGCGCCAATCATACACACCGATGCGAGCGTCACGAATTTGACAAACCGGCGCAACGGAGTACCACCAACTGTCATGTCAGTGTCAGTGTCAAGCACGTCATTTTTCGTGCTGGCAGAAACCACGCGGGCAGTCGTGAACACGTGTGCATTCATTTCGCAGTCTCGGGTGGACCGGCCAGAGCTGTTTGTGGACGTTCCAGAAGATCCAGAAATACCAGAGATACCACTGTGGTGTGACTGCTCGGAAATTTTGTTACTACTAGTGCGCGAGTTATCACGCTGACGCGCTTGGCCGGTAGTAGATCCACCGCGCGCGGAATTCTTTTTGTACGAATTGTTTGCCATGTTGTTTGTGCTTTGTGTTTTTGGAATCACAATGTTTTCCAATAACTTAGTAATCAAACAAAACTTGGAAAGGAAAATTTGAATATTTTTGAATATGTAGAATTTTTGTCGTTGAACCCCCTGTTAATAAGCTTGTTGACAATGAAAAACTCGGGAAAAACTGTCATTTTTAATCGAACAAGGAATTCAAAAACATCAAAAATCAAAATATTGTCCGCCCAGAAAATCCAAAAATATTTCATATCAACCCCTTTTTTAAAAAAATAAAATAAAATCAACCCCCGAAAATTAAAAAAAAAAACAAATTTAGAGAAACAAATCGCCAGGACCCCAAAAAACGATCAAAACCGATTCCAAGAAAAACACGACCGAATCACATAATAAGCAAGACACTAAGGAAGAAAACACTTTAGCGCGGATATAAAAATACTAGTATATCGATCATTGCTGGGTTTATATGGGGTCGCTAAATAATTTTATATCTTTTTCAGAAAAACACACATAAATAGTAAGGATATTGTTGACCAACACAACATGTTGGATTACTAGAATAGAGAAGATTGCCAGCGCCTGCCGTTTCATATAGTTCCAATCATCTTCAAATGCAGATTGCCGACATATGCTGCTAACACATTCACAAAATTTTCTCATCCATTCATAACTAGTACTAGTAGTACGTACTAGTACTACTTCTCTCCAATAAGAATGACTACTAAGCCTTGCAACAGGTTTCGGGAAACATTTTCGCCGTCACATCTGCGATAGAATCTTTGCTCTCATCACGATTCGGTTTGCCGGGGTCCGTGCACTCTCCAGCCGGTTCATATTTCCACTCTGCACACGTTTTTTTCGCGTCCTCTGTTTTCGGTATGCACCAGTGTGGGAGGCAGCAAACGTGATGACCGACAGTACAGATACACGAACACCTGTCAATTGCGTAGCAGAATAAACCAAGAACTCCACACACAGAGGCTGTGACAATGGTAGCAATCGTTCCTGCCCCGCACGATTTTGTGGTACTAGTACCGGACTCCTGTTGGGGCATCGGTTCGTTTTTTCCTCCGTGGTTGACATCGGAAGTAATGTTGTTCGCCATAAAGAATTGCTGTTTGTTGTTCGTGCCAACATTGTCAATCGCGTTTACGCCAGTACCCATACTTTCAAACTTTGTGGTCGCCAGGTCTGCATTGACAAATTTTTTTTTCTTGGACCAAAAACATCTCAATATGAAATAATTTCTGACCAAGCGAGCAGAAAATTTGAAGTAGTACTACTCCCAGAAAATGGCATGAGAACGGAAACTGAAAACAATCCGGAAACTCCAATACCGAACAAAGCGCAGAACCCCAAAATAATTCCAAAAGCCCCGGCCAACACGAATGGGATTGATTTTTTTGAACACGCTTTAAAAATCTTTTGAACTGAGTTAAGACTACTATTATCATCTGGTCCAAGCGGTGTCACTAAGGAGGAGCCACACGTCATCACTTCCTTAGCCTGGCTGGTACTGTCTCGGCCTGCCTCCTCCTTCAAACTTTCTGCTCTGTCTGACATTAAACAATGTATTTTTTCAAAAAGGTATGTTTTGCACAATTTTGTTGACCAATTTCAAATTGGAAAATTTGAACCTCCTCAGTTTTGACAGCGGCATTTGTTCCATATGAAACGGGAAACATATCGAATATTATTTTTTCTCAAATTTCAAGAAAATACTACTGATAGAAATTAGTAAAACACACAGAAAAAGGCAATCGACTGCCGCCCTGTATTATTAAATTAATACTGAAATAATTTTGATTCTCGCAATGAGAAGTTCCACACAAGAATTTGTCGACTATCAAGAATTAGGAATCACCATCAATTTTTATCGAACAAGGAATTGAAGAAAGAAAAACAAATATTCAAAACGTCCACCCTTTAACCGGACAGCTTTTAATAGCTGCCAACGAGACCAGATGCTCGCTAACAAAAACACACTTACATTGAACTGCATATTTTTCTTTTTTGCTACATGATGCACATTATGTACTGAATGTTAGCGATGTACTGCATTTCATAAGACTCGTTTTTGGATTCCTTCCGAAAAGATAGTCATTCGATTTTCCTTCGTATTCTCGAGAAAAAAATCCTTTCCGCATAAATGATAATTATTACTATCAACTTATGTT
>Ga0099798_10306_pt1 | contig 16887 bp, 12 predicted proteins | sample Uncmet_Sort29A_1_FD_89870 | JGI IMG/M metagenome (GOLD analysis project Ga0099798, IMG submission 89870) | Marine eukaryotic communities from CALCOFI LINE 67, Pacific Ocean - CN13ID_Sort29A_1 | ecosystem: Environmental > Aquatic > Marine > Oceanic | place: Pacific Ocean: Monterey Bay | collected...
GGTCGGGAACGACGTCAAAAATTGTCGGAAGAGCAAGGGCGCCTAAAGTGGGAGGAGAGGTAGAGGACGCAGAAGCATTCTGATTGCTATTGGTATTATTCTTCCCCACCTTACGTATAGGCTTGGCACCGGAAGAACTTGGTGAGGATGGCTTTGACGATTTGGCGCTGACACTGACATTGGCAAGAGCATTGTCATTCTCCTCCAGCTCCATGTCATCATTCGCGTAATCTCCCATAAGGTCATCGCCAAGACCGATTACGGATTCTCTACCTTCCCTACTCATTTTGTTTCCCTTCATTTCCGCTCGAACCATACCTTTAAATCCTTCCTCTCCTCCTCGCATAATCGTTTTCGCCATCTTCACCATCCGTTTTTTCAAAGCCAGTCTCAGGTGCGATTGCTTGGGATCTTGATCGACTTCCCCTTCTGATTGTTTCTCCGCTTGAATATTATTGGGCTTACTATTGTTGGACTTCTTACTACCTTTAATACCACTACCTTTCCCCTCAAGTTTCTCTCCCACTTTCTTAGCCCCTTTCGGATCTGTAAAAAGCTCCACACTGCTGCTCATCTCCCCATTCAAACCCCTGATACCCGAGCTGCTACTCGTCCTCGAATCCTCATCACTCAAATCGTCGGTCTGGAGTGCGACAGCGAGCGTTTTGAAAGGGGAATCATGAGACTTATTCTTGTCCTGGGCTGCTTTATCATTGTTCGTCATATTACTCTTATTTTTTGAGTTATTATTATTTTTCCTTCCCTCCTTCACCCAAAAATCCGTGACACCGTGCTGAGCGATGTGCTTCACGTCCTTCAGATCCCAAGTATTCATTTCATTTTCAATCTCTTCTTTCATCAACCTTTCTTCCTCCTCTTCCTTCGCATTCCTGGCCTTTTGCCGCCTTTTGATTTGCACTAAACAACTTTCCAATTTCCCTAAATCCTCTTCTTCGAATAGAGAAGATGCGAGATTAAGTTGGCGTTGCTTTTTTTCTTCTTTTCTGCGGGTTCTTCGGGAGGATTTTTTGGAGGCCTTTCTGAGGAGGCTGGCGAGATTTTTATTGGGAACAGTGTTTCCTTCATTCTTTGCATTGCCAGCATCAGTCCTCAACAACTCCCCGCACACCGCCAGATGACGAACTAGTTCCTCAGAGGTCTTCCGAACGGCGCACTGGCAACGGGGACACATGTGCAATCCTGGGAGGGAGCAAACAGGCGAATTACATATGTGAAATGCCTTGGCGTAGGGCTTGATTTTTGAGGCTAGGAAGGGAGCTCCGTAGGTGGCGCTTGCAACACCTCCATCGGTTGCATCCGTGCAGAAGATAGCACCATTAGGAGTATTTCCATCACCACTATTTCCACCAGAACCGCAGAGATAATCAAACTCCTCGCCCCTGAGCACTTCGAGTTTCTCGGTCATTTTCTTTAATTTAGCGACAAAAAGCCTCGCGCAGATCATCCGGGGAGCCGGTCGCAACGGCAGGGACAGTGATAAAGTATTCGCGAAAGGAAATGCTTCTTGCTGGAAGAAATCGATTTGGTTTACGCGGGTTTTGTGTTCCAGCTGGTTGGTGAGTGATTGTTGGTGGTTTGAATCGGTACTACCTCGAGGGCCAGTCATTTTGTCTTCATTTTGTTTCGAGTAATACAGGCTTTTAATTTTTCTGGGCCTTCCTACAGGGCGCACAAGTTTACCTTTCTTATTTTTGATTAGCAACGCCCTAGTCGTTTTCCCCCCAGATTTAATTGCTCTAGTAGTTCTACCAGCATTCCGTCTCACAGCAGCTTTTGCTTTCGCCCTCGCAGTCTTCGAGCCAGAACCGAATCTCCCCCCAGTATTATCTTTACTTGCATTCGAATGTTTCAACGCGAAAGGAGTAGGACCACTTTTCCCGCTCCGTCCGCTATCATCACTCTCGCCAAACGATTTCACTTTTTCCTTAATAACGTCTTGTAACCGTGTTTCACTAGATTCCGAATCCTCACCAAGTTGAGTAAGCAGACTCTCTAACCCCTTTTTCGTCAATCTTCTATCGTTCCCAATCTCCAAAGTGTCTGCCTCCAAAGAACAATCCGTTCGAATGAAATGCGAGCACGTGAGGAAGGTGTTGGGGAGGGTGTGTTTGGAATCATTGCTAGCGTGTTTGGCTTTGGAGTCACTATTAGAGTTTTTATTGTTGGGATTGAACTTACTGTCTGATTGTCGCATGACTTTGTTGACGATTTTCGCGTCGTCCTGAGCAATTCTCCTCAATTTCCCGCAGGAAATGCACGCCACCATGGACCCGATGGTGTCAGCGGTGCCCTCGGTACTGTCTTCCATATCCCCGAGATCCACCCCTAGCTCGTCCAAGTCGACGCCGAGATCGCCAAAATCCCCATTCAAATCGTCCTGAAAATTCGATTGGAGGTCATCCAAATTCCCTCCCTGAAAATCAAAAAGCGAGCGACAACTGCCGGGATCGAGGGAATTATTATAATTATTACCGAAGTTTAAATTGTTACCGAAGTTATTATTACCCAAAGTATTCAATTTCGCGTTCCTATCGAAATTAGTACCACTCTCCAGGTCTTCAAGATTCGGAATCCCTGCTTCCAGAATCCCTTCTTCCAACAACCCTGCAAACCCAGAATTCAAAGTTCCGCCGAAAAATTCATAGAATAATAAATCTGCCGTCCCAAATTCGTTCGTGGCAAACCATCGGGAAATTGGCAAATTCTGCTCGATGTCCATCCGGCTCCGGCACAGACTGTTGATGAGCGACTCGCCGAGGACGGAAGAGGCGGAGGACTTGTGTGGAGGGACTGGTGTGTTGTTACCTTGTATGTGCGGGAAATATTAGATTAAGATGCGAGTACGTAAAGTCCAAGGTCCGGAATTCAGTATGTAACGAGAACTGATGTACTGCAGAAAGGCATGGCGATGAACATTATGATAGATTTCAGTCATTCTGACCTAAAATAATTTCATTGTCAAATTTCAGTTCGGATTTCATACTAGCTTCACAGTTTAAACCAACTAAGTTGGTTTGAATACCATCGTCCAGACTACCATCATCCCCTTTGCGACCACTAGTACTCCCCCTGTAAGCCCCAAAGAACCGCACAGCATCACTAGCACTCCACCGTTCAAAGGGAAGAAACGTCTTCGCTTCACAAGTTGGAAGGCCATGAAGAATATTGTCATTTTCGAGCTGCCGAAATTCGTCGTACTCATCGACACTAATGTTGCTTTCTTCTTTATTGATCTTCCTCATTTCTTGGATTTTTGATTGTTGTTTGAGTTTAGCGAATTCTTCAAAAAGAAAATAACGTTGGATGAGCTGCGTAGCACGAGCATGATCGGCTTCCATTTTCGTGATCAGTTGAGACTCGGTCATGTTGACGCGGGGGAGGAACTTATCAGTCTTCGCATTGGGAGCACTACTAGAGGAATTACTGTTGGCTTGATTAAAACCTTCATCAGTGACATTCAGATTCCCATCCAGATCGACGTCCATCTCATGCTGATCCTGGTCCTGATTTAGATTCACATTCTGTGGGTTCCCGTCACCCACTGTGTTTCCCTCTCCCATTCCCTCGCCTACCTCTTCCCCAACTTTTTCTTCCGGTACTTCCTCCTCTACTTCCATTTTAACTGTAACTTTATTATTAGCTTTCAGTTTTTCAGCATTGGCATTTCGATTATTCTCAGCATTAGACTTTGAATTCTCACAATTATTACTTCCCTCTTTTCCCTCATCCCAATCACCATCCCATTCTCCTTCTTCCCATTCTCCTTCTTCCCATTCTCCTTGCTCCCATTCGCCGTCCCCCCAACCGCCCTCATTCCAATTTGCATCCTCATTCGTATTTTTGTCTCCATCAGCCTTTTCACTGGCTTGGGATTCTGCGGCTGGTGTTTCCACCTTGACCTCCGCGGACGATTGCTTCTTCTTAGCCTTCCGGCCCATCGTGGTTAGAATGTACTAGAGTTTAGCATTTTAAATTGGTCAATTGTAGGTGAACAACAGATTGTGATTAAATTTTAATTCTATCATATGTCATGGAAAATGCGAGCCAGGTATCATCACATATGATGATTCTGGACTGCTCCTGTAGATTGTTCTGTCGCTGAGGCAGTAACGCTACGCGGACAAGACAATGATGTAAACACTCGATTGCACTTTTTTGTTGAACACGAAACGTTTGATTGTTCTGGAGAACTGCAACCCGATTGAGGAACATTGGATTGAAACACGGAAACAACATGCACAATATACTCTTGCAACGCGACAACCTTGTCATCTAGACTCGTAGGCCGAAAAAAGGGTATCAAACTTCTAAGTTTCTATTCTCAAAAAAGTATCGCCGCAAATTACGTTAGTATTGAGTTTGTTCACTACGCGGAGGGATCGCCAGTCTCTGGAAGTTCTCGTTTCAGGAAAAGGCCTTCTGATACCAGTATTCATATTCTCTTTAATTCGTAGTTTCTCTTCGTGCTCCTAGTTTGTTTCCTTCGCCGAATTTTCCTCTGTCGTCCGCCTCTACAATCCCTCGGAATCGCCTGGAACACCGGCCTAATCCTCAGCCAGTAAAGGGGTCCCCGTAGCACTCATAAGTTGTGCAATGGAGAAATTCAATTGCGTTGCAATCCCGATAGTAGTAGGAGCAAGGCTAAGCTCGGTAAGAGGAAATCTTACTTATACTATAGTGTAGTAGTGCATTTTCGGTCCTATTATCGATGTGATAGGAACGGTACATTTGTCATTCGATTTGGATCAGTCGAACACTCTACTTGGGTCTGGAGTTTTACTATTAGCGCATCGTCATCTAGAAAAAATACAAATGAGAGCGACACAAACGATGAAAAGGCTGTTCACTAAGGAGAATTTACTTGGAAATATTCATCTCGTTGAAGACAGTCTCCCAGTCGCACAACATTGGCATTATAAGTAATTACTTATCCTAATCATCAATATATTTGAGAAAGATCTATTCACATTTTGTGTCCACATTTTGAGTTTCTGCTGAGTCATACCACGGTGCAGTCAGTGACCTGAGGAACACTCTTCACTGTCGCCGCTAATACTATATGCGTCACTCTGAACTCATGCCAACATCCTCGAATCGTTCACTTGTCGTTTAATTCAACTAGATCCAGCACTTCATCGTCCACTGGTTACCTCCACCACATCATCACCAACTGCTCTCATCAACTTCACTTTCTCAAGTGATGCGATGCCCCTGACCTTCTTCATTTTTCGCCACTACCAGATCCCGCCGCCGCCTCTGCAAAGCTAGCCACTTCTTCCTCTTCATCTCTGTAGAATCTTGCCACTCCGCCCTTTCCCTCAAAAACAGTTTTAAAATCCTTCGAGCCGCTGTGCGATTTTATAACTTTGGTGATTGATTCCGTCACTTCCTCCTCGAGGACTGCTAGTTTGTGAAACGTTACCACGAGATCAATCATTCGCGGTTGCGGATACTTCGTCGGAAAAAAATGTGGTTTCATGACATCCTCCCATAACAACATCTGCGCCTCTTTGATCCGTTCCGGAGCCCTCGTATTCTCCAACTTTCCGAAGACGAAATCCAGGTGGCGTTTCTCGTGCGCGGGAAGGTTTTTGAGACGAGTGGACTGCTGAGGCTGGGTTTTAGAAATCAGCAGATTGATGGTGTTCCGAACTACGTTCTTTTCCCACAAACGCTCTATCCACATTGGAGACGCTTCCCGAAGCATGATGCCACGTCCAAAAACAAAACCGTAGTAGAATTTGACACGTTGAAGCGACTCGTCGACGTCAGCTTGGAGTGGAATCCACCGAGGGGGCAAATTAGCGCGATGGAGGTGTAAAGATCCCAAACGCAGTAAATCCTGCACTGCGTGGTTCTGTCTGCCTGGCTGACACGAATCCGCGAAAGCCTGGTCATCTGGGAAATAGCGGCATTGCAGGAATTTTCCGGGAGGGTCTAACTTTATCATGATCCTCTCCAGGCACAGAGGATTGACATCCCCGCAAGGGACATCACAACCTTGCTTCCTCGCTGCATCCAAAACCATTTTAAGAATATCACCATCGTCACCACTCCCTCTCCAACATCGCCACCACACCCTCATCGTGCCGCATTTTAGATCCTTCTGGAGGTCTGCAAGAACCATACCCTCTTCAGAACGCGCAGAAAACTTTTCACTAGATTCGAGAAGAAAGTCCACTAGATCAGTCAACACCGCAAAGAACGCCGTAGTGTCCGCGGCAAGCCTGATGTCTGGCGATATCTGCACATGACTGACGATATTCCGCACGAAAGGCGCAAGCTCTGCCGTGGCCTGCACGAGATGGAGGAGTAGTTCGGAGAAGCATCTACTGGACTCTGCTTCCGGATCCCATTCCCCAACTACGACCATATTACACAGAGACTCGGTCAGCTCCCTGCACATCAGCACGACTCCTGGCGCGTCAGCATTTACGAGACCGCCCAGACCCACATGCCACGTGGGGAGACGAAGATTCTTCACCGTCTCTTTTGCAGGCGGTGAGGCCACGTGTTTACTGGTCTCCTCAAATTCCATCACACTTTCCGTCAGACTATCTTTGACTTTCGCGTATCGAAGCACAACATCCCGCCAGCTCGAGTAGTCATCAGCACTTGCGAACCACTCTTCCTCAACCAGCTGCACCAGAATCCTGGCGGCCTGAATCCGCTTGTTAAACATTGGTGTTCTGATTACTCGCAAATTTAAACTGTATAGAATTTCCCCGAAGAGCACACCCCTCATCATGTGCCGCAACTCCAACTCCGAACCCAGTGACTCCTTTGTGATCTTATCGAACACCTGGCTTTCTCCCAGAAGAGACTTGATGAAACTATCCAGAGCGGAGACTTGTCGCACCAGCCCGCTTGCCAACTCATCCACAGCATCACGTGTGAGAGATCCTGCTGGAAGTCCTTCCCTGGCCAGTGCAAGAGTTCCCCAGATCACTCCTTGTCCCTGGCGCGTGATTTCTCCCATTTCTCTCACTGCACTCATTTTCATCTCCTTGACGCTATCGGCGTACCTCCAGTGCTTTCCCTTCAGTTTCGTGAGGACCTGCAACACATCTCCGAACTGGCGACAATCAAATGGAAGGCTGGCCCAGCAGTGGAGGGCATTTTGCCCGAGGTTGTGACTGTTTTTTATCTTTTCAACTTTCATCTCGCGCAGCACAGCCCTGGCTTCTTCGATCCACGCCGTCACTCCCATAAAGCTCAGATCAAGCACTAGTTTTTCCAATGACTCTGACAGATATATAGCCTCACTTTCCCGAAGAAACATCGCAATTTCACCGGCGACTACAGCATATTCTCCCGCCCCGATTCGCCCGGGTGCACCAGCTAATAATCTTTCGGCTTTCCCTGTGAATTGCTCCAGCTTCCTCTGACTAGCGTCCTCCTGCTCTTTTCTCATCGTCGCATGAGCCGCTTTTTCTTCGGCGTCACGCTTTGCTGCCTGTGCGGCGAGAACTCTGTCACGCAGCGCATTACGATTGCGGGTTCGCTTGGACTTAGCATTGGCAGTGCTCGCACTATCAGTGTCATTGCACTTGGAATTACTTTTCGCATCGGTGATAGTACTACTACTGCTATCATTACCACCACTACCCGGGGTCGCACTCTCACCACTATTTTCCGTATTCATTTTCTTCGGGCTGGGCATTGCTGAACGCCTCGCTATGTACTCTTCATCAGGCATCCCGATGACTTTGAACACATCCCGCCTGACATCTTCTCTGACTTTGTGATCATGGACGCTCACTGGGAAAACTCGAGGCGGATTTTTCATGATCCGGAAGATATGATGGCTGCCAGTTATTCGTTGATGGACGCACCCTTTCGCCTTGAGTTCTTGGAAGAAATCTTCCGAACGAATCATGATGGGCCAGGGAACTATTATGTTAGAGCTTATATGCGCAAACTTCTGAATGTTTGCATGCACAGATTCTGGGAGAATCGACGACGACCTCTCGCTCTCCCCGAGGCCACCAATATAATACTTGCTACAATAAATGCTCAGTAGAACTCTTTCAAATAAGACTTCAGAAATAGAATGTGACTCATACCTTCATCCGTCTGGTCTTGAAACGTTGTTTTTCTGAACTATTTGACTACTGCTAAAATAAAATTCAACGGAACCAAAAAACAAAAACAAACAAACACTACCCCAGTGGGGTCGTGCACCTCGTTAGTTATTAAGTCAATCTTATGTCACAGAAGCTACTAGTGTCTCTGACTAGCAACTCAATCCGGAGGCAACGTACCTACACCACTGCCGCAACTCCACGCTCACCAAAATACCGGTAAACAATTAGCCTAAACTGTTTACCACCTCCATAACCTCCTCGTCGCAATGGCCTCTGATGCGGGCCTGCGTCAAATGCTCCTCAACTTTTTCAATGACTCTACTAACTTTTCTTCCATCAACCCCCTTACACCACTCAATTTCATAGCTACACTTGGAGCACTTCCATTTACTGCCTTCGGTGTACTTGACGCCGCCAACAATGAATCCATGCAGAATAGTGCTCGGACCCGGCCAACATTTGCCACTTCTGAAATTCTGCTCGGCACACTGAAATCTATTGGCAACTCCCTTTTTCCTGTAATATCTAATCACCGACTTCGACTCGTGCGACTCCAAATGCCTCTCCATGGCATCCACAGAAGAGGTGTAATTCACGTCACATTTAATGCACTTATAGACCCCCAGATCTCTGGCGCCCCTCTTAGTAACCAATTGAACATCACCTCTGTTGCGCTCAAGAAAAGCTGATTCGCCCATGAAAACCATTTTTCTCCTCATCTCCATGGCCTCGGCCAGTTTTTTCTCCCACAGCGTCTCCTCCACACTCAAACAATTCATCTCTTCCTCATATTCATCTCCTCTGAGCCCAGCATCGTGGTAGAGCTGAAAGTGCCTCTCTCTCCTGATTTCAGACCCTAAACCATGCTCTTGACACAGACAGCAATACCCTCTCTCGAAATAATGACTGTATGAGTCCAGATTCAAATTGTGAAGCTGATATCTCCTGCAAAGCTCTCTCTTACGCTTCTCAAGCTTCTCCTCGGTGACTTGCTTCCCAAGCCTGTAATCCGCCAGCATCTCCCTCACATGCTCCTCTCGGGTGAGAATATAGTAAACCCTCTTACCAACATCGGTGCCATTCATGGATATAGCCGAGACTGCGTATTGGGGAATTAGGCAATTGTCGCATAAATGTCTGTACCAAACCAAACCACAACCAAACCTCATTTAACTAGATTTTGAACGAGCGGAGACGTACAGGAAACAGGTTAGTTTGTGAAACTTTCGCCAATTAATAATAGTATACATCGTCCATTTAATTTTAAATACGTCCATCAACAAAAAAGCAAAAATTGTTCATTTCCGATGAGGCTCATTTCATCTGATCTCTCGTGCATCCCTCCCTTTCGTGACTCCAGTCATCACTCCCAGTCACCCAACCTCCCGCTTCATCCACCAACTATCTACCTGTTAAGTCTTCGTCATATCAGAGTCACTCCTCCACTCCGCGTCCTAAACGCAACGTATCCATCAATTAATTCACCTATTGACATTGGCCTTGTCCACCTACTCCAACATTAAATTTATGCCCCAGCGAATCTCCTTTCAGCATTCAATTATTTAGCTTCAGAATCTATTCCTCATCCTGAAACAAATCCGCCTTCCTCTCCCACCCAAACACATACGTCTTCGCGCCGTCTTTCTCAATCCTCATCCTGAAACAAATCCGCCTTCCTGTTCCACCAAAAAACGTAAGTTTGTGCTCCTTGTTTCTTAATCTCTTGATTATCTGCAGCTGAAAATCCTTCTTCGAAACCGATTGTTCTTCTATGGGTGTATCCAGGATACATAGCAGGCCGGAAATCATGGGCGGTCTTAATTTGGAGGAGGCCTGGGAGAGAATTTGAAAGGTCAGGTATTCATACTATTAATACATAATAATTTTGGATTTGTGAAGTGAGTATTTTACTATAGAGATGGTTCGTTTTGGGGTGTTAGACTTTGAATTTACAGGAGTAACGTGTAGCTTTGATCATTTCAATTCTACGATCTCTTCCTCCAAACAATGTTCATAAGTTCAACCCCTCACCATCCATCGCCTTCCCAGCCCTCGCCACAACAATCAATTCAAAAACAACTTTTCCTCAATTTCCTCACCATCCGTCGCCTTCCCCGCCGTGGGTCCAACCTTCCACGACGCATACGGCTCCCCTCCTTTCAGCGTCACATGCACCTCGCTCCTCTCCCGAAACGTCATGGAATTCGTCGAAATTTCAGACAGTTGTCAGAAATTTAAAAGTTCGTCGCAATCTCTCGGCCATGATAGTCCACGCCAAGCTAAAATGATTGTTGATGACGAGGAAATCATAATGGAAACGTAACTTGACAACCTGATGGAACCTCGGAACCAATAATAATGATAATGATAACTCATTATTAATTACTTTATCCTGAAACACTATCATCACATTGTTGTGAACACCTAGTTTGAAACCAACGAAATAACCTATTAATTAATTGAACATCGCGACCAACCATACATAAACTGGATTAAGATTGCCAACACAAATGGATTGGGAAACCTCGGCTTAAGTTACCAGATATTTTTGCAACAACGCATCCTCTCTTTTTTCTGAAAACACACCACCTCTACATAGTTCGACAAAATCAAAAAGCCAGAATTCAAAAAGTGCTTCAGGTTATTGGTCGATGTTTCAAAGAACGGTTTATTCGCAATTTGTTATTAGCTACCATCTATTCATGCTTCAGGTTTCTGTTGAATGGTACTATGGTCAGTGTACCGAACAAAAAAATACAGCGTTGCTACTACGAGCGGTTCCGAGGGCGAGAAACCAACTTGTGATGAAAATTCGGGTACTTACCATTCGCTTTCGATGCGATTCTGAGATGGATTCGCAGTCCAATATTTCGAAAAAGTATGCGATACCGACGGCAATTAACTCCGTATTAGTCCAAAGAAATATCCGAATCTGGAGATGCATCCTTCCCTTTCCCTTCAATTACCCGCACCGAACCGTCAGCAAGCGCCTGCATCAACGTGGGGAGACGATCCTCCGAACCTTCCGCTTTATCCTCTGCATCACCTCCCACTGTTTCAATTTTTGTTCCAGCACCACCTGGTGCAGCACCACCTGATCCTCCCTCTGCCGCTGCACCACCGTCACTGCCTTCAAAACCGGCTTCAGCGTCTTCCTTTTCGACCCTGCAGAATCTCCTCACCCCGCCCTTGCCTTCAAAAACGGCTTTGAAATGTTTTGACCCGGTGTGCGCATGGATTACTTTGGTAATCGATTGTGTTATCTCGCTCTCTATGACAGATAGTTTGTCAACCACTCCGACGAGAGCAGTCATGTGCGGTGGTGAATCATAATGCGTTTCAGGCAAGTCAAAGTCCTCGCGGTGGATGACCGACACGGCTTCCTCAAGCAAGGATGGGACCTTCGTGGCCTCCAACTTTCCGAATACGAAATCCACATGCCGCTTATGTTTTGCTGGCAGGGTTTTGAAACTACTGGACTGCCGATTCAGGCGGTTAGAAACTAGAAGATGAACAGCGCTGCGCACAACATCAGTGCCGTGTATTCGCTCCAAGTCTTTTCGGTTTGACGGTTGCATCAGGCCACGCCCGAAAACGACAATGAAGTACGATTTCACCAGCTCAAAGGACTTGGTCACCTCAGTTTGACTAGGAATCCATTCAGGGGGTAAATTGCTGCGATGAATGTGTAGAATGGCCAAACGAAGGAAGTCGTGCACTGCGTGATTCTTCTGCCCAGGCCCACAGGATTCGAAGAAAGCCCTTGCACTTGCGAAAGGACGGCACTGCAGGAATCCTGGAGGCGGTTTAGCATCCATAATTGTTTGAAGTTTCAGAGCATCACTGCCACTACCTCTCCCGGGGCCTTTCCAACATCGCCACCAGACACCCATTGCACCCCGTAGCAGACTGCCCCGGTTTAACTGATAAGTCTCCGGATGCATAACACCACTGGCATTCCAAACCAAAGTGAGCTCTACTACGTCGTAGAGTGCAGCTATAAACGCAGAAGTTTCCGCTGCGAGCTCAACCGGTGGTCGTTCAGTGTCACTGGGTGTCTGGAGATGATCCACGATGAAGTCCAAGAGCGGCCTCAAGTCTACGGTGGCGCACACGACGTTCTCGTGTAGCTCAGCAAAGAATTCGTTAGCTTCTATTGTTTCCCTTCTGTAGCCGGCGTAACAAGCGAGAATTTCACGCGCGCAGACTGCCATCTCATGGCACATTCGTACGAGCCCTGACGGGTCAGCGCTGCAGAGACCGAGTGCACCCAAACACCATACGGGAATTGCCTTCCCCAGGGCCACGGGGTTTGCCTTCCCAACCTCTCCTTGTAGTTGGGCTAGCCGCTTACCGGCATCCGCAGATTCTGAATCTCGCATACGTTCCGCCAAGCTGTCTTTAACTTCTGCGTATCGCAGCACACTATCTCGCCATACCGAGTGCTCATCAGGATTTGCGAACCACTTTTCCTGAACCAGCTGCACAAGAATCTTCGCGGCTTTAGTCCGAGTGGTGAACATTGGCTTTGTCATTGCAGCTCTGTCGAACCGTCCGCGGTCCGTGAAAAGCTCGCTTCCGACCATATTCCTGATCATCCGCTCTAACTCATGACCCAGTGACTGCTTAGTAAGCTTATCGAATATTTCGTTTTCGCCCAGAAGAGACTTGAGGAACGCATGGAAGTGCGGCATGGTGCGCAACACCCCCAGCACACCCTCCAGAGCACTCCCTCTGTCGTCATCAAAGTGATCAATCACCATCTGCATCGCCGTCCTCCTAAGTTTGTCGATCTTACAATGGATTTGCGACATTTCTCTGATTGTGTGCATTCTCACCTCCCTCACGACGTCAGCACATCTCCAATGCTTCCCCGCGAGTTTCCTGAGCACACGTAGCACGTCGCCGAAGTCGCGACAATCAACGGGGAGTGAGGCAAGCTGGTCGACACGATCTTGCCCGACGTTGTGACTACTCTCTATCACTGCTGCTTCTATCTCACTCTCGACGGCTCGCGTCTCCTCGATCCACGCCGTCACCCCCATAAAACTCACGTCAAGCACTAGTTTTTCCGATTCTTCCGAAATGTGAATCTCCCCACTAACTCGCAGAAGTCCCGCAATTTCGTCCGCAACTGCAGCGTACTCACCCGCTCCGATTCTCCCCGGTGCTGTAGCCAATAACTCCCCCGCTTTATCCACAAATGCTTGTCTTCTCTGCGCGTTTTCCGCCTTCTGATTTTCTTTCATTTTCGTGTGCGCTGCGGCGTCTGCTTCCGCATTCCCATGCGTTGCCTGCCACGCAATAATTTTCTTCTGCATTTTGTTGGGTTTTTTGGGTCGCCTGCCCTTCGGTTTGGAACCGGCGGCGGCGGTCGCATTAGGAGTATTACTATTCGCACTATCAGCGACGCTACTACTAGCGGGACCCATAGAGTCTGAATTATTCGTCGACGTCGTCTTAGTGCCACTACCGCTACTGCTACTACTCGCACCCGCATTATCACCACCAGTTTCCTCCGATTTCACCACTCGCTCCGTCCTCTTCGACCTGGGCATCGCTGAACGCCGTGCTGTGTACTCGGCGTCGGACATGGCGAGGACCTTCAAGACATCCCTAGTAATATCTTCCCTTATTTTATGATCATGCACGGAGACCGGGAAGACTCGAGGAGGCTTATGGCTGCTGCGGAAAATGTGGTGACTGCCGGTGATTCGTTGATGGACGCATTTCGCCGTTTCCAGATCCTTGAAAAAATTGTCGGAACGCATCATGATGGGCAAGAGGTGGGATGTTTATTCAATTTCACTATTCCAATGTTATGTTAATAGCAGAGAGAAACTTACGAACTTAATAATCACTCTCATCAATGACATCACCCGTAGATCCGGTCCTGCAGCACCGAGTTTTTTCAAAAACCAATTTACAACAAAACTGTAACATTCTGAACCAAATTAAGCACCAAAACCAACCACACACGAACTAGATTTTGAACAACAAGGGAACTTACTCGAACCATATTAGTACTGCGGAACTTCGGGTAAATCGCATACTTTAAGTTTCGTCAGCACGAAACACATTTAGATAGCTCAAAAAAACAAAAAATCAAAATCCGTTCGTTCCCAATCGAGTTCATTTCACATCCTACGTTCCCTTTCACCCAACCTCCCGCTTCTTCCACCGTTTATCACTCCTAGACTTCTATCTCCTTCATATCTCCTTATGCTTCCTCAAGCATCACATTCCTCTGGCCATCACTACTAGCATCTCAGACATTTCGACTAATTCATTTGACCCTCATCGCCTGCTCTACAATTCCCCAATCGAGAAACTCTCCATCCTGAACCAGAATTTTTCTCGTCTAGTCTTCATCCTAAAAAATATCCGCCTTCCTATTCCATCCGAAATCCCAACACATAATTTGTCTTCGCTCCTTAGTCTTCATCCTGAAAAATATCCGCCTTTCTATTCCACCCAAAAACGTAAGTTTTTGCACCCTGCTTCTTGATTTCTTGATTGTCAGCAGCGGAAAAACCTTCCTCGAATCCAATCGTTCTTCTGTGAGTATAACCAGGATACATGCTAGGCCGGAAATCATGAGCAGTCTTGATTTGGAGGAGGCCTGGGGGAGAAAGTGCAGATAATAATATTGTTGGGGAATTGCGACTTGAATTTGATTTGGGAAATGTTAGTTGCTTTTTCTTTTTTTTTGATCCTGCGCTACGAAATTTTAGTTGCTGGAATTTGAATTATTTGCATGAATAAATAATTTTTTGTATTTCAATTGAATTCTACGTCTTGCTGATATTCACGTTGAATCAAAACTTAATAGGTTTAACTCTGTCGTTATAATATCAACCCAGTCCCCTCACCATCCGTCGCCTTCCCCGCGGTGGGTCCAACCTTCCAGCTGGCATAAGGTTCACCGCCCTTCAGCGTAACATGCACTTCACTACTTTTCAGCGAACTTCCATCTCTCCTCAAACAATGGCAGCACTGCTCGAAAAATAAGCCCATAAAAACCTCAAGTATCATAGTGAAGTTTAAACGATATGGGTTTGTAATTCACATTGAGATCGCCTTCAGAATTATATACAGATATGCATCGTATTACATACACTATGTGAGTCATCTAAACTTAAAACTGTAAACTGTAACTACTAACATGAATTAAATTCAGAATTTCAAACCCAACTCGTTTATTAGAAGACTAATAGATTACTTGGTGTTGGAGGATATTCGTATGCATATCTTTTTCCCCTTGACCCAAATGGGGAAACTGGAAGACGATCTTGTCGAATTCGCCTTTGAAGGCGCCTTTGCGGAGTTCGGAGAGCTTGGTGGCGTCGACGTCTGGGTTTTTTAAATCGTTTGGTGGGAAAGTAGAGTTGAGTTTGTTTGGTGGCGTCGACGTCTGGAGGGGGTTTTGGAAAGAATGAATTTCCTTGGCGGGTAAGTTGAGTTTTTTGGAAAAGAATAAGTTATTAATAGTTTAATTCAGCGCTGCGAGAAGTGATTTGAAATGATACATAATGGCAAATGCTATATAATGATTCGAAATCTACAATGTGATTAAACTGCTGATGAACACTTTAAACACGATAATAAATTCTTAGCGCCAATATTGCGTCGTACAATAATCAAAATCAACACCCCTTACCAGCACAAACCTGCACGCCATGATCCTTCAAAAATCGAATATTCTCTTTAGCGTCAGCGTATTTCTCCAACAAAGTCCTCTTGTCATCGTAGCATGTGGCAATGAGATTTTCATATATCCCAAAATGCTCAACGAGAGAGCGGGCAAAAGAGAAGTTACCCTCCCCAACCAATAGAATCTTATCACTCGGCTTATAGCTGATTCCGGGCTGGTGGAAGGTAGCAGCCTTGTTTTTTGCGGATTTGTTGGATGATCTCTTGGCTTTGAGTTCCGTTTGCTTCTCCACGAGCTTTTTGAAATTTGCTCTCTCAGTTTCGGAATCAACGTCTTCATCATCATCTTCTGAATCTTCGCTGTCATCATCATCATCTTCTTCTTCTTCTTCGTCTGAATCAGCATTTTTCATCTCCACTTCACTTATCAACATATCGTCATCCCCACTATTCGCATCCAACAAGCGAGGTTGCGACTTCTTCCCTGCTTTTGCTCCTTTCCTCGCAGTCTCCCTCTCCGTTTTCTGCGCAGCCGCAATCTTCCTTGCCTCTTCCAAATCCATGCTATTCGAATCCAAACCACCCATATTACTACTTTCTTCCTCCACATTTATTCCAGCTTTCTTCTTCCTCTCTTTTTCAGCTGCTACAGCCATCTCCCTCTCCCGAATCAAAGTAAGTCTCTTCTCCTCTCTTCTCGCCAAAGCTAATTGTTTATTCTCCGCTTTCGTGAGACTAAATCCCTTTTTCTTGGCTTTCCTATTCAGAGTTTTTCCGAGGACCTCTGCGACGGAGAGATGAGGGATGGAGGACTTGGCAGGAGGGGTTGAGATGGTTTTTGATGAGGTTGATTTCTTGTCGTTACCCTTCTTGACGCCTGCTACTGTTTTGGCTTCTGAAGACTTGTTGGCCTCTGCAGAAGGAGATGAGGATGATGATGAAGCATCTTCCTTCTTCTCGACTTTCTTATCCTCTGCTTTTGTAGCCTGTTCAGCCTGTTTAACCTTCTCCGCCTCCTTCTTCTCAGCCTCCTCCTTCGCCTTCATCTCCGCAATAATCTCCGCCGTAGTCTGACTTTTCACAACAGTCTTCTTATGCCTGCCCGCATTTATCCTCTGTGATCTCT
>Ga0099798_10307_pt1 | contig 16862 bp, 20 predicted proteins | sample Uncmet_Sort29A_1_FD_89870 | JGI IMG/M metagenome (GOLD analysis project Ga0099798, IMG submission 89870) | Marine eukaryotic communities from CALCOFI LINE 67, Pacific Ocean - CN13ID_Sort29A_1 | ecosystem: Environmental > Aquatic > Marine > Oceanic | place: Pacific Ocean: Monterey Bay | collected...
GTCAACCAGCATGGAGACCATCTGCCTGAAGATACAGATGGAGATTACAGCACTTTTGTTGGAGAAATTAATTTAAAATCGAAATTTCGGTAATATTTGGGCCGTGAAGGCGTCTGCGAGACGAAAAATGAGTCCTAACTACATGTCTATCGAAATTCGGACCCCCAATTTTGTTCCAGAATTTTTTTTTATTTTTTTATTTTTTTGGTACGCGAAAATGTTTCAAAAAAAGTGGTGTGGGATTCTTTTGGGATTACAAAATCTTTGACCGCAGGAAATTTGAAAATTTTTGTTAAAAATTCATAAACGCCAAAATCGTTCCAAAAATATTAAAATCGACTCCAAAATCGTCAAAATCGTCGTTCAAATCGTCATTTTAATTAAATTTCTCCATTTTTTTTCAAATAAAAAATTACTAGGTGGAAAAGTCATTAGAATTATCAGCTATTCTTCACCATCATGGTTGGAGAAATTTAAAATCAAAATCGAAATTTCGGTAATTTTTGGGCCCTGAGGGCGTCCGCGACGGCAAAAATGATGTCTAACTACATGTCTATCGAAATTCGGACCCCCAATTTTGTTCCAGAATTTTTTTTTATTTTTTTTTATTTTTTTGGTACGCGAAAATTTTTCAAAAAAAAGTGGTGTGGAATTCTTTTGGGATTACAAAAAACTTGACCGCAGGAAATTTTAAAATTTTGCTCAAAAATCGACGTCAGAAAAATCAAAAGCTTCCAAAAATCGACGCTGGCACTTCGAAATCGGTGTCCGAAAACCCTAAATTCGTTATTTTTAATTTCTCCCACATTTTTTTCAAAAATCTACTAGGTGGGGATTTGGATGTCCGTGATTTTAGTGGGTTTACCCCAGGGGCGATCGCAGCGGTAAATGCTTGCAGTTATTTCGAGGATCAAAATGCGTGGAAATGTGCGGTGGTGAAGAAAATGAATCAATTATATCCTGCGAGTTCTTCTACTATATCTGATGTTACAATCAAAAAATCGAATCAACAAAGTGCAGCAAGTTGGAGAAATTAATTTAAAATCGAAATTTCGGTAATTTTTGGGCCGTGAGGGCGCTTGCGAGACGAAAAAGAGGTATCAACTACATGTCTATCGAAATTCGGACCCCCAATTTTGTTCCAGTTTTTTTTTATTATTTTTATTTTTTTTTTTGGGACGCAAGAATTTTTCAAAACAAGTGGTGTGGGATTCTTTTGGGATTACAAAATCTTTGACCGCAGGAAATTTGAAAATTTTGATTAAAAATTCCGAAACGCAAAAATCGATCCAAAAAATTCAAAATCGAGTCCAAAATCGTCAAAATCGTTGTTCAAATCATCAAAAATCGTCTTTTTCATTAAATTTCTCCACTTTTTTTTTCAAAAAATCTACTAGGTAAAGGTAGTCCTACAAGCGTGGATTATGTGTCGACTGATTCATTCCCTGCTGTTGAGCATATGGATCTTTCAAAAAGCAATGAATCGCAGAAAAAACATGAATTAATCAGTGTTCTGGACATTGAAGCGACCGAAAAACATGAACTAATGAGCGCGGATGAAGCTGCAAGATTAATCGGAACATGTTTCTTGCAAGTGAATACAGGATCTCCCAACAAACCAAAAGAGGCATGTGAGTCGTCGCTCTGTGAGGATGGGAGCGGTGGCGTGCCCGAGCTTGCTTCGTTCTTGTTCAAACCCGACAATCCGTTTCATAAATGGGGGTATTCACCGGAGGATCTTAAATTGGGCGAGAGGGACGCGGACACTTTGCTGTCCATAAGGTGCGCTTTTTGTTTTGTTTTAACTTTTGTTCTCGCTTCCGCATCGTGGTGCTCTGCTCGGAGCCGCAGGAAAACTATTAACTAATACTAGAAAAATAAAACTAAGCAGTCAATGGCAGAAATAACATTTGGGCGCAGTCAGCGAAATAAAATTCAATAGGATAAGTAATGCAGGATTCCCATCCCTGATTAATTTGTGTGCCCGCTTCGATTATTGCCGCTCCCCCATGCGCAGCCCCACAACCCCAGCCCCAAGCCTTACCAAAAGCCCCCATTTTTGTTCTCTGTTGTTGAAACGCTGCAACAGGTTTGCATCCGCGCTTCGCCAAAAGCCTGGAAAGCCGTCGCCCAAGTCCGTGACTCACCGTAACAGCTCCAACAAGAGAATGCGGGACGCCATGCCTCCCGAAATCATACATCCCGCCGACCTATTCCCCCCATCGAAAAAAAGGCGTGCAGGTGTTGTGCATATGCACGGTTTCGCTATGTTTACGGGGGAGGAACCTGTGCAGTCGGTTGAGAGTCCTAAAAAAGAATTTGAGCCGCTCAATGGTGATGATCGCAATCCGTTTGAAGATTCCCAGGAAGAGGATGTATTAACCGTTACAAAACCATCGGCATTCCTACAAATTTCTTCCGCCCGCAACATCTCCCCTGCCTCGCCGGCCAAGAAGCGCAAACGTACTAGCGATGTTGATTTTAACCTAATAAATGCGCATGTATTGCATGAACGAGCTGTGGAAGAGAGTGATCGCGATGACGAACAAGATGCCAGTACTGAGGATGATCTTGAGCCAAACACTTCCCCAGCGATGGTACGCACAGGCGCAGGCCGTTACGGTGATATGCACACTCCTCCATACAAGCGGAACAATGCCAGGCTGCCTTCGCATGTGAGTAAGGAACGTTTTGTGCAGGAGTGGAATTTAGTGAGTAAAATAGTGTGGTCGTTAGACGAAATGGAATGGGATGAAAATGCGCCCGGTATCCCCTTGGTCGTGCAGCTGTGGTACAAGAAAAATTGGCGGCGATTATTCAGTTATTTTTTCATTCTTGGCGGAGATAATGTTGACAGTCATTACGTAATGAATTTGTTGTCAGTTGCGCGGATTTTAGCTGATGTTGACGTCTTAGCTAATTTCTTCTGGTGCCGCCGTGATCACGACATGCTTGCACCGATTCATATCGCTACGCTCAACGGCTGGTATCAAGTAGTATTGCAGATATTAGAGTTCGGCGGGAATGAGTCTCACGGCTCCGTGCTGAATGTTGATGCGCCCACATACCGTAGTGTGCTGAAGTACGGCGTCGTAATCGCGGATACGCCATTGCATATCGCCGCAAGAGAGGGCTTCGCGGACGTACGCATTCATTTTTTTGTTTGGTTTTCTTTTCGGCCCCAATGGCCGATAGCGATAGTCGCAGCTCTAGTAGGCCGATAGCGATAGCTCAAGCTTATATATGACAGAGTGATAGCAAGGGCATCGAAGCTAGTTGGACACTGTATTTTTTTATCACTACAAGCGCGGCCGGAACTCGGTTCTTCCTGCGCGGCTGCAGACTGGCCCCTCAAAACTGCTCACCCCAGGCCGCTTTCGCCCGCCAAGGCGCCGACCCCAATCCCTGCTCCACCATTTTTACTTGCCCAGCTTTTGTCGGTCGCACCACCATAAAATCCAGGTCGCCGAGGTCCTTCTCCGTGCCGGCGCGAACGATGCCGCTCTGAACTCCATGGACATGACGCCCGTAATGGTGGCCTGCCAGCGATATAACGAAACTAAAGGAACGTCGCAAGCTAAAAAATTCCAAGACGTCATTGGTGTCATGCGCTTTCTTCGTGGTGGCAACAAGCAAACATTATGCGGAAACGTTTAAGCATACATAAAGTTCAAACAAAGTAAATTTACAGTAAACACGAACATAAATATTAGCAGTTGCAGAGTTGATATTATAAAAAAGTAAACAAAACATTACGTATACAGTATATAAACGCACTGGTGCACGCACCCAAATGTGCCGTTGTCGCGTTCCACAATCATGCTAATTTAATAATTTAGCAAGCCAGCATTCACATTTCATATCAAAAAAGAACACTCTCCAGCATTCACATAGCTTAGCGGTCGCCCGAGGTGCCGCAATTTTGAGCCTATTTACAATTCATAGTACAATAAAACAGTAAGTTTTAAAGTTAAGTAAAGTAAAATGTTCTATTAATAGTTTTTGATGAAACATAATTTAAAGTTAAAATGAAGAATTAAGAAAGTAACGTAATTATGAAACGTTACATTATGAAAACATTCAAAACATTTTTTGAGTTCATGTCAATCAAGTTTGTGTAGTAGTTGTTGTTGTGGTCTGGTGTTGCGTAAGTGTTGTGTGTATAAAGATTTAACCAAACGAACCCATCATTGTCTTATTTCAGTGACGAATGTACTGAAATAAGAAGAATTTGATGAGAAAACAAAATGGGTACACGACTACGTACGTAATCTAAAGAAATGACAAAAAAGTTAAAAAAACATTCATGTCACTGCTTTTCCACACCAACATTCTTTCAAACAAAAAATTTCAAACTCACGCATTTTTCAACCAAATAGGATAACTATTAACATCAAGTCAATAAACAGTATGAACAAAAGTATCAAGAAGGTAGCGGCCCTGTTGGCCACAGTTAGCAACGGATTGCAGCTTGAAGTAAGCTCTGAACTTCCGTACGCAAATCTCGCACATCCTGACGATGCAGCAGTTGAAGTTATTACCGATGCAACCAACCAGTCAAATTATGGTTCTATCTCTCCAAAAAGCATTCTAATGGAGCGCGAAGAAGAAACTCACAGTGTGAAAAAAGGACATAAAGTTTACAAAATCGCTGATGGAAGCTATGAGCTCCAAGCGCTGAAGACGATGGGGCCAGCGCAATTCTCTTTCGAGATCCAAAATGGAATGCTCAAAAATTTATGGCACAAAAACGTTTGTGACAGCACTCACTTCAAAATTACGTCATGCGAGGTGTCCAACGATAACGAATTAAAAGATGAAAGAGGGGAATATTACCTAATCACGTTATCTGGTGAAGGACTTCCGCGTGGGTTTAGAAACAGACAGTTGAAAGTACGCCGTGATCAATTCTGGACGAATAAAAAATATGAAAACTACTTCAAAGATGCGTTTGAGCTTCTTCAATACGTAAGGCAGTATCGTAATAGAGGAGTTAAACAAGGTTTTAAGGTTTTCAAATTACAAGATGGCGTGTATCCACTCATCAGAGACCTTGGCAAAGACGAGACAGGTGCGGCGCGAAATATTGTAGGCGATTATGAGTATTGTATTAGTGTTCGTGATGGCGTTATTGAGGATAGCGAGCATGGATGTTTGTTAATCAGACAAGCAGTTGTGACCGAAATGGAAATTCTCCGTGGTTTTCGTCCATACGGAAAGGATGAGAAACTCTTGATTTTTGTGGATCAATGGAAAGACAACCAAACTGGAAACTACGCCATTGAAATCACAGCAGGAAAAAGTTGGAGAAATTTAAAACCAAAATCGAAATTTCGGTCATATTTGGGCCGTGAAGGCGTTTGCGACACGAAACAGATGCCTCAACTACATGTCTATCGAAATTCGGACCCCCAATTTTGTTCCAGAATTTTTTTTTGGTACGCGCAAATTTTTCAAAAAAATTGTTGCGGACCTCATTTTGGATTCTAAAAAATTTGACCGCAGGAAATTTTAAAATTTTGGTTAAAAATTCACAAACGCCAAAAACGGTCCCAAAAACCAAAATTCGACTCCAAATTCGTCAAAATCGTCGTTCAAATCGCCATTTTAATTAAATTTCTCCATTTTTTTTGTCAAAAAAATTACTAGGTAATAAATTCATTGTAAAAATGAGTCGACGCGATTTTGAGTTGTACACTCCTAATTCTGACGCTGCGAACTACCATAACCGACAATATGCAGCGGCTGCTACAGGGTGTGGAAGTTGGAGAAATTTAAAATCGAAATTTCGAGTATTTTTGGGCCGTGAGGGCGTCTGCGAGACGAAAAATGAGTCCTAACTACATGTCTATCGAAATTCGGACCCCCAATTTTGTTCCAGATTTTTTTTTTTTGGTACGCGAAAATTTTTCAAAAAAAGTGGTGTGGGATTCTTTTGGGATTTGAAAATCTTTGACCGCAGGAAATTTTAAAATTTTGTTCAGAAATCGACGTCAGAAAAATTAAAAGCTCCCAAAAATCAACGCTGGAGACATAAAATCGGTGTCCGAAAACCCTAAATTCGTTATTTTTAATTTCTCCACTTTTTTTCAAAAAAAAAATCTACTAGGTTGTTCGGCTGGCCTCCGCGCTCTTACTAACTCCCGCGTGGCCGAATGCTCTTCTATGGAAAAATGTACGCTTCACATGCTTAATTTTTTAGTCAAAAAGATTTCACGAAATTTTATTTCAAAATAAATACATCATAAAAAACAGGTTGTTGCTGCCCGATTATTCTGCCGTGTATGGGTTGGGATTGGTTCTACGAAAACGCGTCTCGCTGCCATGAGGCTTTTGAAGATAAAGAGAGTTAGCAAATTTACTATGTTTTATTCATTAAGTTGTTATCCAAACATCAAAAATTAAATACAAAGAGTTAAATTTCTTTTTTTCTTGCCAAAATAGCTAATGCTCCTGCATATTCGCTTGCCCGTACTCGCGCGCAAGCTACAATCTGCTGCCCTTGTTACTGTGTCGGAGGATGTGGATGGATGATGTGTGATTCCGCGGGCTGTTGCGAATGGCGCAAAACTAAGGAGGAGGGTCGGGACATGGTCAAGTTGGAGAATTTGTTCAATTTTTTACACAAAACAATTGATGAACATTGATATTTTATTTTTTTGTGAAATAATTATTTAAAAAAGTTGCTGCAAATGCCCGGTCATGCTTGGAGCGTTCGCCTGCGCTATTTTCTGTTCGCCGCTTTCCTCGTGAAACAAAAGCAATAAATGAAGCTCTGGACCAAACGCAAAAGTTAATTAAAAAATAAAATTGATATTATCGAATTTGTTAAGATGACATTGATTACAATTTACTTCGCATCGATTTGATTTTGTTAGTAAGTGTTGTTAGTAAGTGATCGATTGTGATTGTAATGGCAGTGTAGTCGTGAAACATGCAAAGTGCTTGGTGTAAAGTAAGTTACTTTACACCAAGCACTTTGCATGTTGCTTTAAGTAACAAAAGTTGCTTTGATGCAACTTTTGTTACTTTAAGTAACAAAAGTTGCATCAAGTGAAACACGTTGAAAAGCATAACAAATGATAAAATTCTTGCGTACGGAAAATAGTACGACTTACATTTTTCGTACGGAATTCCAAAATGTCAAATTAAGTATTTACTTAATAATTTCTAATTACAAATTTGAAATGACATAATTATTCGTGTTAACTTCAATGTTCGCCAACGTTCACATCACCACCACCACCACGTTCATTTTCATCATTCTTTTCAATTGATGTTTAAAAAATAATAAATATATTAAATTCAAATCTGGAACATATATTAGTTATATAATTATTAAGGAACCGTAAATTTTCGTTTGAAAGTACAAACTCAAACAAAAACATAAATCTCTCAATTAATTAATTACATAAAATATGATGTTGTCTAACAAAACGATGATGGCCATCTTGATGATGGGCGTCTCTGCAATTAATATTGGCAGTGATGGTGCTGGAGCCACTACCACTGGCAATTGGCGTACTGCAATTGGCATTGATGGTTGGAGAAATTTAAAAAAGATTGGAAATCGAAATTTCGAGCATTTTGGAGCCCTGAGGGCGCTTGCGAAGCGAAAAATGAGTCCTAACTACGTGTCTATCGAAATTCGGACCCCCGATTTTGTTCCAGATTTTTTTTTTTGGGACGCAAGAATTTTTCAAAAAAAGTGGTGTGGACTTCTTTTGGGATTACAAAATCTTTGACCGCAGGAAATTTGAAAACTTTGGTTAAAATTCACAAACGCCAAAATCGATCTCAAAACTCGAAAATCGACTCCAAAATCGTCCAAATCGTCGTTCAAATCGCCATTTTAATTAAATTTACCCATTTTTTTTTTTAATACTAGGTACTGATGCCACTACACACGTTGCCGGTGACGATACTGATGCTGCAGTTGAAAAGGCCATGTCGCTAATCAACGAGCAGATGCAAAAAGAAGCCTTCAAAAAGTTTGTGGCCGAACATCCGACGGCATTAGTGAACCTTCGTTCACTCGAACTCCAGGACGGGTTTTCGGCCGAAGAAATGTCGGAAGAAAAATTTCAAGAAAAACTCCAGGCCATAACCGAAAATATGTCGGAAATCGAAGTCGAGGCCTTTACCAAAAAATTCGAGGCCATGGCCGTACAAATGTCGGCCGAACAAAAAGCAAAATCCGAACAACTGTTGGCTGATTCTGCAAAACAAATTGCAAAGCGTGATGTGAATTCGTACCGGTATGCTTCCGTAATTACAGGAACCAAATCCAGGGGAATCGTGTACATGGATCCCCCTCCTACGCCTTCCGCTGCTGAAAAAGCAAACGAAAGACAAATCAAATTGGAAATCTCCCCATTGGGGGCGGACAATGCCATTCATTACCATGGGTGTGGGCGAGGCCAAATGTTCTCATGCAGAGTCGACCATGGCCAAATCAAGGGGAATGAACGTGTGTCGTACCGTATGTTTTCTGATTTCGACTCCCTATGCCAACCTCCCTGCGCCGATAAGTCCGGACGAGTCGTCGTCTTCTACACCAAGGACGACCGACGTAATTTATTTTTTAAAAATGTTTTTTCTTACATTCTTGCACAATTTCATATACAATTCAACAAAAATTTTAAAAAACTAAAAAAAGGTCCGTTTGAAGAGCTTGCATACTACCGCCCGTACCTCTACCCGCAGCCGAGTGTCGGGGGTGCGGAAAATGATAAGCATCCGATGCATCACGAACTAAATAAAATGATGGGTAAGATATCATTTTAGAAAAGAATTGAAAAAGTAGAAAAGAATTCGAAATGTAGAAAAGAATGCAAAAAAGTAGAAAACAATACGAATTTTTGGTCCCCAGCGTCGATTTTTGGGAGCTTTTTATTTTTCTAGCGCCGATTTTTGAACGCTTTTTATTTTTCTAGCGTCGATTTTTGGAAGCTATTTTATTTTTCAAAATCGGTTTTTGAATTGTTTTCCAAAATTTGGTTTTTGAATTGTTTTCTACATTTTTTGTCCATTCTTTTCCAAATTTTTGCATTCTTTTCCAAATTTTTCATTCTTTTCCATTATTTTTTGTCAATTCTTTTCACAAAAACATGTTTTCCAATAAAATGATGAAAGAATTCGCAGATCCAGCGCAGGTCAAGGTCTCGAAAGAAAATCTCATCGCTTTTGCCAATAAATACCAGGTAATAATTCAATGTTTTTCATTATAATTAAGTTAAATTTAAATACTTACTTACTTAGTTAAGTACATTATAATTTTCAAACCTCAAAAAAAAAATGTACAGATCGATATTTCCCTCGAAACGAATGAAGAATATTTGAGGGCGATCCATGTAGATCCAGACATCCAAGCAGGGGAGGTTGGAGAAATTTAAAATAGAAATTTCGAGGATTTGTGGGCCGTGCAGGCGTGCGAGACGAAAATGAAGCCTAACTACATGTCGAAGCAATAGCATGTTATAATTTTTGTGTTTTTGGTACATTCAAATTTTATCAAAAAATTGAAATTGGTATGGGCTTCTCTTGGGATTTGAAAATCTTTGACATCAGGAAATTTAATTCTAACGGTCAAAAATTCATAAACGCCAAAATCGGTCTCACAAATTAAAATTCGTCATCAAACTCGTCACAATCGTCCTTCAAAACGTCAAAAGGCGTCATTTTAATTATATTTCTCCCACTTTTTTAAAAATAATAATTAATTACTAGGTTCTCAAGCAAAATCTGGCCAAGGTCCAACTCCGAGTTCTTGGTGAAGCCATCTTGAAAGCGATCACTAAGGGAATGTATATCGTTCCCTACACCGAAACTACTTCTGGAGCGATCACCAAGATGCAGAATTTGCCCTGGCGCACTACCAAGGTTTATGAACAAGACCTCAAAACACGCGATTGTGTCAAATGGTTGTGCTACCGTAACACCGGACTCGAAGGTAAGATATCATTTTGGAAAAGAATTGAAAAAGTAGAAAACAATTAAAAAAGTAGAAAACAATTCGAAATGTCCAAAACAATTCGACATTTTGGTCCCCAGCGTCGATTTTTGAAATCTTTTTATGTTTCTAGCGTCGATTTTTGGAAGCTATTTTATTTTCCAAAATTGGTTTTTGAATTGTTTTCCAAAATTGGTTTTGGAATTGTTTTCGACAATTTTTTGTCAATTCTTTTCCAAATTTTTAATTGTTTTTCATCATTTTTGTCAATTCTTTTCCAAAAAACTGTTTTTCCGAACTCGAAGTGGATAAACCGGACCCTCACGATGGCTTTGATGACGTCCACGCTCACCACCGCTCCATGACTCTATATGAAGTGGAACCTGCTTCCAAAGGCCGCTGGCCGTGGTCACGGAAGCCTTTTATCGTGGTCACGGCCCCCATCTGGATTCCCGCGGTTGATGTTTTCAAAACCAAAATTGATGCAGCTAATGAAATGAAAAAAAGAGATGAAATGAACAAGTGATAATTTTAAAAAAGCTGATTGAATCAATTAACTGCTTCAACCAAAATTAATAATCATGCATCATTTCGTTACAAAAATCAAACGAAATAATTACAGTAAACGTCAAAAGTTCAATGAATCTTGATTTTGGTACGGCAGTACTTTTGATCTCGACTCGTCAATTTCATATTCACAAACACGAAAAATTAAAAACATTTAAAATTATATTAATTCTTCAAAAAATAGTTGATAATTTATTAATTACAGTAATTAATCTATTGGAATTAAGTACTTATTAGAGTTTATAACAAAGTTGCAATGCCAATATAAGTACATTCATATTACTACACCGCTTCGGGAAAGATGCCAATTTCTCGAATGCAATTTAATATCTAGAAATTTTCTGTTTGGGAATGCAAAAGTAAATTTCTAGATTACATATCACAAAAACAGTTGTAGTAAAAAAGCATTTCCTCTACTAATTACCATCATCCTCGCAACAAGTTCAGTGTGGCAAGTGAAGTGGTGTTGATCGTATGTAAAACGTGTAACGTGTTCAATCGATGTAATAATATTATAGTTCTTGTATCAATGCATATCTATTATCTAATTAACCTGTGCAGACCAACAGATCTAAAACCCCACTAAATCTATTTCAAAGTATCAACCTGCATATCATTGAAAAGTTCTTACAAAATCAAAAATTTTCTACCATGCCTGAACGTCTTGCACGCGAGGTGACCGATAGCCAGGATGTGTGCTCCATCTGTTGGGAAGAGGCGAACCCGGAGATCGGAAGTCCCATCTTGACATGTACGTTGTTTTTTTCATCAAATCGTTTTGTTTGATGCCTGCTTAAGTTTGTTTTCTATTCCAACATTTTTTCCAAAAAAGGTGGGCGATGCAGGAAAGCCATTCATATGAAATGTGCTGCGCAATTACAACCCGATAGGTCGACTGGGGACACTTTATGTCCGCTTTGCCGCGATCCGATCTTCAAAACACTCAACGGGGCGCGCGCAGGGAAGCTGCGTGAGGACATTGCAGCAGTTCACCCAACATTAAATCTGAGCTTTGCGTCTGGATGGACCAAAACAGATGTTCTTGGTAGGCCCATTCGACGCGCATTACTGGTCGACGCAGAGGTTGCAGCATGTGCCCTGAATTTTTCTGTGGATGGCCTCTCTAATTCTGCGTTTGATGGTTGCGGCAACGTCAACGAGGTGCTTTTCCTACGGATGCCTGAACACTGCCCCTGTAGAATGCGCGCTATACCTCAGACCATGTCCCAAGCCCGAGCGAGATTGTCAGCTCTCACTCCCAGATCACCCGACACGGTTAATTTGTTTGCACACCCCGAAATTCAATATGGCACGTGCATTTGTCAAAATGCAATCGTGAGCATCATGCGTGGCGTAAATCAGGCAGGCGAGGCCTTGGATAGCAATTGGTGGTTCCACAAGGCGGATACTGATTTGAGAGAATGGTTGAATGGAGTGGATAATATCAATTGTCCCCAGCTCAATATTGATCTGTCTCCTGCTGGCATTGATGCCATTAACGAGGATCTGTCCGTTGTTCTAGATGCTGCCAATCTTCTTCGCATCCGTTACAGCATCGACCCACGTATTTTGCATGAAATCAACGGGTCATGGGACCGTTGTACTACTGTAGTCGCCGATATGCTCCAAGAAATCTTTGCAGCTCCCGCAGTATTCTTTGAGGGCATGACTTCCAAGGACAGGATCTTGTCGTTGCTAAGTGTCGTCGGGCGTCCAGATGCCCAAGCAGCTTTCCGCGCCAACGCAACCACGTCCACCACCATCCCCGAGGTCCATGCTGCAATCACCGACCAAGTCGCCACACGTTCCAACACCACCATCGGCTCTGGATCAGTACAACAGCCTCTGATCAGCAGCCCTGTATTCGCACCCGTAGTCGCGCCTTCTTCTGATACCGTATGCGACCAACAGTTGGCGACCGAGTCCGGCGAGCAGATGTTTGCTATCGATCAAGTAGTGATCATCCGCAACCACAGCGAGAAATTTGACGGTCAACTTGGCAAGATCAGCACATGCAGGGCAGTGCCTGGGCATCAAGCAAGGTACAGCGTCAAGGTGGACGGTATAGCTCCATCGTCGCCGCTATCGAGCAATACGTTTGTGCATGTCATGTTGCTTGAGTCGCAGTTGCAAGTCCAGGATAGTTTGAGAAATTGTCATTTCGCACGTTTTCCACGTGCAATTGTAATCGTGTATCCAATTTGTGTTTCCAACAGGTACCGGACAAGACGTGCCCGATGCTGAATCAGTTCAACAAGACGAATCGTGGGTATTGGCTGATGTCACGGACACCGATGACCCCATCAACCAGATGGACTAAGCAGAATCACAATTTTACAGTGCATTTACCACAATTATCTTACATGGTTTCCAATCATTTCGATTAATTAATTAAGTATGTACTATTAGAATTTAGTATACAAACCAGAATTTCATATTTACATTTTCCAGTACAAAAGTTTTTTCGTAGTACAGCATTGAATTTTTACAAACTTCAATTTGGCCACACAATTCCAAAATGGTTTGTGTTGTGTGCAGTTGTGTCTTCTGTATGTTTTATGTGCAATCAATGTAATACTAATTACAATTCAATCATGTTATATGCTTATCTAACGAATTTTGTACAGAACAGAAAAACAGATTCAGATCTAAAACCCTACTAAATCTAATAATCACCTACATATTTTCACTCACAGTTGTATTACGTAAGTAAACGTTTGACCAAGCTACCATCGAAAAGTACAAATCTCACCATACATACGAACAAAGTCTGAAGTAAATTTACCAACCATGCCTGACAGCCCCAGACGCAGTGTGGAACGCCCACGACCAAGTGTTGAAACCGACCAGCAGCCCGATGTGTGCTCTATTTGTTTGGAGGCCGTGAACCCGGAACGCGGAAATCCTATCTTGATCTGTACGATTATTTTTGGGACAATTTCACGTTTTGTTTTTATTCATACGCAATCGTTGTGCAATATTTTGAACATCAAAAAAGGTGGGTACTGCAAGAATGCCATTCATGTGAAATGCGCGGTTCTAATTCACCCTCATGTCGACAGTGGTCACACGCTATGCCCATCCTGCCGCGATCCCATCTTTGAGAAGCAGCCGCGCCGTGCCAATGTCTTACTTCTGGAGCGACTCGCCTCTTTCTGGAGCTGGATGGGGCGACGACGCATTCGACGGATGGGATTTCTCTGACAACACCCCGACGGTGTTTATGACAGAATTGCGTTGGGCTGACGCGAAGAACACCATCATCGAATCGCGAGACCGGTTGACGTGCTTCCTTCCCAGATCAACCACCACGACCAATTTCCTTTCCGGCATGAATACTGGTGACATCCGCAGTATGATTTCGGATGACATGTGCGTAAGTAGAATCGACAATGCAGGGAACTACTGGGTAGAAATCATAGCCCGACAGCGCAACATCCCTCTTCGCTTCGTTGATCAACCACCTGGCAATCTCACCAATAACTTCCTGTCTGAGATATACGAGGAATTCTGCGTGCTCATGGATGCCATCAATCTTGTCTACATCGACGGTGGGTACCGCAACATCACCGTGTTCAATGTGGCCAGGAAGCTACGCGCCATTTTCGGTGGCCCGATCGTGAGTCGCACCAGCCCTGTAAACCAGATTCGCCACTACTTGTCTCTCGTTGGCCGTTGTGTCCGTATGTCTACTTCTATGCAATCCCTCGATTGGTTCTCCGCTTGCTGGGACGTGCGGGAGGCACAGGACTATCTTCATTTGTTTCACGGTCGCGCGCGCTCCCATCAGAACGTGCTCGAAAATGTTACGAATAGAAATATTTCCGATTTAATTGAATCTATGCGTCACCAATCTGTCGATCGTTTCAATGCAGTTGCCCGTGGCATTCGCGGTTCTCGTGATCTCCGCTCCACTTCTTCCGTTCGCGAAATCCGTCAAGAACTCTTTGTGTTGATCAGCGCCGGTAACATCGTGTATAGTAGCTGTGATTCCTATGAGGACATTACCGCGGAACGTGTGGCCACTGTCTTGCACGAGATTTTTGGCGGCACCTATCCAGGCAACCGTAGTGCATTCTGGCGGATTCGTCACTTCCTGGGAAAGGTCGGACATTCTTTGCCCCCCATCCCTCGCCCCGACAACTATCATAACCTCTTTCGGCGTTTAGTGCAGACATCGGAGGACCTTGAAAACGTCACGCATTTAGTGGAACTTGTCGCATTTAGCTCGTCACGCATCTGAACCTCTTTCAAATATGAAATATTTTTTAAACAGGTTTAAATAATAATTACCCCATTAATTTATCACATCAATAATCAATTTATCGTAGCATACTTATTTACAAAAGTTTCCACTACTAAATCACGTATTACAGAAAATCAACAAGTAGCACTCTTTTCGATTGGTTTCATATTACTCATACTTCGCCTAGCCAAAACAGTAGTCAAACGCATGCAGCAGAGTAGCAAAGTGTACAGTGAGTGACATCAGCATCTATAATTGTATGTGAATTTATGTTGCACCCCCATCTAACTAATGTGTGCAGTCAGATAATTTCCCAGCTAAATAATCCTAACATTTTTCTAACAACCTAGAATCAACCAGTCAAAGCATTTTTATTCAGTTGCAAAGTCTTGTACAGTGTAATCAATTGAACATTTTGAACAGAAACAGAAACGAAACGTAAATTCATCAACCATGCCCGATAGCCCCCGACAGGAGGATATATGTGCCATCTGCTTGGAATCAGCGGTTCCAGAACGTGGCAGCCCCATCTTAACATGTACGTGCTTTTTGTCGATCTAAAAAACGTTTTCTTCATGCAATTTGCTGTTTGAATTTTTCAATTTGAATGAAAACAGGTGGATGTTGCAAGCACGGATTGCATGTGAAGTGCGCGGTGCAGTTACGTCCTGACCCCGTCAGCGGCAAGGTGCTGTGCCCGAGCTGCCGCGATCCCATATTCGATGCCCCGCCATTTCTACGTCAATCGCGAATCGGAGGGGACAATTTTGATTCTTTGGTCGAACGATACAGGGCCGAAATCGAACAGGAACGAATGAGCGATGCCCCGCCAATTCAACGTCAATCGCGAATCGGAGAGGAAATGTTTGATTCTTTAGTCGAACGAATCAGGGACGGAATCGAACAGGAACGAATCAGGGGCGAAAGGGACAGAATTGCCACTGAGGGCTCCCCGCCTTTTCCGTCGCATGAACAGCGTCACGAGCGTAATCCCTCCCATCGTCTCCCTCCTGGCGTTCATCCCATTCCGTTTGCTCGCGGGATGGCAGATTCGCAACGGACGACAAGTCAGATTGTCAACCGACGCCAGCCAATTCCACCTCCTCCAAGACAACCAATTCCAACTTCATTTCAACCACCTCCTGGTGTTCACGGTGCCGCTGGTCGAATCATCGCAATTGCAGATCCTCAGGGTGAGGTATTCACCGGTTACCATCACTTGTTCTCCCTTCCGACCACCATAACCGATGCTCGCAACAGATTGCTTTCGTTTGATGCCAGGCCAGAGGATTCCACAAGTTTCTTCGCGCTGGCTTCGCAATCAGATATGTGTGATGTCATTGACGCAGTCATTGCAATTGTGGTGGATCGTTCAAATATAGACAATCATTCTCGCAAGATCAACTCGCTTCTGCGACAAATGGCCAACAGGTCGAACATTTTGCGGGAGGATGTTGTACACGACATCAACCAGGATCTTTCCGTGTTGATGGATGCCATTCACCTTGTGACAATGGGTACACGTTCATTCGATCACCACGACATCGCTGTCACACTTCAAGAAATCTTTACCGCACCCGCGGTTTTCTTTCAAGATCAGGAACCAGTTGAGCAGATTCAATCATTCCTCAGTATCGTGGGTCGGCCCGAGGCCCAATCGGCTTTCAATGAAAATCGCACAACGCAATCCTCGCCGGAGCCGCAGCCTACGGCCATTTCGGAATCGCGCGTTCCACCACCGGCTCCCAGGTTGGACCCGCAAAGTTCGCACGCTGCCGAAACGCAATCTCCATCCATGCCGGACCTTCCACATCTTGATTTGCAAAATGCTGCTCAAACCGTTGAGGAGGCGCAGGCCAGGCTACTAAGTTTTCCTCTCAGACCGGACCATTGGAATTTCTTCAAATATACGCCGGATCCCGAACCCGCCACGGGTCCCCGCATCGAAAGGCAGAGCACGTACACGCAGCCGAGTATCAGGGATGTTGCTGCTGAGATGCATGGGCTGTTTTGTGTCGTCGGTTTTCGAGCTGACTATTCCAACGTCCAAATCAGGCGGCAGGTTCGCGGGATCGCTGCTCGCCGCAACATTCGTCT
>Ga0099798_10308_pt1 | contig 16840 bp, 14 predicted proteins | sample Uncmet_Sort29A_1_FD_89870 | JGI IMG/M metagenome (GOLD analysis project Ga0099798, IMG submission 89870) | Marine eukaryotic communities from CALCOFI LINE 67, Pacific Ocean - CN13ID_Sort29A_1 | ecosystem: Environmental > Aquatic > Marine > Oceanic | place: Pacific Ocean: Monterey Bay | collected...
TGAGCACTAGATCCAAACTGACCACTTCGTCGAGGTTCTTTCCAAGCACCCGCTCCCCGGGGACCACATTTACACAACTAAAATGCGGGTGGAGTTGGGTAATAAGAACGACATCGTCGGTAATGGGGGGATTTTGGGGCCGATTTTGCCGGGGCTGGTCACGCCCTACAATCACAGGGTTAGGGGGGGTGACGGCGATTTGGGGAAATCAACCAAAGATAAAGAAAAAGACGCAAGTTAGAAAAAGAAGGAAAGATAGAAAAAGGAGGGCGATAACGATAATAAATAGAAAAAGAAGGGGGATAGTGATAATGAAAATTCTACGTCGACTAAAAACTCTAGCTAAACATCAACAAAATCGAAGAAGAAATCGAAGGGCAAATAAAAAGTTGGATTGGATAGTGAGCAGTAGGTAAAGAGCTTCCTGCCCAGCATTTCAGAGCGTCACGCCATATATTTCCCGCCTGGGGAGATGGTTACGGGCGAAGACATTTTTGATTCTTAAAATTTAGCTTTAAGTCCTTGTACGTAACGTAGTCCTAGTGTAGAAGGTAGTCCTTGTGCAGAAGGTAGTCCTAATGCAGAAGGTAGTCCTAGTGCTAGTCCAAGTGTAACTATCGATACCCAGGATGAATCTGAACCAGTGACAGTGAATGTGAATCGGAATTCAGGTGGCACCGTGGTCACCTTCCAATACACCTCGAACCAAAGCTGGGCCCAGGACTAGGCGAAAACGCAGATCGAGATGCTCTCCCTATAAGAGTTCCGTGGTATCGACAAGCGGAAGATCTATCTGCGTCGAGGCTAGGAGCTGGATACCAACGGGTTCAAGTCTCTGATTGACTCTTACATTAAGTAGCTCTCGAACAAGACTTACTGGTCGATGACATTAGTTGTAGACCCCCTTTTTTCAATAATTTCATTTTTAACTAATAAATAGTAAAGAAAATTGATCAAAACTGAAAATGACGGTTTGGGTAAGCTGATAAGAATGTAAGACAGATACGATGAACCCGATCTCGCAACTATCCGAACAGGAGAACAGAATAACTCGAACTCGAACTCGAACTCGATAAAATTTACTTTTAGTAAAAATAAGTAAAAAAACGACTTTTTCCCTTGTAAATCGTCAAAATCTCATATTCATAAATTTATTAGCTATTTCTCCCTATAAAAACAAATTTTTGTATTAAGATAGAAAATTTAAAAAATCAAATTTTATTTCCCAAAATAGGGGTCTACAACTACTGTCGTCTCCAGGTATTAGCAGTAGTAGCAACAGTAATTCCAGAACATGAGCTTGTTTCAGCTGCAGTTGCATCATCGGTTGAACCAGGCTGTAATTTTACCCCAAAAAAAAATATTGATGTAGTAGAAGGCGTTTTTGAAAAAACGCGCCTTCAATCTGCACGCCTGGAACTGCTCGCACGTTAGTTCGTTGCTTGCTTTGTGTTTGGATAATCAAAAATTCAAATAAGAACACTCCCTGTCTTTCGGGCACTGGGGAAATTTCATCGTGAACGACCCCTTTTTTCCCTTCGGATACCTATCCTGCGTCGTCAAAAACCACTACGAGAAGAAAGATCATGACGAGGATCTGATTTTATCCCAACAAGAGCAAGAAGGTCTCTGGATCAGGTGTAGACACAGGAACATGAACACCAAGAACGGAAAAGAGATGCGCTTCAAATGCGATAACGGGCACAAGTTCTGCAGATGGTGCGTGAAGCAGCATTTGGAGGAGCGGGGGATAAGTCAGAGCGAATGGAAGGCGTTTTTCCCGAAAAAATGTGTTTGTCCTCATTCATGCTGTTATGCGGTCTTGGATTTTGATAGGGATAATGACAAGAAAGATAAGAAAGGTAGAAAGTGAAGAAGAAAAAATTGAAATGTGAAAGAAATTCTTGAAATAGAAATATAAGAATAAGAAGGGCTGATGAGTGCAGTATTGTTATAGATTTTCTTAGTAATGCTGTATAGTGTGCAGTATAGTATATTTTCATTTTCTTGCTAATGCTGAGAAAAAGTTTTGAATTATATTTTCCTTAAGTAATATGTGTTTTTCCTTAAATATTCAGTACTAGTAGTTTTTTCTTAAGTGAAAAAAAAAAAATATTTCAATAATTGAGGGTAGTACAGTGACACCATTATACAGGACGAGAGGTGGAAGCGGTTGTTTTTACAGTGATACAGATACTATTATACATTTATCAATTCTTCTTTTCCTTTTCATCTTTATTTGATCCGTTCCTGTTCCTAGTTCCTACTGTACTTGTGATGTCTATGTTTTTATGTTTGTTAGATCTTTTTGCGGGGATGGTATATATCTTCTATTATTATTATACGTGTTACCTACCTATAACTTCAATTTCAATACCGTATTGAACTACTTTGACTTGAATAAGAATAATATAATTATTGAATTCAATTGTAAGCAATCCGTCGCGTCTACATTATTTTTATTCAGAAGGTGGATGGTCTTCAAAATCAAAAGGTGGAGTGGAGTATTGCTATTGGTATATAAAAGAAGGTGGAAAGTCCGTCTGCATTAATCGGAAGGTGGAAAATTTTTCGATTTAATTTCAAATTTAAATCAAAAGCCTTCTACATCTACTCTTGAACTGTTAGGGTAGTAGTTACCACTACCTCTACCATTGGCCGCCATATGTAGTTAGTTTCTTAGTTTTTTTTTAGACTTACTTTCTTAGGTTTCTAATTCTAATGCTAATGGTAGACTTTCTAGGCGTTAATTTTGTTTTCTAGAATAGACTTATATATTTTAATTTGGGATAATATTATTGAACACCACAGTAATTACTAGTTTCTTAATCACTTTAACTAGATAGTTTCTACTTAGAGTATCGGGTAAACTCAATTTTGTTAAGTGCCAGTTTAGTATTTACTGTTATATCCTTTAGTTTTTAGTTTAATTAGATCTAGATTTACCACTAGTAGTTACTGTTATATCCTTTAGTTTTTAGTTTAAACTTAAAACAATAGCAGATAATTTTGCTAAAGAAAGAGCAGTATATAAAAACTTTGAATCCACAAATCGAGGAAATCAAACCAATACAGAAGAATTAAGAAAACAATCAATACTCTGACATAAAAATCAAAAATAAAGAATAAAACGAAAACCATGGGGGCAGGCGGGTAAAAGAAACAGGATGACTCGGGGCGGGTGAAAGAAAAAGAAGGAGGATGAGTCGTGGACTATTAATAGTAGCTAGCTTTGGATGATTTTTCAGATTCCGAAAAGCAGCCTGCTCTGGATGACTCCTCAGATTCGGATTCGGAAGGAGACGTGGAAATGGGGGTTGAGGGAAATTCTAATACTCATAATGGTTATGCTAATGGAAATGGATGAACAAATACTGCCAATAGTCATAATGCTCATAGTCATAATACTGCCAATGCTAACGGATGAAGAAATTCCAAGGTTAATAATCATTGAAGAAATCTAAATTCAGAAGATGAGGAGTCTGAAGGTGAAGACAAGAATTATGAGGGGGACAGTCCGGTTCTTCAGCCGAGATGACTGAATAATTAGGTTCGGAAATGAAAGTTCGGAAATGAAAGTCGTAATTAAAGTTCGGAGATGACTGAATAATTAAGTTCGAAAATGAACACCGGTAACTAGACCTAGTAGGTTCGAAATTAAGAGGATCCTGCTGTGGAGTAGGGTTGAAGTTGAATTTGAATTTAACGTGGTGCGGAGGGTTGAATTTAACATCCTGCGCACGAGAGTTGAACTTGAGTTTGAATTTAACGTGGTGCGGAGCTATAAGTATAAAATGTAGATTTGAATCGGAAAAATGATGAGCAGGAGGAAAATACGGTTGAAGATGAGGACGAGGATGAGGAGAAAACAGTGGATGGGGATGAGAAGAAAGAGGATGAAAATTAATTTAAATATCAAAACCAAAATCAAAATTCTCTTCAATTTTAGAATAACAATAATGCGAATGGGAATCTACAATATGAGAATAATGCGAATGGGAATCTACAATTTTAGAATAATGCACAGTATGAGAATAATGTGCAGATGAATCCGAATAATGCAAAGTATGGTTATATGAATCAGAATAATGTGCAAATGTAAATGAATAATAGTTTAGGGCAGTATCAGAATAATGTAAATGTGCAGAATAATGTAAATGTGCATAATAACCCCCAGACCCAGTACCAGGACGGCAACTACCAGAATAAGTAGAACGGTCATGATCCTAATCTGCAGCCGTATGTGAACGGTTACTGAAACAACTGAAATGAGAATGGGTATGGGGGAAACAAAATTTAGAACGGGTATAGGGGTAACACTAATACCATAAGTGGTAACAATATAAGTCCAGGATCCGATGCGAGTGTTGTCGTGCCTCCCACGTTCGAGATGAATGTTGCCTAATCTTAGATTTAGGATGGGTATAGCGTCGACGGTGAGTAGCTGAATAGTTCAAAAAAGAATTCTCCTGTCACCCCGAGCGTCGATGGCTAGCCGCTCTAATAAATAAATAATAAATAAATAATAAGGGCTAACAAGCGATCTGAGATCGATGTTTGAGTAGATGGGTAAGCGATTTGAGTTAATGCTAATCTTCGTAAAGATAATCCAAATTCTAATCCAAATTCTAATCCTAATCATCTAACTGAATAGAGTCCCTAAGACTAAGAGTAAGATTCAGGATAAAAAACTAATTCAAATGCAGAAAGTTGAACATCAAGTTCTGCTGTAGAAAAAGATAAAATTGATGCTGTAGGTGTAGAAAAAGTAAGTTAGAATAGGAATACATTCGCTTGAAACGAAAGTAAACTTCGATAGCAAGAAGACGATGAGAGTAAACTTTGATAGTAAGAAAAGGAAAAGGGAGAGGAAAAATGAGTGAAAGAAAAAGAGACTTGATAGCAAATTTAGGATGAAAAACTCTGATAAGAAAGAGAAAGGTTGCAAGAAGAACTCTGATAGAAATAGAGAGAAGTGTGAGAGCGAAGATCTGAGCAGGAACTGCGGGATTAGAAATAGAGAGAAGAGTGAGAAAAGCAAAAGATGGAAAGAGAAAAGCAAAAGAGTGAGAAAGAGAAGAAGGAGAGGGAACATTGAGAAAAGAAGAAAGAAAAGTGAGAGTGAAAGCAGCAATCCAAGTAGTTGCTCGACGCCTGAAAAGAGGTCTAAGATGCGGAGGTGTGAGAGCGAAGGAGGTGCGAACAGTAGGCCAGAGAGTAACAGCAGGCCAGAGAGCAATAAGAGCAATAAGCCAGAGACTGACGGGAAAGAGAAGAATAGTAAGAAAAATAATAGTATGGTGAGTCATAGAACCAGTATAGTAATACAAATACTCATCGAGACTCGTCTCATTATCGTGAAGAGAACTAAACATAATCATAAGCCAGCACTAAATCGGATCACAATCACAAAGAGAGCCGATGAGAGTAAAAAAAGCGGGAAAAAATTGAGAAAAAGTAAAAGAAGGAAAAGCGAAAACATGAGAAGGCGGAAAAGAAAAGGAAGCAAGAAGAAGAGAAAGCGCTGAAGAAAAAACGCGAGGCGGAGGAGATTCGTTTTTGAAAACACTGAAAGGAAGAGGAACTATTGGTCAGTTTACTGGTTTGGTAGTTCTGCTCGCATTGCCTCATCATGTCCGAGATATTTTCGAGCATTTTTGGGCGTTTTACAACAAACTTTTTCGAGCACTTATCGCAGTAATAGGAAACCGAATGGAATCTCTTTGACTGTTCTTTTTCTTTTTCTTTTTACTTCTCTATTTGTTATTCTTTTTTCTACTTCTCAGACTAAGTTTTTACTTTATTTTCTTGTTTTTCTTTTTATTTACTTTTCCTTTCTTGTTCCTCGAGTTATTTTTCTTCAGCCGGTTTAGAAAGCAACTCATCTCTCTTGTTGCTCGAGTTATCTTCAGCCGGTTTACAAAGCAACTCATGCTCATTGTTCATGAGATCCACTACTGCATCAGAGTTTTACGTAAAGGATTCCGATCCGTCGGAACTCGAAGAACTGATTGCGGCCTTCTGTTTGCACTTCTCGCCTGATTGATCTCCTCGCCTGATTGCGGCCGCCGCAGCGGCCTGAGCGCTACGAACAATACTCAAATACTGCTCTCGGTCCCCATCGGAATCAAACCCCGACATCTATGTATTAGTTTTCGACCACATCTTCCCAATATTCGAACAACTCCCGGACGACGAGTCCGATTCATAATTAGAGGTGGAGAATTCACAATCTTTCGATTCCGAGTTTTTTGTTTTTGTCTTAACTAGTTTCAAAAAGCTCTCATAGTTAATATCATTTTCAATTTATTTCTTGTTTATCTTTACGTTTTATTCAACACAATTGTTTATTTTAATACCATTTTTATTCTCATTTTCCCTTTCGCTCCCCGAAAACTGCGTCCTATTCGAAACTTCCACCTTGTTACGGCGAGGAGATCTTGAGCTGCTTTTCATGCGCAGTAACTTGCTCGACGGACTAGAGCAACTATCCAACAATTAGAGGTTCTCTTCCTTAAGCTCCTTCAACTACACTGTTTGGGTCAACTACACAGGCACAACTCCTTATTCTTATTTGCCTGAACTGGAAGAAGACGAAGAGGAGTATTATACAGGCGGTTACTATTATTTTAACTTTCTTTTTCCCTCCAATTCACTTTCAGAACTTGACCTCTCTGAATTCGAATAACCTCTTAATGCGTTCATCGGGTCCATCAACTTTTTCTTGTTTTAGTCCCACATGCCGTTCAATTACACAAATCTAGCATCGGCTTCTATCATTTTCCCAGCAAACGACATTATGTCAGTTAGGTTCACTTTACCTTTATCCTATTTGTCCTTATCTTTTTATTATTTTTACTTTCCGCTTTATTTATTATCGCTCCTTTGGCTTTTAATTTTATTTTTTCCTTCCTACTTATCGCCTTTCTTCTTACTTTTCGCACTAGTTCCCTTTTCCTTCTAAATTTTCGCGTCTTTGCCTTTCCTTAAAGTATTGTTATTCCTATTTATTCCTATAAAATTACCCTCCTCGTCATCACCCCTCTCACTCACACTCACATAAACATCTGGAATGTCTTCCTCCCTCTCGCCCGGAAGCATCAACCGCTTACGTATTTTGCGCTTTTTCTCTACTTGCCCTTTCAACAAAGGATTTGTATCACTATTCGTATTTGTATTTTCGTGTCGCCCTTCAACCAGCAGCGAAGGGGAACTTGTGGTTGGCGACCTATACTCGCGGTTGCCTCGCGGTTAAGGCGCAAAACTCGAACTTTCCTGCGGTTGGTTACGGTTAGGACGCTACGCCTCAAGGTTAGGACGGTTCACCTCAAGGTTAGGACGCTACGCCTCAAGACGCCTCAGATTATTATTTGTCTCAAGGTTAGGGTGCCTCAGATTATTATTATTCGAATTATTATTCGATTATTATTATTCTTATTCGAAGCCAAATAATTCCCCGGTATCATTCAGCAAGTCCCCGACGTTTTCCTTCAGATCTCCTATAACACTATCTTTCAATTCTCCAAAATTAATCTAAGTCTAAGACATCGTTCCTAGAAAATCCTTCAGGCCTAGAAAACTGTTATTATCCTTATTTTCCTCCTCCACAACATCATTATTTTCCTCCTCCTCCACAACATCATCAGAAACCGGTCTATTATGGACGCCTTCACAATTCCTTTATTTTTACGCCAATTAAAGGGCTCCTTTAGTTTTACCTTTCGCAAGGCTCCTTTACATTTACTTTGAACTACTTTCCCCAAGGCTCCGATCAGAACTTTTAAATCCTTTCGCAAGGCCGCTCCGATCAGAAGTTTAAAATTCGGCAGAACTTTTTCTTACCTAACTCCTTTCTGGACACCTGAACGGAGTCTCTGGACTCCTCTAAGGACTTCTCTGCACTGGGGAATTCGTCGGACTCCGGCTCTCATTCTCATTCTCATACTCCCCGCCCCCAGTGCCGCCGTTGCCCTGCACGAAAAAATAATGCGTCAAATCGTCAATGGCCATTTTGATTTTGTTTTTGATTAATTTTTTGATCTATTAATTTTTTGATATTCAATCCTGATTTCCTTCCTTCAATCTCAACTAAAATTAACTTCCTTCAAGCTTAATTTAACCGTCGCAGTCAGAGTCAGAGTCAGAGTCAAGGTCAAGGTCAAGATGAAAAAGAGAGGCTATGGAAATGAGAAGGGGGAAATACAGTTGCTAAAATATAAACTTTACCTCCGAGTAGTAAAGGTAAAGGGTAAAGACGAAATAGATATAGATGCAAAAAGAAGAAGGCGGGGTAAAAAAAATCAAAAATCCTAAAATACTAGTAGTTCAACTAGTCATATTTAAGTATTGTGATGAATGTGTTAGATTTTTATACTCCAAATCTGCTCGGTGAATTAATCGAAAAACCAAGGAAAGGAAGATAAAAGAGCACTCATCTTGAAAGTGAAAGGAAGAGAAGGGAGAAGATAAAAGACCACTCAATTTTTTTTTTTTTCTATCTCTATCTTAACTAAATATATTCTTCTTTTCTATCTCTATCGCTATCTTTTGGCCAAATACGCTCCTATCAATTTTTATATTTTAAAAACGATTTTTTTTGCGATGTCTAATCGGTAAACTGAAACCAGCTTTGAAGTTTGTCTATAGAATTACTCATAAAGAAACTTATTTTTGACGACATTACAAACATAAAGACATAAATAGAAGTAAATAGAAACAAATTACAGTGGTTACTATACATACTTGCTTCCCGAATTGCTTGGTCTATGAAAAAAATGTATTTATTATTCTGTTCTCCAATGCACCACCACGAGAAATTAGACTCGTTATACCGTTGCCATATCAATAAAATTTTTCGAGCTGAGGCTAAACTTTTTCTGTCAATGTAGTTACAATCACATCGTAATTGCTGCAAGTTCTGTATTTGGGGCCTAGTAGTAGGGGTGGCGACATTGGCGGTAGCGGCATCGGGGCCAGCGTAGGTGCTGTCGTCTGTGACAACGATTCACATAGTTCAGACGAAGAGGAGTTCAAGGAAAGCGTCCAAGAACCGCCATTGAAACGGTTTAAGAGACAACGTTGACGACCGTGCTGCATTTCGATGGTGAAAAACTTACGCATTAATAGGTGACGCGACATAGATTTTAGTTTTTTTTTTATTGGACAGTTGAGAAACAAGCACACCCCCTTTCCAGGGGGTTCGGAAGCAGTCAAAATACGCATACGATTCGACACGATTCGTTCATACCGAATCGTGCGGAATCGTCTCGAATCGTTTCGATTTCGACACGATTCGTGTCGAATCGGCTCGAATCGTCTCGAATCGTGTCGATTTCGTCTCGATTTCGTCTCGATTCGAGTCGAATCGTGTTTTGAAATCGTGATTTTTGACCCCCTCCTACCCTCCCCCCTTATGGACGATTCGTGCAATTTTAATTTTTAGATATTTGCTTTCACGGCATTGGTTTGTTTTTATCGAAAACATTCCTAGAAAAACGGGTTTGGGATTGTTTTTTTTTACTGTAGAAATCCATCCTCAGTTCGTGTCTGATTTATCAATGCGCCTCAGGTACCTCGGTGTGGGTAGTTCGCAGTATGACGAGTAGTGAGTACCGGTCATGCTGAACCTCCTAAGATAATGATTTGATGCGTAAAAATTAAGATGTGTAAGGCAGTATAATCATAACGCGAAAGAAAATAGCAAGTGGGAAATCAAAGACCTTCTCCCAATCGAATTCACCATCTGGTAATTGATGTTCTTTACTTTTACAGGGTTAATTTGATTGTTTTGTAGTCTTACTAACCTTGTATTTGTCTTAACGTTTTTATTCTTACCAACTCATTGTATGTTGCTTTGCTTGCGTAGAACTAAGCACTATATTTACACCTGTTTTGCGACGTGAGTAATAGGTAATCTATGGAATTTCCATATCGCAAAAGCCACAAACGAAACGAAACCAGACCATGAAGAAAAAAATAACAACTAGAGCTCAGAATCCCATATACAAATATTTTTTTTTAGAGGCCTTAAAATCGTGATTTTTTTGATAGAGGGGATTTGGCCAACTATCTTGGCTAAATTAGAATTAGAGAGAGAAAATAAAAATGAAAAGGAAAAGGAAAAGAATATTTCCAGACTCAAAGGAAAATAAATATTCAACATCACCTCATTCTTTTCTTTTATGGTAGCTATAACGTTTTTATGGTAGCTAAATAAATATTCAACATCACCTCATTCTTTTCTTTTATAAACGTGAACATTCTTTTCTTTTATAAACATCACCTCATTCTTTTCTTTTATAAATATTCTACATCACCTCATTCTATATTGTGTAATTTGAATTTGGAATTGGAGAGTTTGAGTTAAATTTGAAGTGCATAATTAACCTAGGTCTGTGGCAGAGGCCACACCTTGATGTTCTGACTTCCACTTGGGGCCATCTAATACATAAAACTTACATTTAACGATCCTTATCTTTACATTTAACGATCCTTATATCTTCTTCTCAACAAATCTTTGTATGCTTATCAGAAGATGAAGATCTTTTAAGAATATATCTTCTTCTCAACAAATCTTTGTATGCTTATCTATTTATAGTATTTGTGCTTATATCTTATATCTTCTTCTCAACAAATCTATTTATAGTATTTGCAGGTGATATACCAAACCATACCATACCATACCATACCAACAGACTCCATATTTATAGATATAGGTGATGCAGTGATATACCATACCATACCTCCATATATTTATTTAAAAATTTAACTAAGTATAAACTAACCCATGTATAAATTAAATAATAATAACGCTGCTCGGAGCATTCCTTCAGTTCTTCAGAAACGAAAGGATCTGGAATCCCGATCGAACGAACAACAGAAATTTGCCGAAATTATCTTATCCCCAACGAAGGATTTCATAATTTAAATTTTACCGATCTCCCTAATTTTAATTTTAGACCGATCTCCCTAATATAAATATTGAATTCTAGTTCAAATCTCCTTAATATAAATATATGTACGATACAACTCTGGGAGGAAAGAAAACTCCAAAAAGGCAACCAATATTACTACTAACACTTCAACCAATAATACTTTTACTACCAGCCACCTCACCTTATGCTTATGTCACATCACCATCCCCCAGGTAATTCATGTAAGTCACGTCACCTACCACTACCTTCTCGTAGTTTCGTAGTTGTTCAAAGGAACCAGTAACATTCGCTTTTTCAAAGGAACCAGTACCAGACCCAGAGGTAATTTAACCGGGTATCATTTAATTTTAACCGGGTATCATTTAGCCGGGGGTTTCACCTTCAGCAGTCTTAAAATTCACAGAAGAGGGTTCGCTCCGCTAACACCAGGAGCAGCATCTGTAGTCATAATTAGGGGGATAGCATTAGAAACAGTCAAAACCGCAACAATTGCACCAGGACCCTTCACCTGTAGTGGGTCTGTAATATTATAACTTCCTCTTTCAAGATCATAATATTATTTCAATGATTTTTTTCCTCAAAAATAGGGCATAAAATGACTACATGAAATTGAAATTGACCTAAAATGAAAATAAGAATAATTAAGATTAAGATTACATTAAGGCAAAAAATCCCGACTATATAGAAAAAAAAACTAGTAAAATTTACTCATTTTTTAGGGATACTATAGGACTATACTATCATGGAACAACGATACCGAGAACAACAAAAACCATTATTATTAGAGAATTTTTTATTAGAAAACCCCTAATATTACAGACCCACTAGAGTCCTATATATTCACTTGCATTTTCAAGTGTGCAACAAATCCTTTCCTCCGTATCTCCAGCACAACAAACTATGTACTTATTACAACAACTTATTCTGAACAGGAAGTCCTTCGTAAGCTTCCAGCTAATTGCTATGGAAATAACCGTCTAAGCCAAAACACCCAGCCAGAAGAATTCATTAGACTTCGTGGGAGAGAAGATGTTCATCCACTCGGAGTGTAGAGAAGATGTTCGTCCATTAAGACTAGACGGCCTGTATCCCCACCCCTATCCGCTAGACGGCCTGTATCCCTTACCATTAAGACCAAAAGGCAGAATTGCAGCTAAGATTATCTCGTAGAAAAGAAAGAGTATAGCCATAACACCGAAAATTTAACAGAATGCGTACCGACAATTATTCTGGTTAATGGGATACATACAGCCATAACACCCGCTCTCTCCCACTCCCTCCCACTCTATCCCATCACTCTGCAAGTTCAACTCATCTTCTTCATCTTCTCGCACCTCCTCATTCACTTTCTGTCTGCTAGTACAACTAGTACAAGCACAAGGCCAATTCCAACCAAATGCATACCAGTAAACTGTCACTAAACCAACCAGCTAAGCAACAATCAGGAGGATAACTCCAAAAACTCCTGCGGTTCATAATATTAGTCGATGTACACATGGTCATTTATTATCCTTGGAATTTCCAAGGATAATAAAAATAAATACAGGTCTAGTACAATATTATTGTTAAACAATACCTAAATCTAAATCATAATTCCACCCAACACTGGAACTAATATTATGAGCCGCACAGTCCTGATCTATTTAACCCCCACTATTGGGGCAGATCTTGCGCCACCGAAAGCGAAGGCGATATAATGTCAAAACCTCCAAGGATGGACATATTTAATATATTTTCTATATAAATCTACAAGTACAACTACAACTACAACCTCAAACTGGAAAGTACAAATACAAGGAAAAATCCATTGATTTTTTTTTTTGTAACCAAAATTTCTTTCATCTCATTCCATTTCTAGATGAAGATTCCACAAATTTCTAGAAAGTGAAGATTCCAGAAGACATGAAGATTCCATTTCTAGATGAAGATTCCATTTCTAGATGAAGATTCCAGAAGACATGAAGATTCCAGTTCTAGATGAAGATTCCAGTTCTAGATAGAATAGAATAGAAAACAACACCCTACTTCTCACGTAGGGAAGGGTCTTACCGAAGTGAGCGCACGGTGTGAACTTCAAATGAAGCAGGTACTCGTACCTCCTTCCTGTTGGGTTAAGCCCCACATGTGCATCCTACGGAGTCGGTAGCATTGTGCTACGTTCAACACGCCTGTTACCCCGACCTCTCATGCAAGGAGTACGGATTAAGAGGCCCCCGTTGGGGCCCTACCTAGGTCGTTGCCGGGCGTTCCTCCACGCGAGGAATACGCTGTAGTGATCCGAGCAAGTGACACACGTTACAGCCGACCCTCTGCTGGATAACAGTACGCCCCCCTGCCGGTGGTAGTCATTCAGTGAGGGAGACATCTTGAACACCGGCCGATACGTTAACTACGGGAGTCTTGGGTTTGAAAGATCGTGGTACACGGGTAGGAGTGCCCTCCAGTTCTAGATGAAGATTCCAGAAGACATGAAGATTCCATTTCTAGATGAAGATTCCAGAAGACATGAAGATTCCATTTCTAGATGAAGATTCCATTTCTAGATCGACCTCATTTCAATTTCCAAACTTTAGACCTCATTTCAATTCTGAGTTGTTCATAGATAATGATAAATTCTGAGTTTTTCATAGAATAAATCCGATAAATTTAAATTTCTAGACTAGGATTAGATCCGATAAACGACTACTGAATGACTAGTTCTGATGATAATACTGAATGACTAGATCTGATGATATTAGATATTACTGAATGAGTAGATCTAAATATATAGATAGTAGATCTAAAGAAGGATTACCTTAGCTGAATGAGATGATCTGCCCAATAAACCCAATCTAAGCTGAATGAGATAGATCTAAAGAAGGATTACCGAAAAATTACGCCCAATAAACCACTGTTAATTATCCTTTTTTGGCTTCTAAACGCTTAATACATCATTCTCATACGCTTAATCATACGCTTAATAGAGCTTAATACTTAATTCTCATACGCTTAATACATCATTCTCATACGCTTAATACATCATTCTCATACGCCTAATAGAGCACACTATTTCACACTGCAGGGATTAATTTAAAAGTGATTTTTGGCGTAAGCGATATCCCTCTTGCTCTACTACTTTTATGTAATAGAATACCAAAACCATCACCATGCAACCATATCCCAGGCCTTCTATCGATATATTTTATTTCAATCAATTATATATCAGTTTTGCCTGTTCATCAGTTTTGCTTAATACACTTACAGTATTAAAAATCTCTGTTTGGTTCTGTCATCTACATCTTATTCCTACACTATTTAACTATGAATTCGTCTTATTGCCATTTAAATATGAAACTTTTCTCTACTATCCGAATATTTCATTGGTACTATGATTCTACTGCCCCGATATATTATGTAGTATAGCGGTAAAACTTTATGAGATAATGTCTCTCGGTAAAACTATAACATCATCATCAGTCGGAATACGAATACGGAATAAGGCATATTTTATACTTTATCTAATATCTAATATCTAATTATCTTTATGATCATCTCTTTCGTTTTTAAAAAAAAACTTTATGATCTCTTTACATGGATAGATGGAGACTTCTTCTATGCTGCCAATAGAAAAAGAAATAGAAACTTTTCTTTTTTCCAAACATAGAGTTCGCTTAACGTCTCCTCAGTGGAGCTCAATTCCTACAACGTATCTTTCGAATTGTTTCAATTCCTACAACGTATCTTTCGAATTGTTTCAATTTCTACAACTTATCTTTCGAATTGTTTCAATTCCTACAACATATCTTTCGAATTGTTTCAATTTCTACAACGTATCTTTCGAATTGTTTCAATTTCTACAACGTATCTTTCGAATTGTTTCAATTCCTACAACGTATCTTTCGAATTGTTTCAATTCCTACAACGTATCTTTCGAAAGCTTGCTTCTCTAAAATTGTTTAGCCTTTTTTCACCATCTTCACCACCATAATAGAAACTACAAATACAAACTCTAACAGATGGTAACTACAAATACAAATACATCCACCTACTTCTGCTACAAATAAATAAACACTACTTCTGCTGCAAATTCAGTCATCCGATCAATCCCATAAAATGCAATCTCAATCATCTGCCCCATGATCATTATCTAAAGTCATGCCCAGCCCAATGATCAACTTTTTACTTGCCAACTTGATGACTTACTTAATTGCCTTCAGACGTAGCCGATCGACAACAAAACCAGCTCCGATTTGCTTCTTGTTCAATACCTTCTTACATATCTCCACCCTACATATGTTAAGGATTTCTGTTATCCCACCTATTCCTATTTCTAGAACTCTGTTATCCCACCTCCTTATACTGATTTTCAACATCAGAGCCAGACTCGTAGTCATCATTGTGTACTCTTTCACCATCCGCATTAACACTACCTTCAGGGTCAAATTCAAGGAGCTCTTTTGAGCCTGAAGAAGAAGAACAACAGTACTTAAAACCTATCCACAGAAACACTATGAGAAAGAAGCTCCATAGCTATACCCCCATCTGCCATTTATCTGAGATGATTTTACCAGAATGGTGTTGGGACTAAAAGGATGTGTAAGCCGTTTTTGCGGCCTACTAAGATACCACGACAACCAATATAGCCGCCTAGTACAATAAGAAGCCCCAAACCTGCTCTGAGGATGGACAGCAGCAGCAAACCTACTTTCTGAGAGCGTGCATACGACCCTTAGATTCTTCCGTATCATGAGCATGACGATAATCTTCATGTTCATAATCCTTAGTTCCAGCATTCCGCTCCCCATCATCAGTAGGTCTTAAATTATCAGTACCGTCGATCTCTGCAGCTTATCCTTATTCCTGTTTCGGTTAGGGTTTTTTACAATACCAAAATAAAGCACCCAGCGCTACTACCTAGGCCACAATACCAGAGTAAAAGAGAAGCTAGTCACCGTCTAGCTTATGTAACGAAGCTATGCCGTTACTAAAAAACTAGCGAATATTGATGCCCATTTTCTTTTCGTTATATTATTTTGCTATCTAATATTTCCTTTTCTATTACTATGTTTTGCTATCTAATATTTTCTAACAATAGTCTATTGTATTAGTCTAAACTACTACACACACTATCCAATCAATCTCCCTAAAACTACGCGAACTATCCAATCAATCCCCTGAGGAACTCAATTTGTCTAATAGCTTGTAGCTTGTAGCTTGTGCTTGAAGCTTGTAGCTAATTTATCCCTGATTCTGATGTAACGAACAAGTAGTGATTTTTTTTTTTCTAGACAAAGGTCCGATTCTAGACGAAGATCCGATAATAGATAAAGATTTTTTTTTGTAGACAAAGATCCGATTCTAGACGAAGATCCGATACTAGACAAAGATCCAATTATTTTGATTACCGATTTGATTCCGATTCCGATTATAGACAAAGATCCGATTCCGATATAGAAAATTCTGCTTTTTTTTGAAATTGATATAGTTAACTTATAGAGTCGATTCAGATTCAGATTCAGATCGGCTCCTAAACTTTTTGATAACGATCCTTAAACTTTTTGATATCGATTCAGATTCAGATCGGCTCCTAAACCTAAACGAAGCAGGGGAGTCGGAGTCAGAAAAAACGAAGGGGAGTGAGAAAAAAGAATTTCTACTGATATTCATATTTAAAAGAATTACTGATATTGGTACTTTTTTCGACTGTAAAAGCAAATTCAATAATTTTTGCACAACTTCCTTCGTCTCTGAAAGCAAATTCCTTTCTAATAAACCATTTTTCTCCTAAAGCAGGACACTAATTCTTCACGAGATGATTTGGACACTAATTCTTCACAAGATCATCACTGGTTGATTGCTTCATGTACCACTTCTTGATAAGCTTAAATTAATTTTTTTTTTGTATGTTGTAGTATTCGCTCAAGTAT
>Ga0099798_10309_pt1 | contig 16821 bp, 8 predicted proteins | sample Uncmet_Sort29A_1_FD_89870 | JGI IMG/M metagenome (GOLD analysis project Ga0099798, IMG submission 89870) | Marine eukaryotic communities from CALCOFI LINE 67, Pacific Ocean - CN13ID_Sort29A_1 | ecosystem: Environmental > Aquatic > Marine > Oceanic | place: Pacific Ocean: Monterey Bay | collected...
GTAATCAATTTCCAATTAAAATTTAATTTCAATGAAAATATCAAAATTAATATTGTAATACATCACAATCACTCTGTTTCGAATTCAATTTCCATATTAAATTTAATCAACCAAACAAATCGTACTTACGTATTTGAATAATTACGCAAACAATTTCATTGCAATTATTTGCACCGTGATTTTTTTTTTTTGGCAAACAAAAATGGATGTCACTCTGTCGGTGTTGTTTTCAAAATCTTTGGACTATAATCTACGTTTAAAGAATTCTTGCATGACGCACACTTCTTTTCATGCTTTCTTTGAATCATCTGTAAAATTATGATATTCAGATTTCTATGAACTACAGATTGCATCTAATTATGTTCACTCATTTGCGGTGAATGGCGGGTTCTGCAATGCACATTAGACCGTAATTAATTTAAATTTAATTCAATAACGAATTATTCCTAATTCGTGGTACTTTCAACATTCAAGTTGAGGACAGGGGTCATGTCGTGCAGGATCAAGCTCGGACCGGCGCTTGTGCCTTGGAGCGACGGCACGTTGACGAAATTGAGCGGCGCCGCGGACAAATCGTCCCAAGAATTCACGAGCCAGTTGTAAAACCCCTTCTGGACCGCGAGACCACCGCCGCACTCTTCGTTGCCGAAGGAATTGCGCGTGCCGCTTTTCTGCGTTGCGTCGTACTCATGGATCTCGAACATCATGACGACATTCGCGGCATTTTGGACGTCTTCCTGAAACGCGGAGTACAACTTTTTTTCATTACTGGAAACGAAGATGGATCCGCCTTGACCAGACTTCGCGTCCAAGTAGGACGGCGTGTCGAAAGCGTTTTTCGGCCAATCGCTGTTGACATAATTGGAGAAGGACGGTGTGTTGCCAGCTTCGGCGTTTTCGGCGACTGATGTCATTTGCGAAGGGCCGGCGATGAACTCTTCGAAAGATGTGTTGTAATTATCAGCCGCGTTCGGCGAATCGCCGCACTTCAAGCCGGCGTCGTTCTTTTTGGTGCACTGCGGGTTCGCGCCGGCCCCGGGAAAGGTGCACGGCGGGCGGAACGCCATCACGTTCGCGTTGTCGAGCACGCCGTACTTGTTGATGAAGTCCGCAAAATTACCGAATTCCTCGTTTGTGGCCGATGCCAAGTTAAGCCAGCCGTAGTCGAAATCCTTGCACTGGAGGAGCGTCTGGCGGTCCTTCGAGCCGACAAAATCACCACCCGGAAGCATGTCTTGAATGCTTACCAGCGGCGCGAGCGGTCCTTTCACACCAGCAGCAGAGGCAGCAGAATTGCCGAGAGAAAGCGCGGCGGCAACGTCGGGGCCGAGGCCGAGCGGCAGGTTGAGCCAAAACCCGGAAGCGATACAAGGTTTCTCCGAATCATCGCCGCGGGCAAAATACGCTGCGTGGTTGAGCATCGGCATCGAGAGCGCGGCCTCCAGCAATACAGGATTCATGTTGTTTTCTTTTGCGATGACGTCGTTCACATACGTTTTGAGCATCACTTTGAGGGAGACAAGCAAGTAGAACGCTCCCGTCAGGGCTCCCGGACTGGACTCGGGCTCGAGGTCGATGGTCAAGCTCTTCATGCGACCATTCGAATCCTTCGCTATATTACAGAGCTTCTGAAAATAAGAGATGTCCCACTTGGTGCCCAAACCGTCAGAATCCCAGTCGTTGAGCGTTTTTTCAATCGCTTCTTTTGTGACAAGGTTATTTTTTGTGTTCGTGGCGAGCGCTGCTCCGAATTTGTTCAGGCGTTGGAGCGCCTCAGTGTCGGATGTGCCCGGAGACGTGAGGACGGAAAAATCTGGGAAGCCGGTACCCGGGTCCGAAAGATGGTTGTGGTAGAGCCGTCCCATCGCGAACCGGGGGTGTAGAACTTTCAGGTGTTGCGTGACGGTTTCAGCGCTGTCAACCGCGCCGAGCTGGTTGCCCCAAGAATAGACACCGATGGGGATGGTGGAACTCGCTGTGCTGTTTGAGGAAGAGGAGGAAGAAGAAGAAGACGTGAGAGCCGCGGCAGGGACTGCGCCCAAAGTGATGCTTTGCACAATTCGAATCATGATTTAAAATTGATAATTTAGGATATGAGATTTGATCAATGTTTTAAATTTTTAAATTTGATTTGGATTTAAATTTGATTACTGTTCCGTCGTGATTAATATGTTTTTTTTGTAAATTCAAAATATCTGTTTGTTATGAGAATTCGGGCTTGCTTCTTGTATTGAATTCTTGTTAAAATTAAGAACTTAAAATTGATGTTTAATTACGTTAATTATTACTGAATTGAAACTGAAAAGATGGATTTTTTTAGAAGATGATTATTAAGTTATTGTTATAAAATTGTAGTGAAAGAAAATATACCGACTTAATTTAATACAAAATTGTTAGAAACAATCATCAATTTAATTGAATTCAGAACATAATTATATATTACAAATACACACACAAAATTGATGTTGAAACAAAAGAGAGAGAGAAACTGGAAAACGTTACAATATCACAGACACAGACACATCTTTCATCGCCCTGCAATTTCATTTTTGTACGAATACTTTAACCGTTGAACGAATACTACGTTAATCGTTGATATTATTATTAACAACCAGTTGAATAGAAATAAATTCGGATGGACTGACTTGATGAATACCGACCAAAAAACCACACAACTTTGTTTTCTTTTTGAAAAATGAATATTATTTAACACAATAATTACTACTTTGAAATTATTGAATCAAAATAATTTACGGATGACAAAGACCTTCGGATTTCTAATGGACTCTTGAATTAAGAACGGTCTAGAGAGGATTACGTCTAAAACAATCGGCGACCAACAAACAATCACAACAAATTGAAATAACCAATTTGAATAATTAATTATTAGTAACTATGAATTTAAAAAAATCAAATAACTTTTGGAAACTAAAACTATCAATTTGCAATGAAAAATTAACAATGATAATTTTAAAAATATATATAATTTTAAAAAATATATATTGTTTTCATTTAAAACAATATTAATATAAATATTAAATATATAAATCCTAAATGATTTAAAGATCTACATTGGGAGAAGTGCAGAAGAAGAAGAAGAAAGTGTCTTAGTAGTTGGCAAAGAAGATGATCCTGAGCCGCTGCCAACATTGAGACCGGAACGACTGGAAAGCGACCGCCTCCGGATGGGCGAATGATTCACACTATTATTTCCGACGTTGTTTTGTTCGTCCATCTTTTCTTGATCATCAACGTTTCCTATTATTTGTTCCTGGCTATTTGTGTTGTTTTTGTGTTGTTTTCTGGACATTTTGAGAATCAAAACGATTGCCGCGAGTAAAAGAAGGCTGACAATGACTGTGGAGATAAACCAACCATTTTCATACCATTTTTGCGGGCACTTGCCGAACAAGCTGCACATATCGATGGCACTGGTGGGGGCTTTCTCGGTTTTGACAGCCGCCGCAAAATCAACTGCAAAAACGGACAAAACAACCAGCTGCAATAATACAACTCGCGACTGGTCCATACACCGTCCGCTCTTTGAAACGGCCATTTTTGTTTTAATTGAGTTATTTAAATATATTTTAATTGGTCAGGAAATGAGTTTAAAATTCTGATTGGTCGGGATTGTTCAAGATTTGAATTGGTTGTAATCTGATTATGTTATTTTGACTCTGATTATGTTGTTTTGAATTTATGAAATTAATTTGAATAATTATTTTTATGGTAGAGTACTTATTTAATTTTATAATGAATTTAAATATTCGAATCTAAAACCAGATGATGTTATCTGTTTTGAAATCAAATTGATGATTAGATGATGGTGAGGAAACGAATAAGTAGTCCGGGGTGGTGATGCTGAAAGAACTGAAAACAGAAATATAAACAAAAAATTATATTAAGTGGGAGTGAAAGATTTAAGTGAAAGATTAATTAATTGGTTGGTTGATGAAAGATTTAAGTGGGGGACTAAAAAAACAATTGACACAAAGTCTTGGAAAAAGGGGGAATAATTACTACTATTGACAATTAATTTTGTTGAATATTAAATTGTATTACAATTATATTAATGAAGTATAAATTTTTTGTTATTTCAATTTAAAATGATTTATTTAACAACGAATATGTGTTAATATTAATTTTGTTGTCAACATGTAATATATGTCGTTAGTTTTTGGAATAATTTATTTATTTTGAATTGAATTATTATTTTGTATTATTTATTTCGAATTGAAGGTTTAATTTGGTTTTTGAAAGTTGTAATTTGTTGATTGGTAATTAATTAATTAATTGTTTATTTGAATTGAATTAAATTTTGAATCCAATCAAGATTGAATTGGTTGATGAAAAATATATGATTAAATAAAATAACAAATTTTGGTTTTTTAATTTTTTGACGAAACAAAAAAAAATGGTGGGTTGGGTTTTGAAATTTGAACACGCATAATACATTCATTCATCAATCATTCAATGATGAATCGAAATACACAAAAAACAAATTACACATTAAATGATAATAATATTCAATATAATTAAAAATGAATTAAAATCACTTTTTTTGGCAAACAAATTAATGGAACATTTTAAATTATTGATAATATATTGATTATTGATATAATACACACAAATAACCGCTTGATTATAAATGACACCATATAAATGATATAAATGCTATAAATGATCATTACTTCTATATAAATGACACCACTTGATTATAAATGATAATCAATAACTTTAATATAAATGATACCGCAAAACAATTTATTATACATTTAAAAATAACTCAAACGGAATTAAATAAACTTCAACAGATTTCATACAAACTAATCTAAACTACTGATAATAATTCTATTATCACACAAATGAATTGACACAGAATAATCTAAATTGTTTCTTCGAAATGACGACAAAACAGCTTGTGATGGGCAGAAAGAAACAATTGAAAGAAGCTTGAAAACAACTGGAGGAGGGAGAATTAGAAAGAAAGAAAAAAGACACGAGACATGTCGAACGTTCAGATTTCAACATAATTTAACCAACCAAAAGCGGGATCGTTCTGTACTTACGCAGCGATACCGAAACACACTACACTGAACGAATGGACATACGATGATGATCTAGTAATATATGTCTACTATCTCGTAATATATGTCTACTACCCTTTTGCTTGTAACAAACAAGTCTGCATCCAATTGAAAATAATTTTGAACTAATTAATTACTTAATAAGTAATTAGTTCAAAATACATTAAATTTACAGTCATGCAAAATTCATTTTCAAAATTGAAAATTTTAATTCCATTTAATGCCATTAATTGTCACCAATTTCAAAAAGTATTAATTAATTAATTACTCTCGTGGCTTGAAAATTAGAGATTAGAGATTTCAAAAAATTTGAAATAATTATTTATTAAATCATTTTTAGAAATTTCAAATTAGAGATTCCCGGTGGCCAAAAATTATTATAGAAAACCTTTATTATACGCCAAAAGATTAATTAATTAATTAATTGACTGATTCAAAAAATTTGAAATAATTATTTATTTATTAGAGATCAGAGATTTAAAAAAGTTCCCAATAATTATTTAATTCCAAATCTCTAATTATCAAGCCACGGCAGTAATTAATTTTTGATTAAAATGATTTGTGCATCTAAAATTATTTCCGCAGCCCCGGAGGAAACTCGGGAGAACTCAGAATCGGGGAATTATTGGCATCCTGACCGAACTCGCTCCCGATGAGACTAATGTTATAATTGATTTTTGGTAATAAAGATCCCCAAGTTACTTTCGGGCTGGGGGTAGTGGGGCGTTTGGAAATTGCTAACTTCTGTGGCAAGGCCTTTGTGAGGACGTTCTTGGTCTGCGGCAGAACGGGTGGAACAGCGTTTGCAACAGCGGACGGGGCAACTTTAACCATTTTGAGTTGAGCAGCAGCATGAACTAATCTAACCATTTTGGGTTCAACAGCTGCAGGAAATAATCTAACCATTTTGGGTTGGACCACGACCGGGACAGAATTCGAAATTCTCAAAGGAAAACAAGCTGGCAATGATGCCCTTTTAATAACCTTGGTGGCCGTACGACGATTAACAACCTTCGTCGGAACAACCTTGACCGTCCCCCCTGTGGCAGGGTTTACATGACCATTTTTTAACAATCGCTCAATTTTGGTTCGAAAACAATTACTTAAAACTTTTTTTTGCTTCTTTTTTTGGATAACATTAACGGATCTGTGCACTGGCTTCGTCAACACTCCTAATTTGCTTCCCCATTTTACGGGCGCTCTTTTTACGGACATCGTCAATTAGAAATATTAGAATTAATTATTAATTAATTAATTATTATTTGTTCACAAATTGTGAAAAATTTAAAAATCAATTTAATTATTCAATAAAAATTTAAAAATTACAATAATTACTTGATTAAAAATGTTTGAGAATGATACATTATTCAGGAGGGTTTATTTTAGTTACTTCGGGAAGGTTTGTGATTTAATATCGATATGGGGGTGGTTTATAATTTCAAAATTGAAATAAAAATTACTGTATTATTGATAATAATATAATACACAAAGATAAAGAATTGATTTAATAAATGACACGAATGAATAAAAACATATAAAAAAATAAAATGATAATTTAATATTATTTATTTCATCTTAATGAATTTCATATAAATCAAAATGACACCACTTGATTATAAAACATAATTACTTGTATGTTATAAAGCCTTGAAGGACACCACAAAATAATTATACATTGAAAAATAATTTAAACGAATTTTGTTTAGTACATCAATTTGGATGAATGACAAATTTCAAAATCAAACAATATTTTTCATATTTAATAAATAATTTGATTAATGATGAATCATATTACATTTTCTTAATTGAACTTAAAATTGTATTGATATTTGATTAATGATTATGTGTTTTCTTAATTGAACATATTTTTAATTGACATGGAAATTATATCTATGTCTAATAATTTAAATTTATTAAATCAATATTTCTATTTACCTCTCTCTTCTGTTCTTCCCCTTTTTTGGGTTACATTTTAAAGCCTAATATGTTTTTACCAAAATTCATTAAAATTGTTAAAACGTTCCTTCGTTAGCATGTTAATAATCATTTAATAAATAATAATTTAATTTTCATATAAATGACACCACTTGATTATAAATGATATTTACTTTCGCATCAATGACACCACAAAATAATAATTAATTAATAATTATACATAAATTTGTTTTTTATATTTAATACTTATTTCAATCTAGTTTGAATAATTAATAAACGTTCTCATTTTTCTACTCATCTCTCTCCTTCACTTTCATTTCCCTTTTTTGGGTTATTATATTCTTAAAATCTAAGATTCTTTGCCAAAATATATTAAAATGGTTGAATCTTGCCTTTGTTAAAATGTTAATAAAAATAATTTAAACAAATCTTTAAAATGAACTTCAACAGATTTTTATACAAACTAATCTACACTACTGATTTTGTAATCATACAAATGACACAAAATAATGTAAAACTTAATTTAAATTACAATAATAACTGACTAATTAATAATAAATAAATAATTATGATTCAATTTGAAATAATTAAATTACCCACACAACTTAACTTAGCAAAATGACATGCATAACATAGCAAAATGACATGCCAAAACAAAACAAAACAAAAAAAACGATTCGTAATTCACGTAATTTAATGAATTTGAATAATAATAATAATTAAATCCAATATTACTAATTTGTTATCAATTTGATATTAATATCTAAATTCAGAATTCAATGAAAATAATATTGAATGAAATTATTAATAATAATTTAAAATGAAAATAATTATAATTTAATAATAAATCAAAACCAGATAATTAAAAATCCAGTTGATTGACCACGTTGGTGATGGAGTTCACCACGTTGTTGTACTTGTAGTTGTACTCGTTAATCCAGTCCACGTTCAAATTATTCACGACCTCGATGTTCTGCTTCACGATTTTCACGAACTCGGACGTGTGGTAAATGTTTTGCACGACCACTTTGCTGTTTTTCTCGATTTTATAAACTTTCTCGGTCAGTTTCGAGTTGGATTGCATTAAATTTTTAATACTCAACTCTAGTTGTTGGATTTTTGATTCTAAATTTTGCAGTTTGGCCTCGTCCTGTTTGATCTTCAAATCCTGTTTTTTTGTGTTCTCAAAACACAGATTTAAATTGTTGGTGATTGTGGTGACTTTTTCATCGAAAACATCAACCTTGACAATTTTGTTGACATTGATTTGTTGTACGATGTTTTCGTGGATCTCGTTGATGACGGTCTTTTTGTTTAAATTGATGTTGTTGATTTTTGTTTCGAAATCTTGTTTCGAAACGAACTTATTTTCAATGTTAACTTGTTTATTTTCAAAATCCTGCTTCAGATCCACAATTTGATTTTTCATCTCGGTTTTTGAGTCTTGGATTTTTTGGTGGACGTCCTTGAAATTGTTTGTCGTCGTTTCAGTGAGAGATTTCAACTGCTTGCTGACCAACTGGATTTGGGTCGCGTCTCCTTCTTTGATGTTGTTCGCGATTTGTGTGATCTTGGAGAACTCTGTTTGGATCTTGTTTTCGACATCAACCTTGAAACTGTCGAAATTTCCGTCGATTTTAGTGATTTGTTGGTTTATGTTTTTGTCCATTTTGTTTTTAAATGTTGTTAATTGGTTGTCGACATGATCAACTTTGATGCTGACGTTGTTGAAGGAATTTTTTAAATCAGAGATTTTCTGATTGAAAAAGTCAACCTTTTGGTTGAATTTACTGTCGAGATTGGTGATTTGTGTGCTTTGGGTTTTGGCGGTCAGATCAAACTTGTTTTCAAAAGAGTTTTGTTTTGAATTTAAATTCGAGAATTTCGTTGTGAAATCTTTCTGCACGTTTGAAATTTGGTTGTTTGTTTCCGATGTGACCTTGGAAATCTGGTTGTTGAAATCGAGTTTGAACTGTTGCAATTGCTGGTTGTAACTGTCCTGAATTTTTTCGAATTTAATATCCGTCGTCTGCTTGTTGAGTTTAATGTCGTCCGACATCATTTCGATCTGCGACATGATGCTATTGGAATTATTCTTACCGTTTGAAGTAATCAATTTCGTTGGCGCCCCGATCACATCGGTGATGGTGCGTTTTTTCCAGGTGTTGTCCCAGTTTCCTAAGAAAGTGACGTTCGCAAGCACGTCATTCGCAGCTTTGAAGTTCGTTTCCAAATGGTTATATTCCTGGTTCAATTTGATGATGGAATTTTGCAAATTCGCGATGGCCATTTTTTCCACTGTGAAGTTGCCGAGCATGTCTTCTTTGGTTTGGTTGAGGTCAGTTCTCGTCAAGTTCAAAGTGAGCTGGGTGACGTTCAATTTGTGCTGGGTTTGGTTCAAATCGCTTCTCAAAGCGGCTTGGTTATCCATTTTAATACCATTTTTATTGGAATTGCTTGAGTTTTTGCGATCGTGGCAGCCCTGCAAAACGACCGCAGCTGCAGAGACTGAAAGAACCGCGTTACGTTTGCTAGTGGCGGTGGCGGAAACAGAAGAAGAAGAAGAAGAAGAACTCATCTTGTAATTATTTTGAAGAAAATGCTTTTAATTTTTTTTTTTGAATAATAATTTGAATTGTTGAAATTATTCTTGTAGAATGTTAATGTTATATTGGTTAATATTAAATTATTAATTAAATTATTTTAAAATTGAATTAAATAAAGAACAAAAGTTACAATGGTTTGTTGAGTTATGAATTTTAAAAGTTGTTGGCAAAACAAATTGTAAATATTATACTGTTCAACGATTTTTTTAAACTTTAAACAAAATTTGTGAATAAATTTAAATAAACGTTATTAATTTGAATTAATGAATTAGGATTTAATAAAACAATTTAAACTTTTTTGAGATGGCAAAAATCAAAACAATTTAAACTTTTATGAGATGGCAAAAATGGGTGGTGGTTTCTCTGCGACAGAAAATATTTTAAATTGTTATATTGTTAGGTAATGAATTTAATGATTAAAAATTTAGTCAGAATTACCGCTTTGAAGGGGGGGATTGGGATATCAATGATTAGAATTGTCTTGATGGATTTTTGAATTGTCTTGGTGAATTAATATGATTAGATAATTATTAATTAGACTGGTTGTGGGATAATTATCGGACGAGGGGGGTTGGTTATTTTTTTGTGATTTCGAATTGTTTTAATAATTTTAAGAAGGGGGTAGATTTGGGGTTTTGCCAAGATTAAAAAAAACACGTCTGGAATTTCAAGAACGTTTTGAAAACATTGATAAAATTTAAATTGAAAAAAAAACAATCAATTGAATAATAGATCGAATTAAACCATTAATTATTAGTTTTAAAATTTCGTTTTGAGATTAATCATGGACAATATTAATATTGAAAGTTTAGATTTGAATATAATATTTGAATTTGAAAAGAAGAAACATAGAAAGGGGGGAGGGAAACGAATGGTCACACAAATACACAAAAATATCAATATTGAACACAATACGTAAATATTCATTAATTAATAACTTAAATAATAAATTTTTAATTCAAATTAAATACAAATTCAGACAATGAATAAAAATAATAAAATATCAAATTATATAAATTCGGACGATAATTCAAATTATATAAATTCGGACGATGCTACGTTTTGAATTAAATAAATTTAAAAAATAATTTAAAAACAAATGATTTCACAAATAAACTTCAAAAACTATAATATTAAATTATTAATAAATATAATTAATAATATGATCACACTAAATATTTCTCAAATGTTTCCGATTTTGAAATGAGGAAACAATTTCACACAAAAATCCAAATTGAAAAAAATATTATATAGACTTGAATGATGTACACAAATTAAAATTGATTCTTAAATTAAAATTAAAATTGATTCAAATTGATTCTTAAATTGAATTAATTCACAAATTAAAATTGATTCTCAAATTGAATTAAAATTAAAATAATAAATTGATTAAAATTAGATGTACACAAATTAAAATTACAGATTCTTTCAGAAAACAAGAATTATTGATCGTTTCGTTGTTAGCCTTTTTTCAAATTCGAAAACAATAATATATATTAACATTCAAAATGATTAATATTTACACATGGGTTCGAAGGGATAATTATACAAGACAAAAATATATGATAATAAATATAATAATAATATTTTAAATATAACTCTTTGAAAAATAATTGCACGAAATTAAATACTCTGAAAACATAAAATGGATGACGCTCGAAAGTTCTTCAAATACTAAAACCACAATCACTGAATTTGTATTCTATTCTTTCACGTTTTGCAACAAAATATCACTGGATTATTATTCTTTTGTTCACAAATTCAATTCATTTAAATTGATCGCTGAATAATAATTATTCTATTTTAAGTTTTTAACAACAAACACAATCAAAATGGGACATTGAGTTGAATCAAAATGACCTTGAGAGATAATCAAACATGGATTTTCTTGTATATTCAAAACTCACACACACTTAACAAATTTTGGTTTGGTACACACACATTAAGATCTATTATTTTCATAATTGAACAAATTCAATGATGATCGAAGGGAAGTAAAATGAAACAAATCGAACACTTCTGATCGAAGGGATGTAAAATTCAATGATGATCGAAGGGATGTAAAATCGAAAATGAAACAAATCGAACACTTTTGAGGGAAATTTGAGGCCGGAACAAATTTGAGAGAATGAAACACAAGGCCGGAGCAAATTCGAGAGAATGAAACACAATTCTTAACAAAACACAAAATCTAATTTTTCAATTTGAAATAAAATTGAATTAGTAATATAAACACTCAAAATCTGATTTTTCAATTTGAATATAAATTTATAATACATCATTTAAACATAAATCAATCACATCAGAACAATAGATTCGATTTCGTGAAACGTTTTTGTAAAAAAGAAATTTTGAAAATTGAAACAAAAAAAGAAAATTAAAAATTAAACAAAGAACGCATAATGACACACACACACACACACACACACACAACACGCCAAGCTCTTGATATATGACGACGATGATGATTACGTACTCAACGTTCTTGACAATATCGTTGAGAATTCATTCAAACACACAACTTACAAAAATTCAAAAAGGAAATGATATCAATCTACAGAAACAGAAAAAATGAAAGGGATGAACAATTATACAAAGAAACAGAAATGAAACGAATTCAACGATTGTAATTCAGAATTCTAATATTAATTACATGACGATAGAAGGGACTGATTGATTGAATATTTCGTTTTAAGGAACGAAGATTTCAGAATATTTCGTTTGAAGGAACGAAGATTTCATTGGCAGAGGGAAAGAAACAAAAATCTGAAGCACGACCACAAATGTTCACAAAATCTACGATTTTTCTTTATAAAAACTTGAAAAAAGAATGAAGAATCAAATGATTTTTGAACACACAAAACATGGATGACGCTCCGACGGTTTCCTCAATTTTACACACTCAAAATAAAATGAAAACGAAATTTGATTAAAAATGAGGAGATTGAAAAACCATTGGAACCGATTGAAACACACACTGGACACTGAAAACAAATTAATTTGGATTGAAAATTGTTGTTCTTCAATGAACGGAAAAATAAAATTAAATGCTGGAAGATTGCACGAAAATAAAAAAGGATTCGATTTAACTCATTTTTAAGGAAAATCCAAAATAAATAAAACTTGAAAACAAAAATTCAAAATCAAAAATACACAAATTTGTATTTACTTCTATTTCAAACTACAATATAAAATGGATTGCCTAAAAACTACGCTTTTGCAAGCTCATTTTTACGCACACACATATCACCCACTTAAATTTCTACTTCTCTTTGAAGTGTCTTGCCTAAACGGCTACAACAATATAAAGCAAACACGTCATTCAAAATCGAAACAAATCGGAAAACATGTCAAATTACAGAAACGAAATTAGAAATGAGACGAAACACTGAAAGTAGAAATGAGACGACTGCGTCTCATTTCGGATTTCAGCGGCTCTCGTACAAACGATGTTTGTAATTTTTACTACGCAACGCGAACACAAAACAACACAAACGTAAATAACTTAATAATTAACTTCATACTGATGTCATCATGCATGACGAACACACTCGATCAACTCATTTAAAATAGAAAAAATGAAACAAAAGAGAAGAAAATGATTTTGTCACTGGTACACATTCGCTTCTCACTACATTCCTTGCACGAAACAAGACTTACAACTCACTCCTTTGAAATCTGTTGGTATTGAATTTTTTATGTCTACCTCGTGTGTCCCTACCTCGTGTGTCCACCGTGGCCACTACAATAATTTAATAATTAATAATGGCATGGGCCGATCGGGCGCGTGCGGACATGGACTGAAAAACGACCGGTATTTAACAATGACAAAAACAGAAACTGAACAACAAAAAAAATATTGTGGTCAAGACCTTGGCAAATGCTTTCTGAATAATATTAATAATTGTCATAGTGCCCTTAATTTTTTATGTTTTTGTTGCGCAACATCAAATTTAATTTTCGACATGCATTTCACTCGCACACAGAACATCTAACACGCCCTTGACACCGTCAAACAACCAACACAAAAGAGAGAAATAATATCAACGAGATGGTGTGGCAATGGAAACTTTGACGTGGTGAATGGAAAGCTCAGCTACCACTTTCCAAATTCAAAAGGTAAACCCACTGCAAATATAAATTTCGCATGATAACAACGTTTTGATTGTATTTTAAAGTCATTATTCTGCGTTCGAATTGTATGAATTATAATTATTATTAAATTTATTTTCAATGTTTTTGTGTCAAAAATCAAACGATTGATAATGACAAAATAGATACAGAAAACGTTGTCGCGATGAATAATTAACTACCATGATGAAATTCAAACTCTATTCGAAAATTCTAAGCTCTGACTGATGATTTTTTTGTACTTTATTTTTTTACTGAAATGTCGCCAAAACGATTTGCTCTCACAATGTACAGAGGACATTGCAACGTGCGGATCGAATTGGCTTTTATACTCAATTTGTTTTTTTTTTATACTAAATAAAAACTACAAAGAATTAGATAAAACTACACGCTTAAATACCATTAAAAGACTGATTGAACAATCAAATTCAAACTTGCTTAAAATAAGGATTGTCCGATGACTAACTTTGATTGTCGTGATATCAATTTCTTTTTGAAATGTTCACGTAATGAATGTGAATTACAAAAAAAACGCAATAAATATGGACAATCACGCTGCCAACTGCGATTGCAAGAATTACGATAAAACCGATTGCTGGTTGAATCAACGTGCAATAACAATTTGTGATTTAATTAATACCTAATTAATTATTTGAATAATATTTTTCTAATAAAGACCAATTGTTAATGAAACAATAATAATGACCTAAATAGTAAATATACTAAAATTGAATATAATAATAAATACCTGAAAACCCGAAAACAATCGATAATATTTTTTTGAACGATATTGGTTTTTGAGGGAATGTTTTTCTGAATTATATTTTGGATTTTTGGAAAAATCTTTTTTTTGGGAAATTAATGAATTATCATTAAATTTGGCTACTCCCGTGGCTTGAAAATTAGAGATTAGAGATTTCAAAATTTTTGAAATAATTATTTATTTTTAGAGATTAGAGATTCCCGCTGGCCAATAATTATTATAGCAAACCCTCATGATACTCAAAAATATTAATTGATTGATTTAAGTTTTTTGAAATAATTATTTATTCATTAGAGATTAGAGATTTAAAACATTTTCCAATAATTATTTATTTTCAAATCTCTAATTATCAAGCCACGGGAGTAAATTAATTTTTAAAAAACGGTTTTTAAAATGCTAAAACCTTCAATTACCATTTGTAAATCCAAAACCCTAAAACCTAATTCTTACACTCTGAGGCCTAAACACTAAAACCTCGAAATCTGAAAAACCCCAAAAACCTATGAAAACAAAAAATGTACTTTTCCAAGATTTTTAACGAATTAGGAAAAAACCGAAACGATTTTTAACAAATAGGAAAAATACACTTTTCAATGATTTTTAGCGAATTTGGTGATCTCAAAATAACAGAACTTGTGAAAATTCTTGGGACCAAATTGGCTTGGTGTTTTTTTTTGTTTTTTGAAGAAACAACAACAAAACGGTCCGAAACTGCTGCAACCCAAATTTGTATTATGGGCGGCATATATGTTTTTTCTTTCAGGCTTTTTGAATATAAATTAAATCCATACAGAGAAACAAATGCTGGATCATTGCTTGCACTAGTTGCCGCTCAGCTTCTGCGCAAACGCTTCGGCGAGAGGGAGGGCCGAATTGGGGTTCTGGCCGGTCAATAAATTGCCGGAAACGCAGACCTTGGGATTCCAAAGACCCTCAGCAGAGCAATACTTGCCCTTTTTTGCTTTCAAGACGTCCTCAGGGCTGCCGAGCGAGCCGTTTGTGGTGTCGCGCACGAGCTCCAAAGTGCCCATCGCAATCTCCTCGTCGTTGGAGAAAGCCGTGACCTCCTTGTCCTCAAGGATGGATTTGCCATCGGACAGGACGACGTTGGCGAATACGATGGGGCCGTGGCACACCGCCGCCACGATCTTCCCAGCCTCGTACCTTGACACCCGATTAAAAATCGATACTTAATAAGAATTTTCAGAATTCTAGAAAACGATGAACGAGTCGACGAAGTGTATCACATGTGTATGGTGGTATATCAAAATCCATGTCTTGCGCGAATCTTTGTCTTTGCACTTCAACCAAATTGCATGATCATCGACATGGACCAATTATGGCGCAAAACAAAACAACCCACGCATAAAATAAACATTAATAATTAAAAAAAAAATTTAAAAAAAAAGAAAATTCATAAAGCATGTTTTTGATGAACTCGGTGAGCTCCTTGCTCTGGGCGTAGTCCCACATGGTGCCGAAGCCGCCGGAGCAAAGTACCCCGTCGAATTTCTTGAAGTCCAAATCCCCAATTTTGGCAATCGACCTACAAACCCGATTAAAAATCGATAATGAGAATTTTTTATTCAAAAAAGTTTCAAAATTCATCACAATCCATTAAAAATTTAAAACAATAAAATTCATTAAAATTTGGCCAAAATTGATCTCGAATAGCCAGAATGTGTGAAAAAAATTCTCATAACTTCAAATCCACCTTTTCGGCGAATTCCTTGCAGTCCGCGTCGGCAAAGTCCGGCCCCATGGACGCGGGGTCAATGTTAGCCGACCCGGTGGGTGAGGCGAACGTCACATTGAACCCTGCTTTGGTGAACACTTTCCACGGATGGGCAGCTTCTGCGCAAAACAACCCGGTTTCGTTTCCGTCAGGGTACTTGTCGGTGCCCGTGCAAACGATCACCACTTCCTTTTGAGAGCCGCTCAGCTTCTGCGCAAACGTTTGGGCGAGAGGGAGGGCGGAATTGGGGTTCTGGCCGGTCAATAAATTGCCGGAAACGCAGACCTTGGGATTCCAAAGACCCTCAGCACAGCAATACTTGCCCTTTTTGACCTTCAGGACGTCCTCGGGGCTGCCGAGCGAGCCGTTTGTGGTGTCGCGCACGAGCTCCAAGGTGCCCATCGCAACCTCCTCATCATTGGAGAAAGCCGTGACCTCCTTGTCCTCAAGGATGGATTTGCCATCGGACAAGACGACGTTGGCGAATACGATGGGGCCATGGCACACCGCCGCCACGATCTTCCCAGCCTCGTACCTCATTCAATGTTTCGGAGGCCATTTTTC
>Ga0099798_10310_pt1 | contig 16802 bp, 13 predicted proteins | sample Uncmet_Sort29A_1_FD_89870 | JGI IMG/M metagenome (GOLD analysis project Ga0099798, IMG submission 89870) | Marine eukaryotic communities from CALCOFI LINE 67, Pacific Ocean - CN13ID_Sort29A_1 | ecosystem: Environmental > Aquatic > Marine > Oceanic | place: Pacific Ocean: Monterey Bay | collected...
GTGAGTCGATTTTGGGCTTCTGTTGTGGATATATTGTTGATCTTTTTAGCTTTGTTGATTCCTTATCATATATGGAGTATGAGTTCGGATTATCCGGGGAGTATCGCGTTGAATAATATATGATTTACTTGTTGTGATTGATCCTTTGTATAGATGTATAGTAGTAGAGGTTTTTTTGTTAGAAATATAGTTCTTTTTGAACCAAGTTAGACTATGGATGTGTAGGAGGCGTGTGTGTTTCTAATCGGTTTCCGAAGGAATAAAGAGGATTTAGAAAATTTTGATTGACTTGATTTGATATGAATTATGATGTTCTTTAAATTAAAGTTAGTAGTAACTTGTACTAGTGTACAACTCAAGTTAAACTTAAATGTAAATTATCTAGACTAGTTGTAACTAAGTTAACTTAAGACTAAGAATTTAATTGTTTACGGCTGATTTGACGTTCTTCTCCTCTCTCGCCAGCCATGCAGGTAATGGAAGAACATTTAGTGGAATCAGGGTTCTACGACGACCAAAAGAAAGCACGTGTGCATCAGCCTGAACATACATTATCTGATACTTCGATGAGGGAGTTGTTAACCAGGCAGAAGGTACCTGAAGGTAGATCTTTACCTAGACGACGTCCTTGTCCGTTGGATGATAAATGGCATATCTTGTTTTTAGGAAATCCATTTTTGGGTGAGGAAAGAAGTGGAGGTACTATTTCGATTTGATTTGATTTACAGTTACAATTTACAAAGTAGTAATAGAATTAGTTTAAGTTGATATTTTTTCCTACTCTTCCTATCCAGGAAACAAAGCTTCTTATCTCCAATTAATGTTCGGTGAAGAAAACGTTACAGTCCTTCCTACTGATGGAATTCTTAATCAAGGAAACTCAGATCCTACTGCTTTCCCACAAACATCTAAGCATATACCGAACTTCGCATGGAATCCTAATCTAGATGTCGAAGATGTCATTGATAGTTGTATCGGTGATCTTAGTAATTCTGACGTTAGGTGGAAGGGGACAGGTGAGGAATTCTTTAAACAAGAGATGTTAAAGAATTTGAAAGAAGGAGTTTGTAAAGGTGATGAAGCAGAGGATATTAATGGAAGTGAGAAACCGGTATCGGAGATTTTGAAAGTTTTAAGAAGAGTAATAGTCGAGGAATTGTGGCAAGATCCTCGAAAATCGAAGATTCCTGTTTCGTCAAGATGGTTATATAACGATTTAGAAGATCTCGATATTGATTCTGAGATTGATGATGAAGCAATTGTAGAACGTGGGAAAGAGTTGGCTATTCATGAGAAAAATGGAACAGAACCTCCTCCTGTGAAGAAGAAGGATTCTAATGAAGAATCGTCTACGTCGTTTTCTTCTCTCTATGTTTGTATGCCTAATTGCTCACTTCCTCCTTGTACGAAGATCACTAAGTCACAAGATAACAAGTTTCCAAGAACGTCATCGTCTTTTGATAGAGATGATAGTTCTTCTCTCGAGTTACCTCCAATGGGGGAGACTATGGGTGGAAGTAATGCAAATGCTTCGAGAAGTAATTCAAATTCTGTAGTATTTACTGAAAGAGATGATGCTAGTGTAAGTGTTGATTCTCCACCGTTAAACTTGATGTCATTAGATGAAAGAGATTTACCTCCACCAACAGTGCTTGGTGCTTCCTCTTTAAATTGGTCTACCTCGAATGTAATTGAAGGAACAAGTAAAGTTCACATTAGACAAGCTAAAAATAAATGGCATTCTACTGTCTCTTGGCCCAATTCTCTTTATGGAAATCAGGATTGGTTTTTCGATTTAGTCTCTGTAAGTTATAAGAAAGAATCGAGATTTGATCATGTAACGAATAAAACTAGACCTAGAAAGAGTAAATCTAAACGCTTAGCTGATCGATGGAAGAGAAGTCATCGTTTACAAGCAGTTTTAGATTCTATGCAGGAAACTGAGTGGAAAGGTATGAAGAAAATATTGGATGTAAATGCTGGTAATGCTGTAGCTCCTCCAACTAAGTTTGATACTCCTGCTCGTAAAAAGCTATTAGTTATAGCTCATTCTTTTGGTTCATCTGTCATCTTACAGTTGATTAAGAAGTATGGATTCCGTCCTGATAAGTTACTTTTACTAAATCCACCTATTTATCCTGGCCAATGTTTCTATGGAAACGACTTATTAACCGTAGTAGTAGCTGAGAAAGATGAAGAAGATCGAGTTGCAAAGACGATGAGGAAAAGAGGATGGCCAGATCATTTGTTGAAGGAGTTGAAATGGGATAATGGTATGAAATCGTTAGAAGTACCTCCACAAGCTAAGTTTGTCGATACTCCTTCAATTGAAACATCAAGTAGTAGTACGAGATTCTCAGATAACGGTTCAGGTTCTTCTGAAGAGGATTCTGAGAATAAACTCAATAAACAAACTAAAAAGAACATCATTACAATTCTTCACGGCGAAAAAGACTCTCAAGCATCATTACTTGGATCACAAAAGTTAAAAGAAACACGCCCAGATTTAGTATCTAAGTTATTAGTCATACCTGAGAAAGATTCATCTTACATCCTAGAACTCACAGGAGAAGAAGAGCCGGACCATACGTTAGATAATGCTATTGGTACTTTCAAAGAGGAATCCTTCGACGATTGGGGAGAGTGGGTCGGGGAAGGAAGTATTTGGCGTGAGGCTGCAGTAAAAAAGGAACAAAAAGAGAGTGGGAATGGGAAAGATGACTCAGATGAGGAGGGAGATAAACCTAAGGTAGTTCAAACTGAAGATAAAGATTCTAATCCTATAGATGAAGCAAAACCTCCTAAGAAAGTTGGTCCTATGTATAGATGGCTGAAGGATATTGTACGTGATGTAATTGATGAGAATGCTTGAATTTGAAATTTCAAGAAATGGACTTTGTATTTTTTCAAAAAAGGTTTGGAGCTTTGTTTAAAGTGTCTCGTATTTATTCTTTTTCAAAGATTCGATTGATAGTGGTAAATGTGATTTCAGTCTGTTCGAGCTTTCAAATCAATTGCAGTTCCTAGTACAATAAAAACTCAATATTTTGATTCTTTCTCTACATAACAGGTTATTTTGGTTTAAATTACAATTTTGTAGGTTTCTTAATCCTTTGGTGTTTAGAGAATAACAGTACTGTTATTTATTATTAGACTAAACTAGTCTAGCTTAATAGTATAGAGATTCATTCTTGAATGGTTTAGCAAAAAAACGATGATGTTTGGTTTCTCTATACTTCTCCCCGTTTTCTTCTCACTTTTCTCCAACAGTTTAGGAAAATCTATGGTATTATCAGCACCAGCAGGAAGTCCAGGATGTAGTACATCAATACAACCTCCTCAAGCTCAAGCAGCACATCATCAGCTATCACCAACTACTCGAAGTCCGAGTCGTAGACCAATATTAGTACGTGCACCATCACCAGGTCCACATGTGGCTGGTCCTCTATTAGCTCAGTCTGCTGCTCCTTTATTAGCTCAGTCAGGTAGAAGACATTCTATTGGTAGTTTGCAAGTGCCGATAGGAGGTTGTAAGTTTCCTCCTTATGCTGCTACTCCTACTGTACAAACTCCTACTGTACAAGCTTTAGTTGGTTCGTCGGGTTTTAATTCTGGTTGCAACAGCTCTGGTCATAATTCTCCTTTGCATACGAGACCTGTAAGTAGAGCTAACTCCCCTCAGGTTAATAGTTCTCCTCCAGTAAGAGTCATAAGAAGATCACGGTCACCAGTACCTAGAGGAATATCAGTATCGAGAAATGTTTCTCCAACTCGAGTTGGTAGTAGTGTTGAGGTTTCTCCTGCACCAACAGCACAATATCGTCATGTATCACCAATAGGAACTCATCGTAATACTAATGTTGTTCAGAATAATGGTAGTACCATTGGTACACCACCTCTACACAATAATCTAAGAGAAATAATAAATGCAATGCCAAAGCAATCTCCAACACAACATGCATCAGTATTAAGATATCGAAGAAGTGCGAGTCCAGGCCCAGCTCCTGATTTCAGTACTTTAAAACGTACATCAAGTATTCAATCTGATACTGGATCGAATAATGATGCATTAAGAACACCAACTTTTTCAGCGAGACGATCTTTGGGAGGACGTATACGTACATTACGTAGTGATATACAAGAGAAGGTAAGAGGGCAATTACATCAGTCTCAGATACGAGAAAGTAGATCAGGTCAGCCTCCACCATCTTGCTACAAACAAGTTAATAATATTCCTCCTAAAAGGCATTCAGATGTCCATGTGTCTGCTTTACAAGGATATAATAGGTCAGGTAAGTGGCCAGGAGCAGCATATAAATCAGTAACACCACCAGTAACACCAGTTGTCGATAGAACAAGTAGTAGATCTTTTACTAGTAGAACGCCTTTGGGTGATACATGTAATATAAATTCAGTAGAGACGGCTTTTAAGAAACTTGTTCTTGATCATAGCGTAGATTTGGAGAGAGAAATGGAAGAAACCGAATCCGAAATAAGTCGGATCAAAGCAGCAATTCGAGAAAATGAGTTAGCATTACAAGCAACAACATCTTCTTCAAGTCGTACAAGCACAAAAGAGGATCCTGGTAACTGTAACCACAGCAGTAGCTCAAGTACTGTAGCTACACCTATCATACGTACAAGATTGGAAGATGGCAATGATTATGATGCAGTCTCAGTAGAAACAGGAGGTTCGGCTCCTTGTTCCTTGCAGTCTTCACCAGGTAATGCTAGAAGTAGGAGAAGTGACAATTCAAAAGAATCAGAATGGCCTGATTGTGGTTCTGTTAGTGCTAAATCTGATTATGGTGGTGGTTCTGTAATTGCGGTTAATGAGGCAGGAGAAAAGCTCAAGCTCGACTTCTTCGAGAAAAGTTTAACGGATGACAGTCAGAGTCTATTTTTGGAGGACCTGATTGGGAAAGGAAGTAGTTTAACGAATGACAGTCTACTATTGGAAGACTTGATTGGAAAAGGAAGTTTAACGGACGACAGTCTACTACTGAAGGACTTGATTGGGAAAGGAAGTGATGGAGGTGAAGAATGTTTAGGAACGAATATGTGTAGTGATCCTTAATGATTTCGAAAAGAACTATTTTGAAAATTAGAGAAAAGAAAGAATATAGTAGTTTCTAGATATTGGTTGAAGAAGTTTTAAATCAATATAGGGTTTGTTATAGAATTTTGCGAAATACACATCGTATCTTCTTTGATCCAGTTTAAGTTTTAGTCTTCGTCGATTTTGCCGGGTAAGTTCTAGTTGTTCTATTATTTAATTCGTGTCTCATCATATTATATTTTCATATAAATCGAAATTCTCGTCGTGTTTGTTGATAATCAATTCGTTTACAAGTTTTCCTTCATACCTCTAAATTCATCTCTTCAGTGACTCAGTGGATAGATATGATACATCTAATGATACTTTATTCATGTTCGATTTTATTTCGATCATAGTTTAAACGATACATATAGCTTTTAAATTGTAATTCTCTTCTTATCTGAAACCATGACTTACTCCTCTAGTGAACAGGATCGGTGTGAGGCATCAGTGATTGCTGAATTCAGAGACTTCCTGGCCACTCGCATAAACAAGGATTCAGACGATATAGACGAGGAGACTGACGATGGGAAAATATGTTTGTTAAGAGAAAAACATGAACTATGGTTAAAAGAGAGCTTATTCACGATACCAAGAAGATTTGCAGGTACTTACTACTCATTATATTATTTTTGATTTTTAAATTTGTTTTACTTCTTATTACTAGTCGTTTTATACTCTTTTTTACCTATTATATTAGTTATAATTTTTCTAATAGGTCTCGATGCTTCTCGTCCTTGGTTTTGTTTTTGGATAACACATGCATTGGAATTAATGCAATCACCAGAAACAGATCAGTTTCTAAAAGTTGATGTTGCACCTAAATTAGCTTGGTTTCTAGAACAATGTTGGGATGGATATATAGGAGAAGCAGATAAGAATTCATCTGATTCTGTCAGATTACATAAGGGAACTGGTGGTTTTGGTGGTGGTCCATGGCAATTAGGGCACTTAGCTACAACTTATTCAGGAATTTCAGCTCTAGCTATTGGCGGTTCTCCTGAATGTTATTCACTTTTAGAGAAGTTAAGAGATCCTTTATACAGATTTTTATTATCAAGACGTGATCCAGAAACTGGTGGATTCCGAATGCACGATAAAGGTGAAACGGATATACGGGGAACTTATTGCGCACTAGCAGCAGCATCTATGGTTAGTATAATTACACCGGAGTTAGTCGATGGTGTTCCTAGTTATATTAAATCTCTAGAATCTTTCGATGGAGGATTAGCTGGTGAACCAGGTTTAGAGGCTCATGGCGGCTATGCTTACTGTGGTTTATCTGCATTAGCGATTATTGGCGAAGCACATAAACATTTGAAGTTAGATCGATTTGCACATTGGTTGACTCATAGACAAATGAGTGTAGAAGGAGGATTTCAGGGGAGAACGAATAAGTTGGTAGATTCATGTTATTCATTCTGGCAAGGAGCTAGTTTTCCAGTCTTGAGAGGAATAATGGAATTGGAAGAATATGAAAGAGGAAGAAATAAGAACTCTTCTAGTTCTAATTCTGATTCTAATTCTAATTCTAGTTTAATACGTAAACCTTCTTCTTTCGCTGATCGATCTTGTCCTCCACCATCATTCTCTAACGATAATAACCTCCACAGATCAATAGCATTACAGATGTATGTCTTTTTAAGTTGTCAAGCACGTGATAATGAAGGAGGTGGTTTAAAGGATAAATGTTCAAAGAAACCAGATTTTTATCACACATGTTATTCACTTTCGGGATTAGCAGCTAGTCAACACGTATTTTCAGATATGATTGAAGGAATAGAGAAAGCTTCATCAGATGTTCTAGGAAATCAAGAAAAGAATACACTAAGGAAACTCGATCCGTTTTATAATATCGGTTTAGATAAAAGTCTTGCACTAACTGGATACTTTGGAAAACGAGAATGGAAGAGTCCGACGCTAGGAGAGAGTGGTAGTGAAGGTAGAGGTGTGATGTTTTGGAAGCATAAGTTTAATAGATCGTCGTGACACTACTAGTCTAGAGTTCGTTTTAGTATTAGTAACTTGTACTGTAACTGTGTTGTAATTATTCATGTGTGTAGAAATTTGGCACTCGATCTCTACTATTCTGTAGTATCGTTCTTGTAATTGAAAACTACTAAAAGAACTTATGATTCTGACGTTACCGTACGTCTATGATTCTGTGTTGAAAGTTTTATGACTCCGTGTTCTATACAGCAGTCTCTGCGCTGATATCACCCGAAATTTGCGGATTGATATAACTTAATTACTAAACTATCAGTACAAAAACGAAAAATCGACTTACACAGTAACTAACTTATAATTACACACTCATCCTTATTCAATATTAATCAAAGTCTTTTATCTTACATAAGATCAGATATTTGATACATATTGCATGTCCGTATCTGGCCTTCGTGCTGCATTTGGAGGAGGACCTAAAGACAAACCTAGTGAAACTCCTGCTCCGAAGCCAAATCCACCAGTACAGCAATCCGCATCCGCTACTGTCGATAGTAGTTCTAGTCGAGTAAAAGTTCTGTCATCCAATAATCCTGGCGTTACGACGCAAGCATCTGCTCCTCCTCCAGTCACAAACGCAAACAGACAATCGAGTACAGCTACGGATACGTCAGACGCGACATCGACTATAACTACAGACGAAGTACACTTTGAAATTCCTAAGAATCAGAGTCAGACTAAGTCTAACAATATGTCAACAACAGCTGCAGCAACGAAACCTACTTCTGGTACAGGAAGCGCAGTAAGTCCTGCTGAAGCTGGAGGTTCTGGATCTGGATTAACGAGAAATACATCGAAAACATCTTCTTCATCGTCTTCAAAAGCCGCTATTGGTTTAGGCACTGCAGACTGTGCTTTTAATCGCGTTTATGAGAACTCCAAGTTACGTACGCGATTAGAGGTTATTGAATCTATCAGAGCAGATTTACAAGCGGAAAACGTGGAAGTACCTGGTGTAGTCGTCGTTGGTAATCAATCCGCAGGTAAATCATCAGTGTTAGAATCGATTAGTGGGATTAACTTTCCTCGTGGTGAAAATACATGCACTCGTTGTGCTAGTATCGTCAGACTAGAATCAGATCCAAACATATCAGAACCTCATGCATTGATATCTACTTGTGCAGATCAAAGCCAAGGTGGACCTAATGTCACAAGAGTTACGGATTTCACTAAGATTGGAGGTTATATCGAATCATTAACTGAGAAACTCGGCGGTGGTGAAAAAGGAACTATTCTATTAGATGATGTTATTTACATTACAATAAGAAACCGTTCGGGACCAACTTTGACTTTAATCGATTTACCAGGTTTAACTTTCGTTCATAAAACACAGAAGAATATTCATGATGTTACAGTTGAATTAATTCGTAGATATATCGCTAATGAACAGGCTGTGATATTAACTGTGATTCCAGCTACTGAAGATTTTGGTAATTGTGAAGCTTTAAATCTCGCTTCTGAAGTTGATCCTCAAGGAATACGTACATTAGGCGTTGCTACTAAATGTGATGTCGTAGGACCAGATTCTGATATTGCTCTAACTGCTTATGGTTTCTAGACTACTTGCTAAGCTCTATTCTCATGATTACAAGGTGTTATTCTTTATTATTTTACTGTAAGCAGAGAATTTATTAGTGTAGACAGCGAATTTTTAGGGTTCATTATTTCACATGCTATCAAATAGTCTACCTCCTGTGTTAATTTAGAAGGAAAAAACGTGAAATTTTTCATAGATTCAAGGATCCTCGATATGAGAAATCTAATAGTTCTAAACCGAAGATTCACAGACCAAAGCAATACCCAGCTAAAGTTAACGATGTCAAGAGAAAGTGATATTAAGTTGAAGCTTGGTTTTGTTGGTGTAAGATGCCGATCCCCAGCGGAGATTAAGAGTGGAGTGACTTTTGCACAAATGGCTGAAAATGAAAAGAAACATTTCCAAACAAGTAGTGTATTTACTGGAACTACGGCTAAGAGTACTTTATTAATAGTTTTTGATTTGATTTTACTTACTTTTGTAAAGTTAAAGTTTAAGTTAAGTAATAGCTAATCTACTATCTAATCTATCTATCTATTTTCTAATCTTTAATCTAAAACTCTTCAGATGCTAAATTTTCTAAAGACCATTGGGGTATGGATACATTAGTTTCTCGTATATGTGGTGTCCAAGAGCAAACTGTTGCAAGATGGTTACCTAAAGTCAAAGGTCAAATTTCTGCTATGATTGCTCAAAAAGAAAAAGAATTAGCTCGTTGGCCATTATCTCATCCAGATCTAAAATCGAAACGTAGACATTTACAAAGAGTTATAACACGGGTGATTACGAGTTTCTTGGATTTATGGAAAGCACAAGCATTTCGAGAGAAAGATCCTCAGATGAATATTTCAGCGAGGGTTAGAAGTACATTTGCTCGTATGCGTAATTCTGTCAGACGTGCTTTACCTCGATTTATGGGACCTGAATGTGAGAGAGAAATTGTGAAATTATTAAAAGAAACTAAATCACATGGACTACCAAATTTCGTATCTGATGCGGTTTTTGAGCATACATTGAAAGAAAAAGTATTACCATTACTCTCTACTCATGCTCGTCATTTAATAAAAGAAGTTTCCGATTATATGATAACTGTAATTGGGGTTTTAGTACAAGAAAACTCTAAAGAGTATGCATCATTATCGAGTGAAATGGAGCTGATTGCAAGAACTTGCGTCGAAAAACAAACTGAGAAAGCTGGTATACATACTACTCAATATTGTGAATCGGAAGAGATGATATTCGCAAGTGATGATGAACGTTATGGAGAAATCTTAGCTGAACTTAAACACGCAGTTAAGCAGATGGGTCCTTGGGTAGCTAAAGAATTAGCTCGTGAATTACAGAAACGTGAAAACGGAGGAGTTGAACCGGATGGTAGTAAGAAGGAAGAATCTTCTAAGGATAAAGCAAAGGAACCTCCTAAACCTGTCTATGGTGCTGCTCATAATTCAAATGATAAAGTAAATACAGTCTTAGAAACATTATCTGGTTGGTGCTTTGTTTGTGAAATTGTGAAATTTTGGATTTCGAGACCCATCTCGAAAGCATCATGTTGAAGCCATTTCTCAAGCGTATTTAGCTAAAATAGCACAGCGAAATTACAGCTTTAGTTTTATGAAATTTAGAGGACCAGAGCAATACCCAGTTATCTATCCTAGAACGTCGTGTACCTCCTCAAGTAATGCAGTCTGTGGGTAGATATGGAGTTACTGCGAGTGATTTAGTTCGTTTGGGTGCTGATGAAGCCAACGCATTCGATGGAGGTAGTGGTATGGACAAGAATGGAGGCGGTCCTGGAAGTGGTTCTTCTTTCGGTGGTGGAGCAGTAAGTGGTGATTCATTAACTTTGTCTATGGCTCGTGAAACTCAATTTTCTCTAGTTGCTTATGGTCATATAATTCAGGGAAGATTTATTGATATATGTTGTTTATTAGTACACAAGTTATTGGTAAAGGATTTACAGATTGAAATGCAAGAGGCGTTCACCGAATTGTGTTATGAGGAAGAGAAATTGGAATTATTGATGGAAAATGATCCTGAAACAGTAAAGGCAAGGACCGAATTAGAGGCTAGTATAAAGAGATTAAGTGAATCTTTGAGGAGATTGAATAAATGTGACTGAGTTTAGTCGTAGTTGATATTAATTTGTATTTTTGAATTTTTTACACCCTCTTAACATATCACAGAAAGAATCTACGAATATAGAAGTGGTTTTTATTTTGGTGTTTTTTTCTTACGAGCTAAAGATGCTTGATTGTAATTTCTAATCGTAGTACTTCGAGAATTCAGAAACACAGATATAATAAGATATTTCTTTCTTTTATACAAATATCATCGCGAGGGTATTTTTTGTTCGAACAGTTACAGTAAACAGAGCGAAAAAAAAGTTTGTTAATGTTCTCCTCGAAACTGTACTAATGAAGTATATATAGTGCTTTGCCTTCGCATTGACAGAAAAAAGTTCGTGACAGAAAAAAGTTCCAAAAATTTCACGATTGTCAATTCTCTTCTTCCAATAAATACAAAAAATATTCCAGCTTTGACTTTCAATTGAACTAACTATATAGGTCGTATTACTGTATAAAGAAATAGTTTCTAGTAATAGTATTGCGTCATAAGTTTGTGAATTACTAATTCATCATGTCTGATACCGCCATCGTCCTTGGAGGTGGTCTCTCCGGTATGGCAGCCGCCAACACCGTTATGGAAAATGGAGGAAAGATTGTCTTATTAGATAAATCTGCTTTTTGTGGTGGTACTTTTCATTTTTTGCTATTAGTTTGATTTTGTTATTTTAAAGTTGATTGATTATTAGAAATTACTTAAGTTTAAGCTTATTTATCTCAAAAAATTTAGTACTTCTCTCACGAATATATTTAATGAACTGATAGGTAACTCCACTAAAGCTACATCTGGTATTAACGGTGCTAATACGAAAACTCAAAGAGCACAAGGAATTCAAGATTCTATCGAATTATTTTCAAGTGATTGTCTTAAGGGTGGTGCTAAGAAACCAGAATTAGTTAAGGTTTTAGCAGAAAACTCTGGTCCTGATTGTGATTGGTTAATGGATGTTTTCGGTTTAGATTTATCTCTCGTTGCTCGTTTAGGAGGTCACTCTGCTCCTCGTACTCATCGTGGTAAAGAAAGATTTCCTGGTATGACTATTACCTACGCTTTGATTCAAATGGTTGAGAAGATTGCTGGTATGTCTGATCATGCTAAGGTCGTTACTAAAGCTCGTGCTACAAAACTTATCACTCAGGGTAATAAGGTTGTTGGTGTTGAATATGTTAAGGGAGGAAATACCTTGAAGGAGATGGGACCTGTTATTATTGCTACTGGTGGATTCGGAGCTGATTTCAGCGCTGATTCTCTCTTAGCTAAACACCGTCCTGATCTTATGCATTTACCAACTTCAAACGGTGAGCACTGTACTGGTGATGGTATTAAGATGGGAGTTGATATTGGAGCTAAGACCTTAGACTTAGAATGGGTCCAAGTTCACCCTACTGGTTTAGTTAACCCAAAAGATCCTGATGCTAAGGTTAAGTTTTTAGCTGCTGAAGCTTTACGTGGAGTTGGTGGATTAGTTTTCGATGCTAATGGAAAACGTTTCGCTAATGAATTAGGTCGTCGTGATTATGTTACTGGTGAAATGTGGAAGAATAAGGGACCATTTAGATTGTGTTTAAATAAAGCTGCTTCTGATGAAATTATCTGGCACTGTAAGCACTATACTGGTCGTGGAGTTATGAAATATTATGCTTCTGGTGCCGACATTGCTGCTGAATTAGGAGTTCCTGTTAAGACCATGGCTGATGAAATTCAAAAGCACTATGAAGCTGCTCAAAAACAAGAGAAGGATCCTGAAGGTGGTCCATATCCTGGTTATCCATCTGGTAAAACTTGGGATGAAGCTTCAGGTAAGACTGGTTCTGGTAAGAAATTTTTCCATAACATTATCAATGGTGCTCAGTTCGCTTCTGAACCATACTATGTTGCTATCATTACTCCAATTATTCACTATTGTATGGGTGGTTTAGAAATTACAACTTCTTCAGAAGTCGTCGGTGCTAACGGTTCCCCTATTCCTGGTCTCTATTGTGCTGGTGAATGTATGGGAGGAGTTCACGGAAATAATCGTTTAGGAGGAAACTCTCTCTTAGATTGTGTCGTTTATGGTCGTGTTGCTGGTAAAGCTTGTGCTAAGTATATGTTAGGTAACAAAATGAAGAATGTTGATTTAAAATCTCTTTCTGGAGGAGGTATTTCTGGTGGAGGAACTAATAAATCTGCTCTTTCTGGTGGATCTTATGAAGATGATAAGAATCCAGCTCCTGCTACAAAAGCACCAGCTGCTGCTGCTTCTGGTGGAGGTAAGTTAACTTTAGCCGAAGTTGCTAAACATAATACTGAACAAGATTGTTGGGTTGTTGTTAACTGCTTAGAATTTTCGGTTTAGGCTTTAGATCTTGATATTGAGGGTCCTTGGATCTATCAAAAAACTCATGTTCTAACCTTCTAGAACTACATAGGAGAGAGCTTTTGATAACAATGTGAAATCTTAACCCTTCAAACCTTAGCTTTTCCTCCTAAAATAAAGAATAACACCTTATAATTATAAGGAAAGGACTTAGCAATTTCCCTTACCAAAGCAATACTCAGTTAATGATCAAGTTTTAGATGTTACTAGTTTCTTACCTGATCATCCCGGTGGTGTTTTAGCTATTGTTACTTTTGCTGGTAAAGATGCTACTGAAGAATTTAATATGATTCATCCTCCTGATGTTATTGGAAAGTATGCTCCTGATGCTGTTCTTGGACCATTAGATAAATCTGCACCTGCTGCTGCAGCTCCTGTTGCTGGTTCAAGTGCTGCACCTGCTGTAACTGCTTAGTTTTGAAGGTAATTTCAAGGGTATTTAAAGGGAATTTATCTCCTAAAAGGAGACTTTTCGAACCTTAATTTTGAAACTCTCTCAGAAGCAGCTAAAAACAGTGGATTTTGATTAGTAAATCGTGAATTTTTTCATAGATTCAAGGATCCTCGATATGAGAAATCTAAAGCCTAAACCCATAATTATGAGCCAAAGCAATACCCAGGTAGCTTCTGCTGCTGCTCCTGCCCCTAAGAAAGTCCCAGGTGGTATCGCTAGTATGACCTTGGCTAATGTGGTTGAAAAATTATGTTGTGCTAGAGAAGGATACTATAAGTAAATGTGGGAATGTATTTATGAATAAAACATAGTGTTTTAAAGGGCCGCGGAGGGCCCTTTAAAACACTATGTTTTATTCATAAAAAATGGCACAAATCCATCAATTATGTACCCGCAAGGATCAAGAGAAAAAGTTTATAGGGCTTGTTTGATTTTTAAGGTGGTGATTTTGATTTAATATCGTTCGTATTATTAATATTGGAGAAGATTTTAATAGTTTCTTGTTAATTATTCGGTCAAAAAGTATTGTAATAGTTTTTTAAGTTATTAGATAAAGTTATTCAGTTGTCTTTCAATTCAAAAGGGTACCTTCACTCTGTAAAAAAGAGGTTGAAATTATTGCAGAGAGTAAGATATCTATCAACAAATTAGATGGTAATTTTACTATCCCTGATATGATATCAAGAATCCAAATCAATTTTCCAGAAGGTAATTTACCCAAACTAAACAAACAAATTAAGTTAATCAGTAGTTAAAAGTAGTACTAAATCAGTAGTAAGTAAGTTTCAGTAAGATTCAGATAGATGAGTTTATCTCATTTAAAGCGTTCAATTCAATAGTCCAACAAATTAGTTTTAGTAGAAGTAGGGATAGAGAATATTTATAAATTTATTAGTTTCTGATAAGTTGAAATGATATTAATGAATAAATTTCACCGGGGAAAAAAGATTTGGTTAATCATGATCATTGATGAGAGAAGATAAACACAACCTATGACGAATACTATTACTAAACAACTTTCACTTTGTTGAAAATATTAATATTACAGCCTTCTAGATTATACAGGTGTAAATACTAATCGGGAAATTTAGATTAGTAATAGTAATAAGTAGAGTAGAGTTCCAGTAGGATAATCTCAGAGTACTAGCATCTATTGTTGTTGTTAATAATAATTCGCTCCCATTGATCAATGATCTCTCCCATTGAATAAGTATTGGTAATGGTATCTTGACTCTTGATCTCATCATATTGTTCTTCTAACTAATCTGATCTCAACGTTCATAATATCCGTTCATAAGATGTCATTGTCTAATTCTAAATAATAATAAGTTTCTTTCTTTTCTCAGTTCATCATCGTCACCATCATATTTATATAGTGAATATAGCATAATGAATCTTGAATTTGAAGATGATCTCAATACACTTTACAGTGAATAGTAAGACATTGGTTTGAGTAATAACATTGGTTTGAGTAATAATAAGTAAGTTAACGTATAATATATAACAATTAGTTTGTTATAGCAATTAACACAAGTTAGTCTGTTTCTTTTTGGTTAAGATTAAGTGATGTACTCTTATCCTAGAAGTGGATAATTTTGTCCCTTATATAGTAACAGAAACGTAAACAGTTTTCTAATTGTAGATTATATGTTAATACATACAGTTATAATATACATTACAGTTCGTTCGTTAATTCATAATAAATAATTTTTAGCTAGTTTGTACAGTACCTACAGTACCACTGATAGTAGCGAGCACAGTGACAGTTACTCCCAGACAGTAATAGTTACTTCCAATTAACCATGATGTTTCGCAGGAAGATAGTTGGTCTTACATTAATATCATCGTTTCACTTTCATGTTGGTTTCCTTGTGCAATTTCTCTTCCTCAATACTATCATAGTCGATAATCAGAAATACGTAGAAGCTGTAAACATGAACCGTGAAGATTATGCTTATCATCATTCATCGGGTCTTTTAGCTCGTGGAACTAACAGAAACAGAGAAGCGTTATTTAATGATGTCTACTTAGAACCAAAAGAGGAAGAGGATCAAGTACAGAAAATAAGAGAAAAAATAGAAACTGCAGCTTCTCTGAAAGCTCTTAAAGAAAAACTAGGAACAGAAGATTCAGATGAGGATCCTGATGATGAACGGTATTTTCAACGACGATATTCTTCAGAAGTTGTACTATTACTATTTAATATTATTTTGTTTTTTGAGACTCTTTTCTATTTGGATTCTATATAGTTCTATTCTATCGCCAAAAAATTTCAGGCTTCACCGCAAGGATCTCCACAACTTGTTGCATGTTCACCACCACATCAACTACTTGGTTCATTATCATGTGGTACTCCTCATCAAAGTCAAATTCTAGGAGATAATTTTCATTTAGATGGAAGTACGGAAGCTAGCAATTCACCGGATAGAGATAGTAATACTAATAGTATTAGATGGTCTAGTAATAGTAGTCCTACACCAGGTGGTCTTACTCCAGCTGGAAGTACGGGTAATGTTTTAGCTGGTCTTACTCCAACTGGAAGTACTACGGGTGATGTTTTAGCTCTTACTAATTATGCAACTACTGATTTTAGTACTAGTCATAATCAGATTCATAATGCAGGACAAGGTCTGCAGGGACAAGGAAATCAACTAGTTTTCCATGGACAAGGAAAGCAACAACTTCTATTTCAAGCTGGAGGACAACATGGGAAACAATATGGTGTACAACAAGGAAATCAATTTCAAGCTGAACAACAAGGGAAACAATATGGTACTATACAACAAGGAAATCAACTGCAAGAAAGTCCAATGGCAATGCAGCAGCGACAAGCTAGTAGTAGTCCAAGAGAATTAAGACTTGCGAACCATTTACCGGCTGTTGGTCCTCCTGTACCTGTTTATAATCCACAGCTACAGTCTCCTCCTCCTCCTCCTTGTTATCCTTCACCGGCGTTGTCAGAGTTGGGAAGTACCGAAGTAGCATCAAATGCGGGAGCTGAATCATCTAGAATTGGTTCACCTTTATTAGGTAGTTATTCTGGTTCTCCTGCTAGAAGTGACGATGGTGGTAGTGAATACGATGAAGGGCAGCTTCATAATGCGGTTATGGGTAGCATGATTCCGATTGATTATATGAGTGGATTTGATGATGTAATGGGTAGTACAGGAGGAGGAGGAGTATCTCTTTCTCATGCTGTGAATGATCCAGTATTACATGATCC
>Ga0099798_10311_pt1 | contig 16766 bp, 16 predicted proteins | sample Uncmet_Sort29A_1_FD_89870 | JGI IMG/M metagenome (GOLD analysis project Ga0099798, IMG submission 89870) | Marine eukaryotic communities from CALCOFI LINE 67, Pacific Ocean - CN13ID_Sort29A_1 | ecosystem: Environmental > Aquatic > Marine > Oceanic | place: Pacific Ocean: Monterey Bay | collected...
ATTCTAAGACCTTAAAAATTCATAAGGATTTTATAAGGAAAAGTCGCATTCTCGTGCAGTTTTTTCAACAATTCTGTATCCCCAAGAAGCGGGATCTAAAATCTTGATTTTTTCTAAAATGTCACATAGGTGCTGAATGTCCGAAATGTAGAGCTAAAGTAACAAAAGCTATTACTGGATTGTTTTTTCCAAACTAGTTTCCAAGCTAAGTAAGGAGAGTCAGGAGTCAGGTGACTATAATATATATTCGTGGGTAGGTAACTATTAGTATTTATTTAAACTTTATAAACTTATCTTATGTTAAAACTTTAAAACTTATCTTATGTTAAAACTAAAACTTCCTGAATTGAGAAAAATATTGTACTCGTACTTATTTCATCGTATTTATTTATCGTACTTAATATCACTTTTATCGTACTTTACTTTATAAACTTGTTTAAACTAGTGTGTTAGTTCCCAGTGTGTTTTTATTTGATTTGATGATGATATATAGTAATACCGATTTTATAACGCTAAACATTTTATTTACTTAATCCGAATGTCCTAATACAACATGGTGCATACGTAATACTTCTAATAGATGTCAGTCTTAATAACGATGGAGATGAAGACTAAACTTTCAATAAAACATAAAAAAACACTCTTTCTTAATTAGAAAACCGCTTTTAAACAGAGAAGAAGATTTATCGATTCCCTTCTATCTTATTCCAATACATAAATTTGTAGTTTGTTTAAAGGCTTTGAGTTATATCGTGTTTAGAATTCTAAATATGCATGATAACTAAAACGCCTTATCTGTACTTGTCTTTGATTGCATAAAACGAAAACGATATACTGGTATTCTTATCAGAACAATTTTATCTTAGCAACAGCTTTATTATGTACTTGTACGTAATAACTGAACTGCTTCTAATACCGTATTTTTAAAATCATGGTATACAGGCTCTATTTCTAGAGTGAGAAGAAACTTATAAACCTAATACACTTGAAACAGTGTGTAGCTCTTTTTTTCAAGTTTCGTGTGAAGGGAAGCAAACATAGTCTAATTCCAAATTCGAATCTAAATCTAGTAGGCTCTTCTTCGGAGGAGACTTCCTATTTAGACTAGAAGTAGAACATGATTACAACAACATATATAATGTGAAGGGCACGTAGCTTTTAATAAGCTTTTTAAATTTAGATTATGGACAGTAGGTTTAGATAATAGATTATGTAGATGATAATGTATAAGATTTATTTTCTTGGTGGATTGTGATATTGCAGTGGTGATATGGGATAGTATATTATGAGTTCAATTAAAACTCGCAAAATTCTTTAACTGGAATTCTTATTGATTCAGCTGTATATTAAGTGATATGTGATTTTGTTCAAACTGAGGATAATCAGAGACTGAGTCTGTTAAGTCTGAGCTGATCAGATGAATCGTGAGTAGTTTCTTAGGTGCTAGTCGTTAGTACTAACTAGTGTACTAGTATTTTTCTTAAACTTTCTAAATATTCACTATGATGTCCGCCCGTCGTTACTTCTCCTCTAATATTCGCCGCCAACAGTTTCTACCTTTCGAAGAAGCACGAGAATTTGCACGTAGTCTAAAGATAAAGAGCTATAAGGATTGGCTCGAATATGCTAAATTGAAAAGAGCACAAGGTTTACCGTACCATCCTGATCGAGTATACGCAGATAAATGGGTCGATTTTAAAGATTTTCTTGATTTTCCACCATTACCTGTGCCTTCTTGGAAAGAACCAATGGTAATGTCTCGACCACACAGCGAAGCTTTTACGGTCAAACAAGATACTCATCATAAGAATTTAGACTGGTTCGCTAATTTGGTTTCGGTTACTGCTCCCGAATTTGAATTGCGTCGTGATCTAGGAAATTCAGTTGTCAAGTTTCTCTGTAGACGACGTGATTCAACGCATGATGATCGTTGGATTCCATTTATGTTCAAAGCTGCAAACCGTGCTGATTACAAAGGAAGTCTTCGTTTCAATTGCGCAACACTAAAGCAACCAACTACACCTAAATTTTTAGGACGAGTTTATGTATATAAGGAGGTTATATATATGATTCCACCTGATTGTTCAGTTCCTACCGCTCTTACGATTTCGCCAAGTGGGAAGTACGAAAAGTATCGCGTGAATCAAAGTGAAATTAGCACTGTTTTAAATTCTTGGTGGGAGAACGCTCCAAAAATTTCTAGACGAGACGTCCAAGGTCGATATAAAATTAACAGTCTACTCAAACAGGTCGAGCATCTGTGTTATGATCCTACTAATGTTCAAGTTCACGGAGGCTGTGGTCCAGCAAGCGAATGGAAATACGATTCAATTATCAATGGTAAAAAGATACTACATCGACGTGCATGCCGATTGAAGAAACAAGGTGCACGAGGATTCCAAGTGGGTCTAGAAAGGAGACTTGATAGTACGTTTACGTGTATTAACATGGATGACGATGAGGAAGCAGACTTTTACGCGATTCTTGTACCTGACGATAATAACATACTTTCTAAAATGATGTTTTTTCCCCGTTGCATATTATCAGAGCTACTTAGCGACAGAGATAACGATATGCGAAAACGTCAGCACATAATTTATCCATCAACTGTAAAGCCTGGTCAAAAGGGTGCAAGAATCAAACAGGAAAAGCAGCTGAAATATGAAATCGATTTGAGTCAGCCTCTGGTTGACGGACCTGAGAAGGAACGGTTTTTGCAAATCCTAGAAGGTAGGCAATAAATACGTATGTATGATATATCTCATGGTTTAGTTATCTATTTGTCGTACTAGATCAAACTGTTTTTTCTTTTCGTGAAGTGTTTTTTCGTTGCAAATTATTAAGATTTCTGAAATGTGTCGCGCAAGCCTGTTAATTCAGTAATTGATATATTCCTTTTATTTGCAAATTATATTCTTCATAAACAGGCTACGGAAAATAGCTTAATCTAAACTAATCAACATTTACAAAAACTCTTTCAATCAAGTAACTACTTATCTTATTTACTAGTACTATACCTTCTTCAAAGTATGACTTCCTCCTCTCAATCGTCTGCACTCTCCATGAAGCGTCTTCTCATAGACGGTATAAATACATTGAATGATATCAATGCTCTGCCCGATGGATGGAATAACGAAAGGGAAGATAAAGCCAAGCCAGAGGAAGAGCGCTTCGAAGTAAAAGGCGATCGATTGATGAGACCTCTTCTCTCTCAGATCCTACTTAATGCTGGCATGATAAAAGTAGCACAGATGAACGTTGGTAGACTATCTAGATTACCGAGGCATGATATAGGTCCAAGTATTAGATGTGTTGTTCCTGATGATGGCAAGAGGTGCGAGTACATAGTTCTTCCGGGAAATGGATGCCGTGGTGGTTATTCACATACTAACACCAATATTCATGCTAACACTAATACATATGCTAACACTGATACCAATAGCAATACTAATGCTACAAACAGTTTAAGTTCGTTCTTCTCCACTCTCTCGGATAGCAAGGATACTGTTAGCACAAATGGTAGCAAGGATACCGTTAGCACAAATACGTCTTCTGCATCTTCTTCTATTCCACCTCCACAACCTGAACCTCTCAATCATAATGATTCTGTTTCTGATGATGATTTTATAGTGTTAGGTGTTGATTTTCCTGTTGATTTCCTTAAAGCAAAGTTAGGAGCTGATAGTGATGGATTTACTTTTTATGAGACTAGTGATGGTGGTTTTAATGTAAAGATTGCCAATTCGAATGAGGATGGTGCTAGTGATAATAAGCTGTTTGAGCTTTCTAAAGTTAAGAGTGAGCATATTCCTGAGTTTGATCAGCTTGAAAATAGTAGTTATGAATATCTAGACCAACACGTTTTAGCTGATGATGTTCTGGGAAGAATGTTAAACCAACTGAAGTCACCTCACTTTAGTAATAATACGATTCTTAAACAACCATGTCAGATACTCGGTGTTTCTAAGAGGGTATTCGTTCATCTTCTTGAAGCTTGGAAAACTTCTTCTCAGATGAAGAATTCTTATCAGTCCCGGTATAGTACTGTGATTGGCTGCATTAATGGTCTTGGGGAGATAATGAATAATAATAGTATCATTGAGGCGGTGGGTCATGCTGTTTTCAAGTATGAGGATGATGAGTCAGATCCTGGGAGGATTGCCTTCACTTTCCTTGCAAGAAATGATCGAGCTAGTGGAGAGGCATTTAACTGGCTATGGCTTTGCTTGGCTACCTTTATAATTACCTTAGCATGCAAAGGCTTTTAAGGGGATTTAAACCGTGAAAGGACACTTTTCGAACCTTAATTCCGCAAGTTCTTCAGAAGCTATCAAAAAGTAAGGAGTTACACATGGATAAAACGTGAATAGATTCAAGGATCCTCAATATATTCTTAAGCCTAAATCGATAACTCTAGACCAAAGCAACACCCAGTTAAAGCGAATGCTAATGCTTGTGAGATATTAATTGGTGCGGTAGCTGCTTATGGTTTTGAAGGTAATTTCAAGAGCATTTGAAGGGAATCTATAGGCTAAAAGGAGACTTTTCAAACCTTATTTTTGAAAGTCTCTCAGAAGCAGCTAAAAACAGTGGATTTTGATTAGTAACTCGTGAAATTTTTCATAGATTCAAGGATCCTCGATATGAGGAATCTAAAGCCTAAACCCCAAATTATGTGCCAAAGCAATACCCAGTTATACGAAGTAGCACTCTCACGTCGTGCTGATAGTCGTAGTAATGTCGGAGCTAGTCCAGCTGATCTAGCACATAGTCTCTGTTATTTAGCTATGCATTACCTAATCCACCACGTCTCTTCCGGGAGGTTCGCAGAACTGTGCTCTAATAGAAGAGATACTGACATCACTCAGTTAGTTGAGAGAAGAGAGAATGTAATCGAGATGTCGTCATGGGCTTTTGAATTCATAACTACTTTCTTCCAGCATAGACACCACCTAGACATAGAAGAAAAAGTACTCCGACAGCTTACTTCACCATCTCTACGAAATAGCTTCAGCAAAGTCGTTTCATCGGAACAGGATCAGAAATTAGAAGAACAAGCATCAGCTTCTGAATTGACACAAGAATCAGGATCCGAAACTAGTAGTTCTAAAATATACCCCTACATCGTAAGACCAAAAGGTAATCCTTATGATAGTGATGGCTGGCCACTGGTAGCATGTATCCTCTGCAGAAGTAAAGCGAAAGCATATGGGTATCAGCTAGATGCGACAAAAGAGAAGTATACGCATAAAACACAGTGTTTTGATGGGCCGCGCGAGAATGGCTCAAATTCGATGATTATGTACCCGCAAGGATCATGAAAAAAAGTTTAGGGTTTGTTCCATTTTTTAGGAAGGGCAAGAAGTGGATAGCCTATGGAATAAAAGAGATAGTTGAGAGGCATGTGTCTAAAAACTTCCATGGAATTGGTCAAGATCAGGATGAGCTGGAGAAACATCTAAGGATGTATTAACTTTAAAACCTTAATCCTAAACATATGATTTTTTCCTTATAGATTAATAGCTTTTATTCATATAATTTGACACAAATCCATCAATTATGTACCCGCAAGCAGCAAAAGAGAAAGTTTAGGGTTCTGTTAAATATAGGTATGAAGAATATTCTCAGTATCACCCTTCAGAGTATGACTGGAGAAAAGAGAGATGGTGTGCAAAATGGAAAGTAGATGAAGTGGAATGTGTGGAGTGTTAGAAGTTAGAACCCGTCTCAGAAGCCATAGGTGCTGGGGAGCTAAACCTTAACTTAGAGTAGTTTGATTACAATGTTGAAGAAGTGTCTATAGCAAACTGGTATATAGTTGATTTATCTATGGAATCGATAGAGTGTTCGCTTATCACTTGTAAATTAGATTTTGATCCGATTATTGGCTGAGCCTGAGGTTCATTTTGATATAACATTATATTCACTTAATAATATATACAGTGAAACTACTACTTAAAATAAGCTAGAACGACTTTAAAAACGTAAAACACAATCTATTAGTATTGACGACTAAAACTCCTAAGTTCAAAGTCATGCGTCTACTTCTCACCATCTTTCTTACCGGAGTTTCATCCTTCTCTTCCGCTTTCATCATTGATGCTGAGTCTCCTGAAGAACTTCTCAAAACTGCTCAACTTTATAATGATCTTTACCAGATGAATTCTACCACTGAGAAACCGAAGAAAAATCTCTTCATCGATTATCTTGAAGGAAGAACTCATCCTCAAACTGAAATCCCAGGTACTACTGCTGAAGAACGTGCTAAAGGATTCCCTAAGATTGATGAAGCTAATCCACCACCTCCTGTCGTCTTCATGCACGGCTTAATGGATGCTGGAATCTTCGACATTGGTTTCTGTGAACAAGTTAAATGGAAGTATAACACGCATACTAAATGTCTCAACGTTGCTGATCTTTTAGCTTCTGCTTACGTTAACCTCGACTCACAGTTGAATCAAATGACTCGTTATCTCCAAGAAGATAAGATTCTCGTTGAACATTCGAAAGCGAATAATAACCAAGGTTTCTACTTAGTTGGCATTTCTCAAGGTGGAATCCTTTCGAAAGCCTATATCGAACGTGTGAATGCTCCTAATGTAAAACGTTTCGTTAGCTGGACTGGAGTTCAAAATGGAATTGCTACTTGTCCTGCTGGCTTTTCTCCAAAAATCTGTAATTGGTTCGAAAACGGATTACTTGGTGGACCTTATAATTGTTTCTTAGCATTCTCTGACTACTGGAGAGATCCAACGGATAAGAAGAAGTACTTAAGGTTTTAGTTTAAAATCCTTTAAATCGTAACGGCTTAGAAACAGCACCATAGGTGCTTTATCTCATTACGGTATTGAAGTTTTCAATGACACTTATGCTACCGGCTACTTGACCAAAAAAATATAACTTATTTTCTGGACAAAGGTATTTACAAGAGTCTCGTTTCCTCGCGGATATCAATAATGAAAGAAGAGAGAATTGTTATAAGAAGAATCCAGCATGTGATCCATATAAGGGGAAACGAGTTATTAATCAAACTTATCGTAAGAATTTTGCTGCTTTAGATTGGTTTGTTCAAATTGAAGCTTTAGCTGATTCGGTGAACTATCCTATAATGTGACATTTTAGAATCTAAAACCTCAATTTTAGAGTCTTAAAATATAATAAGGATTTTATAAGGAAAAGTCGTATTCTCATGCTCTTTTTTCAATAATTATGTATCCCCAAGGAGCGGGATCTAAAATCTTGAAAATTTGTAAAATGTCACTAGGTAATATATCCTCATATTTCTGAAGCTAATGGTGAATATGCATGGAGTCGTACTGGAGATTTACATGATAATCAACAAACGAATGATTTCAGAAAGACAGAGGAATATGATGATGATGTTATTGGGTTAAAGACTTTAGACTCTAAGAAAGCTATCCGTCATTGGACATATTATGGACAGCATGTCCAAGTACCATTACCTATGTGGAAAGGTTGGGTTATGCCAGTATTAGGTGGGGAGGTACTCTATTATATGACATTTTAGAGCCTAAAACCTTAATCCTGAGACGTTATAATTACAAAGGAATTTTACTTGGAAAAGTAGGATTATATTGCATATTTTTAAATATTTATGTATCTCCAAGGAGCAAGATCTAAAATCTTGATTTTTTCTAAAATGTCACATTATAAGGTACCGCATCCTGATGGATATTTTGGAAGACCGGAACCCGAGAGTCAGATTGAGGATAGTGAAGAAGATAAGACTACTTTATATATTTAAAGGTTACAGAGAATGTATGTGTGATTGATTAATATATGGTGGTGGTAACTTTTTGGGATTATTTGGTGGTGGATATATAAAAGTCTGAATCAATAGAATTGGGAGTTCAATTGTATTTTTTCCAAACGAGTTTAAATGGTTACTTAATTTGATCTCGACTTACTAATACTTTTTAACGCGCTTATATGAGCCCTTCGTGATACGATGCTCAACTAAGTGGCTCTAATCAAGTCAAGTCCTTCGTTCAACATTATGCTACGTAGTAATAGTGTTAGGTAGTTAATAACGAAGAAATAAGTGTGTATAGAAATGGTTAGAACGACTCACCAAGACGTTTTGGTTCGTATACAATGTAGGTACTTTGTAGTAACATGTAGTTGATCTTCTTATCAAGTACTAAGTTGTAAATTGTAATGACTTGAATGATATACGATTACATTATTGTTGGGAAGGTAACAGTAACAGAGAGAAGATGTAATTTATTTTCTCGATTTCATTCATCTCATGTTCTCTAGATGAAGAGTTAGGAGTACTATTGTAGAGGTGATAGCAAGAGTGTTTACTAATTATGACGTAGCTTCTACGTTTTTCATACTACAGTTCATATTATTTTCGACTACACATTAGTACTACTATGATACGCTCTTCTATAACCTCTGTTTCTCGTCATAGGCGAACTACTCCTAAATCACTTATAGTACGCAGGTCGTTTAGCAGCTCTTCTTCTTCCAGCTCCAAGGAACCAACTACGACTGGTACTACGGTCACACAAGCCTCTTCTAATACTCCCACTTTCCTCTCTTTAAACAAATCCACGTTCCTCAACCCTACTTTCGCACTACACTTCGGAAACATATGTGCAATATGCGCGATGACACAGCAAGACATGTTACACTTAAGACTTCTGATGATCACCGCTTCTACTTGTGCAATTATCTTCAATCTCTCTCAAACTCCAATTCCACTCTATGCTCCTGCATGCTGGGGATTTATATTCGCGGCTGGACATGCTACGATGATTGCTATTCTCCTCAGAGAAAGAGAAGACGAGCGTCTAGAACGAGAGAAAGAATTAGAGGAAATGCGAGAGTTGAAAGAATGTATTATGAACCATACTTTAAAAGAGAAAAAGTTATTTGATAGTGAGAACGAATCAGATGCTTATGAGGAGTACTTTCATCCTTGGGGAAACTTCACTCCAAAACAGTTTAAGAGGTATACGCATAAAACATAGTGTTTGAACGGCCGCCCCGGCGGCCGTTCAAACACTATGTTTTATGCGTATAGAATGACTCAAATTTGCTAATTATGTACCCGCAAGGATCAAGAGAAAAAGTTTAGGGTTTGATCCATTTTTAAGGTTGTGTGAAATAGGAATCTGGAAAAAAGTAGAAGCAGGAAGAGTAATAGTGAGAGAAGGCAGGAAAGCGGATAAGGTGTTCTATATACATCGTGGAGCTGCTGAAGTTCTAATTGGTGAGGATATCGTTGGAGAAATCAAATCTGATACAAGATTTATAGGAAGACTCGATCGAGATACAACTACTATAGATCAACAGAAAGACGGAGACTTCGGTTCGTGGCATAGTTCTATTATAACTACTTCACCATCTTTGATTTTAGAATGGAATGCTAAAGAGTTATATAGTCTAATTGATTCTGATCCATTACTTCAGAAAGCGGCTATGGCTAGTCAGATACATGATCTCACCGTAAAACTCCAAAAGATGCGTATTGAGAAGAAACTTTCTGATCCAGAATCAGAAGCTAATAAAGAATCTAATAAAAAGTATAAACAACAAATAAATCTGCTAGTCTATCAAGCAATGTTAAAACAAACAGTTGTAGATGGAGTTGTTGATAGTAGAGAAAGGGATGAATTAGTGAAATTTAGGAAATTGCATGGTATATCAGAAGAAAAACATTTAGAATATTTAAAGGAAATGGGTTGGGATGAGAAAGAATTTATGAGAGGGAAACAATATGAAACTGTTACACATCAACTAGATGTAAGTAGCACGTACGGTAGTACTGAAGATATAACAGAAACTAAAAGCAATAATAGGGAGGATATAGATATTAAACCAAAATCTCCTTCTGCTGCTATATTACGTAAACCATCGAGTGAAGTTGGAATCGATGTACCTGCTGAGCCTCAGCCAGAAGAAGAAGAAAAAGAAGAAGTACTACTCCCTGAGAAGAAATTAAATAAGCAGTTAAATATTAACATCGTATTACCTCCTAAGAATTATAACACCAAATTACCATCACTAAACGAAAAACAGAGTGAACATATAACAGAAGAAACAGAAGGACAACGATATTCCAAGCCAGAGGAGAAGCCTATCACGAAGAAGATATCTCGTCAGAATTCACTTAAATATGAAGGTACATTAGGATCTCTAGCTGAGTATCTGGATGTTGCTTTGGTCTGACATTTTTACATTTTCGTTCAAATCCCGGGACCTTAAATTAATCAAAAAAATGATGGTTTTCAGTGCTAAAAAGCTACTTTTAGACAGGGAAATTGCCGGTTTACAGTTTAGCATTTTCAGAGACCAAAGCAACACCCAGGTATCTGGATGTGATTGAAGAGCAAATGCATACTGTCACATCGACTCCGGAAGGTCTTAGGAGGAAACCTACTACCTGTTTTGAGACGACTTGGAAAAGTGATGTTGATCTACGCAGTAGTTCTGGCAATTCTAGTAACAGTAATTCTAGTAACAGTAATTTTAGTAGTAAGAACTTTTCGAAAACATCATGACAAATTACAATTTATCTACCTTATCTGTCTATATATGATTTTCATAAGTCAATGTGTCGTCCTTACTCGTCTATCGTTTGTGTCATGATTCATGCACTTGACATGTCATAGTTCGTGAGTACTTCTTCATATAAAATATATGGTAGGATACGATCTTTATCAATCATAATCTTCAAAAAAGACAACATTCATTTACCATCACAGGATATTCATTTTTAGAACTAAGCTAAGTTTAACTAATTTGTTTAGGAATTAAATACATCTAATGATGACACGCTCTTGTCTTTCTAAGACTTTAAGTTCAATCGACTTTGAAGCTGCTAATCTGAATCTCGACAATGACAAACCGGTTAGACTCAGAGAAGAGGAAAACTTAAACATGATGAAACAAGATGGTATCAAACTCGAATCTGGTACTCAAGGAGGAGCTGAATTAAGTAGTTCTATTAAACGTAAGGATAAACGTAAGGATTCAGATGACTTTTATAAGTCTGACTCTAGGGATTTTCTCGAGCGTAAAAACGAATTGGAGTCCAAGGATTACGATACTGGTAGGGTTACCGTTACGGATATGATGGATAAATATAAGAATTTAAGTAATGACCAATTACACGCGTTGCTCTATTATCAAGAGCAACAGTTGATATCAATGAAGAAAAATATGGATCTTTTAAAGTGTGAAAATGCTGTTTTAAAGGAAGAAAATGCAACTTTGAAAAAGAATGAAACTCAAACTGCTACTAAAGTAGTATCTTCTTCACGACGGTCTGAATCAGTATCACACTCACAACAAGAAGCAGCTCCTGTTCCATTAAGTAAAGCTCAACAAGATCAGATTGTTGCAACTACTATGTTTATTAAGACATCATTTCATACCTACCACCATCATTTTGGGATCATATCGAGGGTCCCTGAAATAGTCTTCAAAACGCCTCAGAATATTCGTTTTGACGACGATTTCATGGGGATCCTAAGATGATGGTGGTAGGTGTGAAATGATGTCTTATCTATTTATCAAAAACTCACAATGAAGCAGATTCAGGAAGACTTAGACAAACACGCTAAAAGAAATAGTGAAGAATTCCTAAAGGTAATTCAAAAAGAACTTGAGGCTTCGTTTCATAACGCATTAACTATTACTAAAGTGAAAATGGGTACTACTAAGACTAGTGCAGCTGCAAGTAGTATATTTTTAGAATCTCAAATTCAATCATCTGAATCAAATTTAAATTTAAAAGTGGAAGAAGATATTAAGCATAATTATGTTGAAACAACTCTTACTACTCCTCGTAGAGAAGTCGATAATTATGCTGAAACAACTCTTACTACTCCTCGTAGAGAAGTCGATCATGCTGAAAAAACTCTTACTACTCCTCGTAGAGAAGTCGATCATCTTAGAGAAGTCGATCAAGATGAAGATAATCATAATCATATTAACGTTGCATCATGGAACACTGCTGTTGAAAGTCCTAAAACAACAACTGGCCACTCGTCTTATTATGATAGTAGTAGCAATAGTACAACAGCATATTACAAAGGAAGTTATGCTGCTCAGCCTCAGGAGCATCAGATTCAGATGTACGATGCTAGTTCTAGTAGTAGTACTACTTATGCTGCTGGATACTATGATCATGCTGATCAATCGTTTAATAATAATACAGGATTAGGATATGCAGCTGCTACTGCCCCACCATTAACTGGGAATATGGTTCCTCAGGATTCTTCTGCCGGTGGACAAGGAATGGTTCCTCAGCACTCTTCTGCCGGTGGACAAGGAAGACCTCATGATTCTTCTGCCGGTGGACAAGGAAAACAAGAAACTCAACCTCATCATCATGCTTCTTTTTACCATGATTACCGTCGTAATCAGGGTCTTCATGGTGCGTTGATGTATAACCGAGTTAATCAAGACGTTCGTGGTACAAGAGCTGGTTCTTCCTCCTCCGTGGCTCCTATCTATGAAAAAGGTAATGTGTGTAGTAGGTGCGAGGTATTAAGTGACATTTTAGGGCCCAAAACCTTGATTCTGAGATCTTAGTATTCCATAAGGATTTTATAAGGAAAAGTCGCATTCTCATGCAGTTTTTTCAACAATTATGTATCCCCAAGGAGCGGTATCTAAAATCTTGAAAATTTCTAAAATGTCACATTATAAGGGGTGGAAGGCGAATGATGGTGCTGACTTATGTAGGGAGTGTGAAGGAAAGTCGGCGCAGGCTGCTATCTATGAAAAAGGTAATGTGTGTAGTAGGTGTGAGGTATTAAGTGACATTTTAGGGCCCAAAACCTTGATTCTGATATCTTAAAATTCCATAGGGATTTTATAAGGAAAAGTCGCATTCTCATGCAGTTGTTTCAACAATTAGGTATCCCCAAGCCGCGGGATCTAAAATCTTGAAAATTTCTAAAATGTCACATTATAAGGGTTGGAAGGCAAATGATGGTGCTGACTTGTGCAGGGAGTGTGAAGGAAAGTCGGCGTAATTGGTTGAATTGAAAGTATTTAGCATTGCTTGGGTAAGTAAACTAGTTGTGTGTGTCTAAAAATCTATGTAATAATACCTGTATTGAGAACAGATAGTAAGATAGTGAGAAAATGATATGTCTAGTTAAATAATTGTTATAAAGATTTGCGAATGACAGGCGGAGGTGGTTTACTTTATAAACTACAATAAGATGAGGAGATATACATAATATACTTCATAGTTATGTAACTTAGATGTTCTTACTCGTGTGTATGAGAAACGTGCTGGAGTCTGAGTTTTCTTCAACGACTCTATCTGAGACAGAATGAGAGATAGAGCTACTATTCTATGTAACTACGTTCTGAAGCAATTTTTTGTTTTCTAGGAAGTTATAGTTTTTTTGAAATAATAGCATTATTTAGTAGTTTTAGTTGAATCTTGATAAGAGTATTAAATATCATCCATATTGATTATGTCATCTCCTCCTCCTTGTCAGAACTCACGAAAAAGAAGACCGAATAAACACAGCAATAACGAGCTCTCATCATCATGTGTTTCAAAGAAAGTATCTAATAGTACATGGTGTCTACATCGAAGACGTAATACTAGTAGTACTAAGCATAGACTAAAACACATTCATCATCTGAATCGGATACAACATTTTATCAGAAGTAACGTTATACGAATAAGATTAAGAATGAGTAGCTTAATACCACCTTGCTACAATCACAATCACAATCTTTATCGTGGTCTTTGTTTGAATCGGTTGGATCTATTATTACTATTCCGATTTCTAACCTATTATTTCATTTACTTCGTTACAGCATCAGACTTGGTGTTTGCTTTATTAGCTGATCCTCCGGCTCCTGTTCCAGATCCGGCTCCTGTTCCAGATCCGGCTCCTGTTCCAGATCCGGCTCCTGTTCCAGATCCGGCTCCTGCTCCCGTTCCAGGAAATGTGCCAAATGCACCTACTCCTACCCCTAGTCCTGCTCCTACTCCTGGCAAAGCACCTCCGACTGATCCTGGTACTACTGATCCATTAAAAGACATTCCAGAAGCTCTCACTCCTGAGCAGATCGAAAAATGGAAGAAACAACTTGAGGCTGGAGGTGATAAAGCTAATGAGATTAACTGGTTGGTGCTTTGTTTGTGAGATTGTGAAATTTTGGTTTTCGAGACTCATCCCGAAAGCATGATTTTGAAGCCATTTCCTAAGCGAAATTAGCTAAAATAGCACTAGCCATTTTGGCTCAAGTTTTATCTAGTCGCTAAATAACAATCCAGTTTTATCTAGTCGCTAAATAACAATCCAGTTTTATCTAGTCGCTAAATAACAATCCAGTTTTATCTAGTCGCTAAATAACAATCCAGTTTTATCTAGTCGCTAAATAACAATCCAGTTTTATCTAGTCGCTAAATAACAATCCAGTTTTATCTAGTCGCTAAATAACAATCCAGTTTTATCTAGTCGCTAAATAACAATCCAGATGATAGTCCGCTCTTTACAACTCTGATTAAGTTCTTACAAGCTATTGGTGATTAAAAACTGTTGTGCAGGAAAACGGTGCCAAAACGGTCCTGCCTACCCCAACCATAGGAGTAGAGTAGAAAACCTTCATAGTGCTGTCTCCCTTCTAAGTTAACTGGAAATACAAGAGACCTACTACTGCACTGAAGAAAACAGAGCGATGAATGATGAAAAAGAAAAGAATACAAAATAAATCGGATTAAATGTCACGACTATTCAAAACTACATTATGATAAAGATAAAGTCACGATCTAAGGAAAGAAATATACACTGAGCTAGATAAGGATGCTGCTGGTGACGAGTTGGAAGATTGTGGGTGGGACGCAGGATGTGTTCTTGAAGGGTGAGGGCTGGGGCTGGAGAAAGGACCAGTAGTTTTAGATTATGATTAAGATAAATACCTAAACATATAAAAACTTAAGGGTGTTGCTTTGGTGCTTGAAATTAAACAATCCTAATATATAATAATTATACAACAAAAACACAATAGATAAAATGATAATAACAAACAATACAGATGGCCAGATGAACAAATAATAATAAAAACAAACAATACAGATGATACAACAATAACAAATCACACATATAATATAGCTGATTTTAGAGTTTAGTAGCTAATCAAAAATCTCACTACAGATAGCCTGATTTACAGTTTCATGCTTCATAGTGATGGATCAGTTACGAGATTCTCGCCATTGCTATGTGGGACCTCCTCTACCACAAAAAAGTATTATTAGCAAACTACAGTCTACATCGCCTTTTTTTAGATTATTTAGTAATAGTAAATAAGACATTGCAATTATAGCTGCACATAAGTCACTGAAGTTCAAACTTATTAGGGCTGCGATGCGCTACGAACGAAATTTAGAAAAGATAAGAAGAGAGGACCTTAAGAACGTAAACTATAGTAGAATAAACTTTAGAATTAATGTACACATGTAATTTACTGATGCTAAGATTAGCCTGATGAACGTTTCAGCTTGCTGTTTCGTACACCCAATCCAATCCAATTACAGCTTTAGACTTTGTGAAATTTAGAGTATCATAGCACCACCCAGTTAAAGATACACTACAAAAACAAGCTTTGACATCCATTACAAGTGGTTTAGGACCTGGTACATTATTTTCTCATTGTTGTTCTCCCTGTGGATATACTGCGGTGCCGGAAGCTTTATCTTTTCTTGGCATGGGTAGCAGAGTAAATTTCTTCTCATATGGATTATGTTGGACTTTTCCTTGCGGTTGTAGATCGTGTTACGGATTACCTTTCTTCTGGATCTGGTGTCCTTTTGTATCTTGTTTCTGTTATTATAGCTGGATATTCTGCTGCATGAAGAAAAGAGATGATAAGATAGATGGAGATGGAGCAGGTGGTGGTGGTGGTGGTGCTACAATGCGACATTTTAGAAATTTTCAAGACTTTAGATCTCGCTCCTTGGGGATACATAATTATTGAAAAAAATGGATGAGAATGCGACTTTTCCTTATAAAATCCGTATGAATCTTTAAGACCTCAGAATCAAGGCGTTAGGACCTAAAATGTCACATACTAGGTGGTAGTGGTGGTAAGCAACCATTGGTAGGAGAGCCGGTTCCAGCAAGTGGTAATGGTGGAATGGAGTCGGGTGGACCACAGTATTTCTATAGTGATCCACCAGACCATCAGGAATTTATAGGAGGTAATGATGATGAGGAGTTTGAATATGGAGAAGAAGATAATGATATATTGGATTCTTATCCTTAGAGAATAAAGTTTTGATCATCAGTTTCAGAGAAAAAAGTAAGCGAGTATGTATTACTAACTATTAGGTACATTTCATTTCTTAGTCTTAGATATACTGTTCCTATGTTGGAGTGGAGTTGATTAGTACTTTGATGTTATTATATGCTGAGATATAGAGTTTTAGTCTAATAAATTGATTAAGTTTAAGTTTTAACTTGTCGCTAAATAATAAACCATGACTATGTCTTCTACGATTAAAACACTACTTTTCGTCTTCTTTCTATTCCAGAAGACTATACTAGCGACATCAGAATCATTATTAGAACCGGAATCACGTTCTACTGAAACCCTCTTCGAGCCATCGTGTCAATCTTCCGATAATTACGGTTGGCCTCGTTTCAATTCTGCAAAAGAACTTCAAGCTAGCATAAAATGGAAAACTTACTTCGAATTAGCATATAACGAAGTTCCTCAATCTAATTCCTCTTATCCAATATGTATTTATGATCTTCATT
>Ga0099798_10312_pt1 | contig 16715 bp, 17 predicted proteins | sample Uncmet_Sort29A_1_FD_89870 | JGI IMG/M metagenome (GOLD analysis project Ga0099798, IMG submission 89870) | Marine eukaryotic communities from CALCOFI LINE 67, Pacific Ocean - CN13ID_Sort29A_1 | ecosystem: Environmental > Aquatic > Marine > Oceanic | place: Pacific Ocean: Monterey Bay | collected...
TTCAGATGGATTTATAGTCAACGATGGTGGGACAATGAAAACCATACCGGCTAGTGATATAAAAACATACATAGGGGGTGTATCTAGTTTAGACGAGTTTAGTGAAGGTAAAGTTGGAGGGGCAAATTTTACGAATTCAATGATATTGGGACACAGCACGACTGGAACGTTGAATGCAGCAGTTGATAACACAGCCATTGGAATCGAAGCGATGAAATCAATCACAACCGGGGATCGAAACACCGCGATCGGGAAAGAAGCCTTAAAAAATTGTGGGGTTGGCTCGAATAATGTAGCCATTGGATACCAAACATTACAGGCAGGAAACCAGAACCAATCGGTCGCGATCGGGTATAGAGCTGCATACAACGCACACGGTAATAGTAATTATAGTATATTTATAGGATCGGATGCAGGTGGAGAAACAGGTGCTATTGTCTACTATATTCATATTTGTAAATTTTACATTACCACTTTGTGTAACTACATTTTTAACTTGATCTCGAATTTGGGAATTCAAATTTCCGTGTATTTTGACCATATTTATTTATAAATAATAATTATTTATAAATACATTAAAAATTAGTGCCATAAAATTTTAACACAAATTTCCCGGCAGTATACGTACCTGCAGAAGTACCCCCATGTGATAGATATATATAATCATTATCAATACCCCCAGATGGTATTGTAAATTCTGTTTTTTTACCAAATGTTTGAGTACCACAATTGGCCAATGGCGCTACGGGTGACCAGGATACCGTAGCGTCTTCCGCGATTGTCCCGGATGAGTTTGCACGTACATCAATATCTGTATCTCCACCAGCAGGAGCTTCAACACATCTAATCTCACCACCATACACAAAACCATTCACAGCAGTTGTAATCCGTGTTAGATACGCGTTATCACCACCATCTTCCCCAATCACGTCATCTTTATCACTCGAAGACACGATAGCATCCGATTCCCCCGACCGCGCTGCAATATCAATTGTGATAGTAGTAGTAATTATATAATTACTAGTTAATACCTTTATTGTCGGAGATACCGAATTTATACCACCACCTGCGGCCGTGCCATCCTTCCCCACAACCTCTGCGCAATGAACGGTAGCACTCGCATCTTGAGCCATATACACATGTTCCATAGTTATATTCCCAAGCGTTACCGTATTTTGACCCCGTCCTACCGTTGGATTATCTGAACCATCATTCTCGTCTGCATTTCCAATCACGATTTCATTTTCAGCTGTGTTGCTTGATGCTTTCGCGAAAGCTCCAATTAAAATACATCGGTCACCACCAGACGCGCGGGTCGTTGGTGGATCCGTTACGGGGGACGGAACTACTACACCCACCCTATAACCAATAAGTACACTAGATTGATTCACACCTTTATACGCTGCTTGAAATCCACACAATGTTGAATAAGTTGGAGTTCCACCCGCTGACGAAGCATACACTTCAGACCCAATACAAGTGACATTACCTTGAGTATTTAGACTTAACCCAGAATTGTAACCTACACAAGTATTACTAGAACCGGTTGTTATATTAGCCCCAGCGCCATACCCTATACAGGTATTCTGATCGCCTCCCGTAATTGATTTCATCGCTTCGATTCCAATTGCTGTGTTTCTTATTGCTGCATTCAACGTTCCCGTCGTGCTGTGTCCCAAGATCATTGAATCAGCAAAATCCGTCCCCCCGATCTTCGCCTTGAACGCTTCCTCGCTGTTCACATCACTGGCTATTTCGATACCCCCATGTAATTTCAACACACCGGACGGTTGAATACTGACACGATCGGCCAGTGCGTTCAAGGTATTTCCAGACCCCCCAGCCGGTGCCGTCTGGAACTTGATGCTGCCCCCCGCACCCGACCCTTTCCCTTGACCGCCCTGTAGAATCAAATCACCACCGGCAAGGTTATCTGTCGTTGCCGCAGTTGTGTTCCCTGCTCGGATGGTTAAGTTTTCTCCGGCGGCATCGTGAGCAGAAGATGTCTTGGTCCACGTCGTGATATGCTTGTTTCCAATCACCGCTGTATTAGAGCCTTCTCCTGTCGCTGAGTCCGTACCCGAATTGTCATTTGCAGACCCAATTACAATTTCATTTGTTGCGTCCGTGGCGGATGCACATGCCCATGAACCGATTAAAATACATCTTGCTCCTCCATATCCAGCAGTATCGTCTTTTGTCACACCACTATATGCACCTATTGATATACTATGTTGTTTTGTCCCCTTCCAAGCGGAATAGTATCCCAACGCAGTTGCAAAGCTCCCACTATTACCACTACTATCCGGACCCCCACAAGACATACAACCAATGTATGTAGCCCATCCGCAATTTACACCCTTCCCAGCACTATATCCAACCCACGTGTTATTGACCCCACTGGTCAGATCACTACCGGCTTGTTCTCCGATTAATGTATTGTAACTATTAGTTGTTAACGAGTCGCCGGCACGGTCTCCGATTAATGTATTTGAACCACCAGTCGTTAGTGCTTTACCCGAACTGTATCCAATACATACATTACTATCACCAGATGTAATTGCTTCCATGGCCTCGATTCCAATTGCTGTATTAGATGCTGCGGCATTCAACGTTCCTGTAGTGCTGTGTCCGATTATCATTGAATTCGTGAAATCAGTCCCTCCGATCTTCGCCTTGAACGCGCTCTCGCTGTTCGCACCACTACCGATCTCTATCCCTCCATGTAATTTCAACACACCGGAGGGTTGGATACTTACACGGTCGGCTAGCGCGTTCAAGGTATTTCCAGACCCCCCAGCCGGTGCCGTTTGGAACTTGATGCTGCCCCCCGCACCCGACCCTTTCCCTTGACCGCCCTGTAGAATCAAATCACCACCGGCAAGGTTATCTGTCGTTGCCGCGGTTGTGTTCCCTGCTCGGATGGTTAAACTCGTTCCGGCCGCATCGTGAGCAGAAGATGTCTTGGTCCACGTCGTGATATGCTTGTTTCCAATCACCGCTGTATTAGAGCCTTCTCCTGTCGCCTGGTCATCGCCCGCATCTGTATTTGCAGACCCAATTACAATTTCATTTGTGGTGGTATTGGTGGATGCACATGCCCTTGAACCGATTAAAATACATCTTTTCCCTCCATATTTACCAGCACCTCCTCCTTCCACACCACAATGTGCACCTATCAATATACTATACGGTTTCACCCCCTCATAAGCGGCAGAAGGTCCAATTGCAATTGCGTAGTTTCCACTGCCGACATCTTTGTGACCGCTATCTGCACCAATAAATGTACTATATTCGATATTTTGGGTCATTCCAGCTTGATATCCCAACCACGTGTTGCCCGACTTATCGGTAAGAGAAGAACCGACATTTTCTCCGATGAATGTATTTGCATTACCAGTCGTTAGTACTTTACCCGATCTGTATCCAATACATACATTCCTATAACCAGATGTAATTGCTTCCATCGCTTCGATTCCTACCGCTGTGTTTCTTGCTGCGGCATTCAACGTCCCTGTGGTGCGGTGTCCGATTATCATTGAATTCGCGAAATCAGTCCCCCCGAGTTTCGCCTTGAACGCCTCCTCGCTGTTCACACCACTATCGATGTGTATACCTCCATGTAATGTCAACACACCTGAGGGGTTAATACTTACACGATCGGCTAGCGCGTTCAAGGTATTTCCAGAACCCCCAGCCGGTGCCGTCTGGAACTTGATGCTGCCCCCCTCACCCGTTCCTTTGCCTTGACCGCCCTGTAGAATCAAATCACCGCCATTTTTGTTATCTGTCGTGAGCGCTGTTGTGTTTCCGGCTCGGATGCTTAAACTCGTTCCTGCCGCATCGTGCGCAGATGAGGTCTTGGTCCACGTCGTGAGTGCCGTGTTTCCAATCACCGCTGTATTTGCTCCTGCTCCCTTGGCATAGTCCGAAGCACCATGATTTGCAATTCCAATGACGATTTCGTCTGTAACAGAACTTGTTGATGTGGAAGAACCAAACCCAATCAACATACATCTTCCTTGTCCGCACAACCCTCCACCAGACCCTCCACCTGCATCTGATCCTATAAATATACTATAATCACTGTTATTGTGTGCGGTGGACCCCGCTCTATACCCGATCGCGACAGAATCGGTGTGTTCCGCTTCTCTTAATGTTTGGTATCCTACAGCAACATTGTTTGAACCGATCGTACAGTCGTCCAACGCGACACTTCCGATCGCAACATTTTTATCACCAGATGTGATCGATTCTAACGATTGGTTCCCTACCGCCGTGTTGTCTTCCGCGGCATTCAACGTTCCCGTTGTGGTGTGTCCGATTATCATTGAATTCGTGAAATTCGTCCCCCCAATCTTTGCCTTGAACGCGCTCTCACTGTTCACACCACTATCGATGTGTATACCTCCATGTAATTTCAACACACCTGAGGGTTGAATACTTACACGATCGGCTAGCGCGTTCAAGGTATTTCCAGAACCCCCAGCCGGTGCCGTCTGGAACTTGATGCTGCCCCCCGCACCCGTTCCTTTCCCTTGACCTCCCTGCAGAATCAAATCACCACCGGCAATGTTATTTGTCGTTTCCGCGGTTGTGTTTCCGGCTCGGATGCTTAAACTCGTTCCTGCCGCATCGTGCGCGGATGAGGTCTTGGTCCACGTCGTGAGTGCCGTGTTTCCAATCACCGCTGTATTTGCTCCTGCTCCCTTGGCATAGTCCGAAGCACCATGATTTGCAATTCCAATGACGATTTCATCCGTAACAGAACTTGTTGATGTGGAAGAACCAAACCCAATCAACATACATCTTCCTTGTCCGCACAACCCTCCACCAGACCCTCCACCTGCATCCGAACCTATAAATATACTATAATCACTGTCATTGTGTGCGGTGGACCCCGCTCTATACCCAATCGCAACCGAATCGGTGTGTTCCGCTTCTCTTAATGTTTGGTATCCTACAGCAACATTGTTTGAACCGATCGTACAGTCATCCAACGCGACACTTCCGATCGCAACATTTTTATCACCAGATGTGATCGATTTTAAAGCTTGGTTCCCTACCGCCGTATTGTCTTCCGCAGAACTCAACGTTCCCGTTGTGCTGTGACCCAATATCATAGAACCCGTGAAATTTGCCCCTCCAACTTTTGCATCGCTTAATCCATCTAAACTAGATACTCCTCCAGTGTATGTTTTTATATCACTTGCGGGTATGGTTTTCATTGTTCCGCCATCGTTCACTATAAATCCATCTGAATCAGAAATAGTAATGGAACCACCGACGGCTTCACTACCATCCAATAGGTTTAGTTCTCCGATCGTAGACGTAAGCACGACTCCTCCTATACTCAAACCATTGTTTATATTTAATATTCCCGCTGAACTCAAACTCATTTTTTCTGTTGCGGCTTCACTCGCACCGGTCTTGAATGATAATTTGGTTGCATTACTTGTCGCGCTAAACGCGCCTTCTGCGACTGCCTCGATACCAGCTGCCGTTAATATCGCGTCCGAACCGCTTGATTCCCCGTGTGCCTTGAAATCAAGCGCTCCAATCACATCGTTGAGTTCAATTTCAGACTCCATCGTTTGCAACGTAAGAAAAGAAGTGCTATTATCGGATGTATTCATATTTGTAAGTTTTATATTACCACTTTGTGTAACCAACTTTTTCACTTGATCTCGAATTTCAGAATTTAAATTTCCGTGTATTTTGACCATATTTATTTATAAATAAATTTATTTATTTATAAATAATTATTAATGGGCTGGTTCAATTACACCAGACTCTCCTTTAGTATTATATTTAATTCCGACTCCAAATAAAAAAAGCATCATTTCCGGATGAGCCTCTCTGAAATATAAATCCAATGTCGTTGGGGTTGCTGTTATTACCAATCCCACGATTTAATTCAAATAATTGGTCCGATATCGAAAAATGATTGGCTTTTAAAATAGATGCATCTGAACGCAATTCTTTATCGAGTTCACGTTGTATGAATCGATTCAGTTTCGGTAATGAAACCTTTCCATTATCAATTCTCATTTATTTATTATAATTTTTTTGTAAAAATTATAATTGAAATATAATGTTTATGCTGCTTTCGCCAGCTTTGCTTCTGTACCATCTGCCGCGAATGTATTAGAGACCCACGAAGTTGCATCAACACATACAACCCTTACTAATACATTTGTAGCAACTGCTGATTCGACAGCGGCGCCATCGCCTCCATTAATACTAATAGTGGCTGGATCACTTGATCTTAATTCATATCCATTCGCTCCCACCATAATGTGTATCACTTGTCCCAGAACAGGTGTGGGTAATGTGACTATGTAGTTTGCGTCGGCAGATGTAACTGTTACAAACCCTGCACCACTAGGAATTGTACTGGTACCGGTTATGGTACCACTAGGGTCCTCCGCTGTAACACCAACACTTTTATTATTCGTAAGTGCAATAGTGTCTAAACGAACATTTGAACGTAATTGTTCTAAACTTCCTTGTATTTTCATTTATATAATATAATATTTTTTTTATTTATTTTTTTTTATTTATTTTTATAAAAATTATTATGGTACGGTAAATGTTGGAACAGTGGCCGATGTCACACTGCCTGTGATATAAAAAACAGTGGTTGATTTAGCAACTAATGTAATATCATATCTTTCTGGGACATTAATCTGTAAATGATCATGAGTGGAGCCATCTGCCCATACACCTACAAGTACTCTATAAGTATCGGGAATTTAAGCCTCAAATACCCAACTACCAACCGCTTCTGTAATAACCCAACCATTGTTGCCATCTGCTACAAGTGTAACTCGGTCACCGATTATAGAGCCACTATCCAATTGTAAATCTTTATTATCTGCCCCGGCACCAGAAAATACAGCAGACACAATATTACCATTTGCAACATCTATCACACTACCCATAATTTTATCAGACGCATTTGGAGATATATTAAATGTTTCCCCAGCTGCTCCAACCCATACAAACGTATATATAAGTCCTGCTACTGTGGCCGGTAAAGTAATGGTTGCTGTATTTGTACTTTGTAATACTACACACCCAGATTCTTCCGCCGTCATTGTATAACCGTCCGCTTTTGTAGCTAGCGTGTGTTTTTTATGCTGTTTAAGAGTACCCGTCAATGTGAGATTACCAGCCGAACTCAAACTCATTTTTTCTGTTGCGGCTTCACTCGCACCGGTCTTGAATGATAATTTGGTTGCATTACTTGTCGCGCTAAACGCGCCTTCTGCGACTGCCTCGATACCAGCTGCCGTTAATATCGCGTCCGAACCGCTTGATTCCCCGTGTGCCTTGAAATCAAGCGCTCCAATCACATCGTTGAGTTCAATTTCAGACTCCATCGTTTGCAACGTAAGAAAAGAAGTGCTATTATCGGATGTATTCATATTTGTAAGTTTTATATTACCTCTTTGTGTAATTGTATTTCTGATATAATCTCGTATATCGGTGTTAACATTTGCTTGTACCTTTGACATTTTATATTAACATATATTTTTTTTTTAAAATATTTAATTCTTCATTTGTAATATATTTCTTTTTTTCCCAGAAACAAAGATCATCGATATCATATAAAACATCGCTATCTTTGTATTTTTCGTATTCGTCTTTTGTGAGTACGTAAGATAATTCCTCTAAAATCTTGCATCTCTGGAAATAATTACGTGGTTTAGAAAAATGGATCGCATTCGCAACCCCTTTTACGTTCCCATTCCTATGAAGTGCACGATGATGTGCAATTCGGTCTCGTACCGTCGGTGTTTGTCTCAATAACGATACAATTTCTTCGTATTGATCATCCCTTGTGTCTACGATATTGAGATGAATCTGAATCCCATCTTTATTTGTGATGGTACCGTTTATATTTTCAACACACGCGTAACACATACTTGATACGCGATCGGATACATATATCTTATCGGAAACGGCAACATATCCATTATCCCACGTCAATATGTTTTTTTGATAGATATTCATTTTGTGTTTTGGTAAGCTCGGTTTACATACGTGATAGTGAACCGGAACATCTTCTTTGATATGAAATTGTACTTGAGATGACGTATGTTTCATTGTATCTAATATTTTATATAAATCTTTTTTATTTACATTAAACGTATACTCAATGGGGAGAGGGATACAATAACACGGATCATAACATAATTCACGAAGATGTAACATCTTATTTTTATAATGATGATATAGAGCCCAAAAGATATGCAATACATCTAAGATACAAGAGTCTGTATTCGTGACCCACTTCGTTTGTAATTCATTTTTTGCGTGTAATTTAGTAAAGTATAATACTTCTTTAGAATTACGAGGATGATGAGCAGGGGGATCGACGTCTTTATATTTCATCAGCCAATTTAATATTTCTTTAGAGGTGTGATCAAACTTGTTTATAAATAAATATAATGCCATACTTACCATTATATTTATATTTTAAATTCAATTTATGCGTGAATTGCACTTGTTTGTATTTTAGATGGATACTCCATTATCATTTTAAAATCAGAATGTTCACACAAAAAGAACATCTCACTCGATACAAAAAACGTTTGGTAATATTTAGTCAAAGTATGTCCCTTGTCGGAAAGATGATTTTTGATGTGATACACTTCTTGGCGTGTTAGAGGTGTGTCTAAGGAGCTAATAATTTGAGAAGCCGATTGTTTAGAATGTTTGATTGAATGTAATTGATGAATATGATCTACTGTAAAGATATTATGATACAATTTGATATTCATTTTTCCAAATGGTATAGGTAATACATTGTTCATAGCAATCGCACAAGGATGGTGATGTTCTGGGATGATCGTGTACAAGGTGGTTTGAGAGCCATCAACCAGTTCACACATATATTTAAATTCAGAGTTAGAATGTTTTATATCATAAAATATCGCGACATATTTATATGTACACACCTGTACACACGCTTTTACATAATCATCCAGATAAATCATAGATGGGAGACGTAGATAAATAATACCTAAATTAGGAAACGTAGACAACGTGTCGGGTTCAATATAAAACGTATATTTTTCGGGGACATTACGGATACAAAGCATACTTGTGTTTGTTTTTTTTTATTTTTTTTCATTTTATAATAAAATGACATTAGATAAATATCGTAAAAAATATAAAAAAGCTACAAAGAAACTCTTACACCAACTTCGTTTTGAAGATGATATACCACCAGGATTCATAGGTGATTTGAGTCAAACAGGGAAAGAGATCTGGGAGGCCGGATGGAGCTCGGGTAGAATTGCAGGGTTTGACGACGGATATAAGAGTGGGCAACTTTCTGGACAAATCCAGTGTAGGGAAGATTCCATTTTTTTGGAGGAGGCCATCACAGACTATTATACTGGAGATGCTGAACCATATATAAAAATCCTTTTTCCCGAAGATAAGAGATAAATTCCTCATTACAAATAAAATATATAACGAATGGTAAATAATTCTCCGTTTATATATTTTTTACATTCTTCAATTTTATGTCGTTTATATTCGGGAAAAATACCATTTGAATGAGCTCTAGATATATGTAATTGTAATCTCATTTTATCTTCAAAATAATAAGAACCATATACACCTTTCATAATATGATCTATATTATTATAAGGTGTACTTGCTACTATTAAATTTGAATTATTCCAATATTTAAACACACTTTCACCCCATTTGGAATGGATTCGTCGGCAATCCATAACTCGGTCTATCCTATTTGAACAGGATATAGTTAAATGTTCTTTACATTCAGTACAATATACATATTCTTTACTTTTTTTAAAATAGAAGAAGAATTTAAATTTTTCATATAAGGATTTTGAAACCATTTCCCAGCAATGACTACATACATTTTCTTTACACAATTGGCATTTTCTTGAGCGTCGCGTGTGAGTTACTTTTTTGCATAATGAGCACGTAATTGTGGGGTACCAACAATTTTTTTCCACCATTTGTTCTACAAAAGGTAGATATGGAATGGTGGGGCCTTGATGTAAAGAATACAGACCATTATATTGAATCATATTGACGTATTTCCATATGATATGTAATACCGATGCGGGTAATCGCATTAATTGTTTTTGAAAGGGTGTAATGGTTTGTTGGTAAGGATTTTTAAAATGGTTTCTTTTTCTTTTTTTATATGTTTTTTCTGGTATTATATTATTTATGTCTTGAATATCATATTCTTCACCAAATATATCAAAGCATTTTATTCTATTTCGAATCATAATTCAAATAGAATAAATTATATTTAATTTCAGTTTTATGTTTTCCATTTTGCATTACATTTTGAACAGATTGAAAATACGGTCGTCGCTTCATCTCCACTACGTGTTTGTTTTGTATAAGAGTAGGTTTGTTTGCTACCACAACGATTACATTGAATGACACCATCTTCAATTTCAAATGGTTTTTCTAAAAACAAATCATATTCTTCTATTTTTTTTTTAAATGTATTATATTTCTCATCGCCCCAATCAATGGTTGAATATGTCAAATCATTAAATATTTGTTTTACAGTATGTGTACCTTGTTTTAATTTAATATATATATCCATTACGATTTCATTATAGTATTGTATTAAATCGGTTTGATTGGATATCAATATAAATTCATATATTTTTCTTTCAATAATATTTACATTTTTATTCTTATTGATTACATTAGATAGTGTTTGTAACCCATTTGCACGATATGTTTCCATAATTATATAGATATTATTATATTAAATTCATTTTTAATTTAAAAACATCATATTTATATATAAAATGTCTAAACCACAACCACAAATTCAAAGCCAAGAACAGGCACTCGGGATTATATTTAAGGGTCTTGATGTTGCACAATCAAAAGGTGCATTTACATTGGAAGAGGCAAGTATCTTGTCTGCTGCACGATCTTTGTTTCTAAAGGAGGAACCTTCTCCTCCCCAACCACCACCGACTGAAGGAGGTGAAGAAGAGAGTGGTGGGGGAGAAGAAGAGAGTGGTGAAAATAATGCATAATATTATATAAATCTAATTTAGATATTTATATAATTAATATAAAGAATGGGTAAGAATGTGATCGTGTATATTTTATTTATAGAATGTTGTCAACATACGAATGATTTGTATTGGAAGTCTGTGTTTAAGGATATGGCATATGGAAATCCACCATATGGTACTTATTTTTCAAATAATAAATTATGTTGTAATTACAAGGGAAAAGAATTTATTTATAATATTGATTTAAATAAATCAAGTGAGCTTGTATTTCAGGAAATTCATCATATTTTAAACAATACGTTTGGTTTATATTCTCAAGAAGAAACATTACAAAGAAAACGACATATTAATACGTTAAATGAAACCAATGAAGATGATTGGTTATCTATTAAAAAACAATCAAAATTGTTTATGATACAAAAATTTTGTATGAAAGCAAAACAAGATTTTAATTTATCTTTATATACAACTAAATTATTACATTCTATTATTACAATCGGTTTATTATTTAAAACCATATTACCTCAACATATTCAATATAAACACAATCATATTATATCTATACAAGGTATTCATATAAGTCAAAATTCATTTACATACGATAAACATATTATACAATTAAAACAAACAAAAGGAAATATACATCAAATACAATTTGATAATGTGGTAATGTCAGATGAATGGGCTAAATATATATATTCGATTAAACAAAAATCAAAAGGTAGAAAAATAAAATGAATTTGTAATTATTTTATTGTATATAGTACCTATGAAAATTAAACGAGTTGATGAAAATGCTGTGATCCCTCAAAAAGCAGGCGAAAATGAAATTGGATATGATTTAACGTGTATTTCATTAGATAAACAAATTTTTGAAAATGTATATATGTTTGATACAGGAATTCAAATTCAACCGCCTTCTGGATATTATATTGAAATTGTACCCCGTAGTTCCATCGTGAAAACTGGATATTCTCTTGCAAATAATACAGGTATTATAGATCCTACATATCGTGGTAATATTAAAGTGGTACTTGTAAAACATTCTGAAGATGCTCAAAAACTAGAATTGCCTTTCCGTAAATGTCAACTTATTCTCCGACCTGTACCACCTTCTTTTGAAGTAACGGAAGTCGATTCACTCGATACAACGGAAAGAGGGGAAGGTGGTTTTGGTAGCACCGATTAAGTTAAACAAGTTGTGCATAATTCACCCCCAAATAATGTAGAAGAACATATATATTCTATAAAACAATGTAATTTTGTATCTCCCGCATTTAAAAAAGTGTCGAATACAGTATATAAAGATACTATATATGCTAATAATATACCATTAATAATCATAAAATACAATACGACTATATATTGACATAAATATTTATTATTATTATTATATAATAAAGGAGTGTCCATTAATTATAATTTATATTTCATTAAATTATAATCGATTTGATTTTTTATATACAATATTATATTGTTTCATCTTGTTTTTAAAATTTTCTATTTCTGGTGTTTGAATCCCCAGTAATACTTCTCCATACTCTTTATCTGATTTTTTTACATATTCAAAATATGTAATATCATCTAACGGACCCATTATATTTAATATAAAATTTTTTAATTCACCTGGTTGTTGCATAAACATTATCTTAAAATAATGTAATTTATTTTGATACACCAAACTTCTCTCTATGATCTCAGGATATCTAGATATATCATTATTACCACCCGATATAATACATACCACATTTTTACCCTTAATATCAGGTATACGATCTAAACAACTCACCGGTAAGGCACCCGCTGGCTCTGTTATAATACCCTCGTATTGATACAATTCCACCATTGTATTACATAATTTATTAATGGACTCCACGTAAATCGGATATGGACTACGGTCTTGATACGATACACATTTTTTAAATGTATATTCACCCACACTCTTTACACTCACACCATCCGCAAACGTGTCAACCTCTTTTAATTGAATTCGATTCTTATACTTTAAAGAAGTTGACATCGCATCAGCACCCCACGTCTCCGTACCGATTACACTCGTATTCTCATTGATATGATCAATTAATCCACTCATTAATCCACCACCCCCTACACTACATACTATAATATCAGGATTTATTTCTAACTCCCTTACTATACTCCCCTGACCCTTGATTACCATTGGATCGTCAAATGGATGAATGTATAAACCTTTTGTATCCTCGTTATATCGAATCGAATGTTGTAATGCATCATCAAATGTCATACCAATTCGTTTGATTGTACAATTATTTTGTCCAAAATATTGAATCTTTTCAATTTTTTGTTGTGGTGTGTTTAGGGGTACAAAAATTGTACTTGGTATGTTATATTTATTTGACATATACGCAACTCCTTGGGCGTGATTCCCTGCAGACGCTGTGATTAAACGAGTTGGTGTTTCGTATAACATTTCTTTTTCTAATTTATATTGAACACCTCGGATTTTAAATGAACGTATATGTTGTAAATCTTCACGTTTAAAATATATATTCGCTCCATATCGTTTTGATAATCGATCAATCCATTGTAATGGTGTTTTTATCATTTATTATATTTATTATCCTATTAAATCATTAGTGTGGATTGGATATTTGAATACCAAAATAATTAATATTTACATTACATCGATATAATTTCATAACACACATTGTACTTAATATACCTATACATCCTAATGATATTATAAATATATGAAAACAATGTATAATCATACATTCAAATAAATGACACGTATTTCGTAATAGTAATAAAGTATATATACTTATCATTTCTATACCCGATGTGATTAGAGTCAACAACCACTCGATACCCCATATATATGGTACATTAATCTTCGGATACTCTATTGTATTTAGATGTGTCGATATTTTATTTAAATGATGTATAATTACCCCCCTTTCTAATTGAGATATGGTACATATTATACAAAACCATAATATTATAAAAGATAATCCAAATATTCTTTCGTGTAGTATTAAACTTGTGCATAATTTATATTCACATTCATCCTTTTTTTTTTGATATAATATAATTTCTTTTTTCATATATATAATTCCTTTTTTATTTTTAAAATAAAATACAAGATAATAAAAATGGATCAAGATAATAATTTACAAATCCCTTGTAATACTTGCCCACTACATATTGGGATTTACAAGTAATCGATGGTTTTCACCCTGGTGTATATTATTATAAAAATACATTAGATACTATTTCGGATTGCGTGAAACAATGCTTAATGGTTCCAAACTGTGATCGTGTTGCTTATCAAGAAGACACAAAACAGTGTTATTTACAAACATCCGACAATTATTTGCCAAATGATTACAGTTTTGTACAGGATAGTGGATTTGCTCCACATACTTTAGATGAAAATACACTATATAAATCGGTTCATATACGGAAAAATGATAAGGGAGAAGAAATTAATTCCATGTGCGTTGAAAATCAATGGGGGTGTGATACTTATATTCAAGGGGTTTACAATGTTCAAGATCCTGATATGACTTCATTCGAGTGGAAAAGTCAGCTCCAACGTGACCCCTACAGGATCGGGGAAATGTGTAATGGGCCGGGTAGATTTGTGGGGAAAGATGATAATGTTCTGTATAATGCCACCAACGGGCAGACTTGCGGCGCGATCGAATTCCCCTACAGGCTTTATACCTGTAAAAATGCGTGTATTTCAAATCCAGATTGTTATCGATTTGCAGCAAAAATCTTCCCCGAGGAGGATGGTGACTGGCCTGATGATGATACAACGCTGGTTTGCCGTTTTTATAATAAAAAAAATATTACTGATACTATTTGGTATCCCCTGCAGCATGAAACGTTACCTAAACCCTCCAGTGATGATCTTACATCTTATAATAATCCTGGTAGTACGAATTGGGCACCACCGTGGGGAGGAATAGGGGTGTATTTTAATGTACGTAAAGAAAATGGAACAGAATATAAATGTTGGAAAGATTTGTATTGTGCTGCGGATCATGAAGCACCACCGACTTCTGCACCACCGATCTCTGCGTCACCTACCTCTGTTACAAAAAAATATTGGTGGTTGATCATTATTATTGTATTTTTTATAATGATTTTATAAAAGAATCATTTTTTTTTTATTATTATATAAATGAGAAATAATACTAAAAAAATAACTAAAGAAAATTACACTACTACTTGTACCATTGATATATTTGCGTTAGCAGACAATTGTAGCGGAACGGTCAGTAAAGAGTTTTCAACAAACATACAATCTGGTGAAGATTGTGCTTTATTGGCATCTCAAGATGACGAATGTTCAGATGAAATCAACTATTATTTACCTGGTGAAGCACCTGGTGGCGGTCAAGAGGGGATTTGTAAGTGTGTAAAAAAAGATTCTACTTGTACAGGAGACAATGTGTGGCATCAACCAAATGCCAAGCGGGCAAACTATACATGTAATACACCGGGTACCATGCAGGCACCGTGCACTGTTTCGAGCGCCCCCACCGGACAAATACCACGTGACTGCCCAGAAGGAGGTTGTCTGCGGTACAGCACCAGCCAGTGGGCTGAAGCTGCTTGTTCCGCCACACCTTCATGTGGGGGCTTTGTGCAGTGCCCGTACGGTGACTGCGCCGCTGGCTACGAATTGCGCACCGGCAGGATTGGTAGTGGTGATGATGGTGAGATCGGCTGGATCTGTGACCGTGTTACGCCACCCTCACCGTCACCGTCACCGTCACCGTCACCGTCACCGTCACCCTCACCGTCACCGTCACCGTCACCGTCACCGTCACCGTCATCGTCACCGAACACCACGCAAGTGGATACCGGTATCTTTGAAATTTTAGAAACGATTGGAATCGTTATTGGATCATTTATTGGATTATTTATTGTAGTAATTATGATATTTATATACAAAAGTGAAGGTGGAAAGGGTATACTAAAAGCAGCAAATTGGAAAACACAAGGACAAGAGGTGTTGAACTCGGTCAAAAAAGGAGGAAATACGGCGTTGAACTCTGTCAAAAAAGGAGGAAGTAAGGTTGGTAAATGGTTTGGACAATTAGTTAATACTGGGAAAAAAAAGGATTTCAATTTAGACTTTTTATAAAAAATAGGTATTATACAAATGTGATCTTGTATTTATAAAATAATCATTTTTTTTATTATTATATAAATGAGAAATAATTATAAAAAAATAACTACAGAATATTATGATACGACCCCTGTGATAATCCCTGAGATGACAGAGTGCACTCGTGGAGCAAAATATGATTCAAATAATAATATTATATATAAATGTGAATATACAAATTCACATCCAACTGGCGTGTGGAATGATGATGATTGGACCGATGGAGGCATCGCGTGCAAAGTTCAAACCGGACCAGAATGCGCGCAAAGGTGTTCTAATGAAGATAATTGTACGGGATTTTATTTTAGTGAGGATAGAGATTGGTCGGAGAGTGGAAGTTGTTGTTTAGCCGCAGCGGAGAATGATCCACCAATAGCATTGACGGAAAACAATATACAAAATGGTTGGAGAGGTTTGTATTGGAAAAAAAAACAAGCACCGACCACCACCTCGTCACCGACCACCACCTCGTCACCGACCACCACCTCGTCACCGACCACCACCTCGTCACC
>Ga0099798_10313_pt1 | contig 16708 bp, 13 predicted proteins | sample Uncmet_Sort29A_1_FD_89870 | JGI IMG/M metagenome (GOLD analysis project Ga0099798, IMG submission 89870) | Marine eukaryotic communities from CALCOFI LINE 67, Pacific Ocean - CN13ID_Sort29A_1 | ecosystem: Environmental > Aquatic > Marine > Oceanic | place: Pacific Ocean: Monterey Bay | collected...
TCCAACCCCGCTCTAATCAAAAAAGCGGCGGCTATTACTATGGGAGGGGCTTCGTCTTCCGCGGCAGCTTCATCCTCTGCTTCCACCGGTTCTGGCAACAACACCATCTCCATCTACGGCCCTGATTACAAGTTGTTTGAGTTTAAGAAGAACATAATCTCTTTTGGATTTTTGGATGGAAACGACATCGTTTTAGATAAGACTGGCATGGTAAGTCGTATCCAAGGCTTCCTAGTCTTCCTGCCGCCGGATCAATGGTTTGTCTTCGATATGTGGAGTATTGGGGGGACTAAGACTATGAGGAGAGGAGATAATGATAAGACTCTCGTCCACTCCCTACCCCACAACCGCAACCTAATGGAATTCGGCACTGATGAAGCGTTTATGCTCAAGTTAGGGGAGAGTTTGAGTAATTTTGGGTATGGAGCCGGATCTCTTAATTCCAACACCGCCACCCTCAATTGCAACGTTAGAGCCTCGGGTTCGGATTGTTGTATTTGCCTCGATAAACCGGTCGCGGTTAAGTTCAACCCGTGTCGCCACGCGGTTGTATGTGGGGATTGCTATAAGGAATTGAAGAGTAAGGCAGTGGGTGGGGTAGAATGCCCTTGTTGTAGACAAAAAGTTCAAACAGACGAAAACGCTTATTACAAACTAGGCGTGAATTGGGCGAAGACAAGTTATAAGAAACGTTAAAATTTTGAGTGTATATTAGGGAATTTTCACTTTATTAGACGATTGTGTACCTTACTTTGATTAGAGAAATTTTTGTTTAGATTGAAAGCACACTGAGATATCTAGAAGTCCCTTTAGGGGTTGATTTGTTTAGTCTACGAAAATTAAACTGTTTTTCTCGCAATCTGTTCAGCGTTTCCTGTCTTTGTTGTCGTTTACCGCCTCGAACTATTTCTTTAAGCGCTTCTTTGATCGATATCTTATCGCGAACTGTCTCTTCCTGCCTGTATGTCTGTATGTATGTGTATGTCTGACTGTGAATCGTTGTCTTAGTACTAGCTTATGGCCCGAAACCTCTTTCCTCTATTACCCGCAACAGAGATCAAAGACGATTTCTTGAGGTAACGCACACACTTGTCTCATTAGCAGACTCTTTCTCTTTTGTCAAAAACTACTTATATCTACTCTTAAGCACCTCTTAAGAAAACACTACTATTTTTAAGCAGTAATATCTGAGTACCGCTTAAGTAAACTCTACAAAACTATACGATTATGATTTTCTCCAAACTATCTCTCGGATTGTCGGCCACCGTCGGTTATGCGGCTGGGATTGGGATGAATTTGCCTCCCACGGTTGAGACCGATTTCCCTCTTACTCCGGACGGCAAAGGAATCCCGGGAATCAACGAGCCCTCCCCCGTGGATATGGATACCCAAAAGACTCTGGGCAGAACTCTCACCGTAGAAGAGGAGGCCGCTATCAACTCCCAAAAATCCCTGTTGGCTAGGCAGTTAACCTTTCTTCACAACCGTCATGGGAGGATCGGTAACAGACTCAGTCTCAAAAACCTACTCAACAACGTCGCATCTCCTTCTGGGGCGAGGGATTTTCTGGTTAAGAGGGCGCCTAAGGATTCCGTTCCCACCAAACGCTCCAAAGATGCAATGGAGGTAGATGAAGGAGCGCCTGCTGTGAAGAGGAGGAGGGTTTCTTCAGGTCCCAGCTCCTTCGATGCAGCCACCCTAATTAACAGCCTACAGGGATTGAAGCAGGAGAGAACTAGGGAGGTTCCGGAGGACAAAACAACTCTTCAAGTTCCTGCCCCCTCTTCGAAAGTGGATGACATTTCCGACCCCAGTGACGAAGATTTTGAAGATTTCCACGAACATCGTTATGGGAGGACGCCGGATGTCACGCCCCAACCCGAATCCCTTTTCGACGAGGATGAGTCGGAGATGTATCAAAAGGAGATGCTTTCCCCGAACTCATTGGTCGATTAGTGTTCCCTATCTAATAGCCTTCATAGTAATGTGGTAATACGTTAAGATAGTTGTTAGTTTAATCACTACGTCTAAGATGGCCTCAAACTTGACAAACAGGCATCTTTCTCTGGAGAAGGCGGATATCTTCCGTCATGCGTTTGAAAAGAAGTTTAAGAAGCAGAATCTGTGTGCTGATGGTGCAGTAGGAATGCAAAACAAACACCAACTAGTCCTAGACGGCATGACCAAGGTTCAGGCCTGCAAATCCTGTCCCCTTCTCGCCTGTCTAGTGGCTTGTGAAGTCTCAGGTTGGGCCCTGCGGTGTAATCAGGATGATCCAGTAGTGCCGCGAATCCTTAAGGAGGCTATTAAGAAGCTCCCACCTCCTGATGACATCCATTTTAAGATATGTGAGCGGTTGAGTCAACACGGTGAGGGTCTCTACATTACTGTTCATAACAATGTGAACAAGGGGGAGAAGCCACCAAAGTGGAAAAATGCGTTTACAGAAGCCGCGATCTCCCTCCTCACCCATCTCAAAGCCGACGATCAGTTGGAATTGATTCGGATGGGGGAAGTGCAACTGGCCTAGAAAACGACCTTTTTTTCATCCCACATAACCCTTAACTAAAACTCTTTTGACTTCTATGTTCTTAATCCAGACTGTATTAACAACCCGCAACCTTTTTCTTTCACTCATTAGCGGCTGCGTAACATTTCTTGCGTTTCTTAAGTAAGACTAAGTTATTAGAACAAGATTGAAGATGCCGGCACGGGTGATTGGTTCTTCCACCCGCGTAGTCGACGCTCCCGGCCTCACCATAGATGAGCTTGCGGGGAATGTGGCCACAAAATCCGACCGTATATCGATTGCCCACGTAAAAGCCAACGCCGGAACAAGTGAGCCTTGGTTGACTTTGCTTTATGATGAATGGATCTGTGTTTTAAGTGGGGAAATGGTGATATTGCAGGAGAAATCCGGTAAAATCGAAGAAGTCTCCGTGAAACAAGGCAACACCGTCTTCATCGAAGCAAACTCTCGATTCAGGCCTACCTTCCCAGTAGATATGGAGTATGTACCGGTTTGTCTTCCGGCATTTAGACCGGATAGATGCCACCGACGAGGGAGAAAACATTTCGAAGAATTTGAAGGAACTGCACGCTCCTGCGGCTGGACAGTGTGGTCCCGACGAAAAACCCGAAATTCTCTATCACATGACCACCCTAAAAGAGTGGGAACAGGCCGCCGGAGGAGTTTATTTCCCAAGAACGTTCGACCAAGACGGCTGTTTCACCCATGCTACTGGGGTTCCGAGTCGGTTGGTTGAGACCGCGAATCATTTCTACACTGATGTTGAAGGGGATTGGATCTGCTTACAGTTCTCACGGTCGAAACTCCTCACAGAATGCGGCATCGTAGTAAGAGATGAGGAAGCACTTCCGGTTGGATCGAAGCAAGTAAACGCGGAGTGGGTAGAAAAAAATTGGGTTTGCCCCCATGTTATGGGCGGTATCCCAGTCAAAGTTGTGGAGAAGGTCTGGGAGATGCAAAGAGAGGGAAACAAATTCGTGGGAATCCAAGGTCTATGTTAACTAGGGAAATCATAGACAATTCTAACATATCCTTCTGAAACGATAGTAGCGTGATACCCTTCGAATCTGATCCTTATCTTTCTTTTGTTTATCACGGTTATTACACAAACCAACTCTCTTCTCTATTGAATCAAAATGACAGGGTTGTGTACGGTTAAGATATTGCTATAGTTGCATAGGTGTAATAGTGTTTACTGTAGCAAGATGTCTGTCGCTCCGCATCTTTCGATCGTCAAGTTACCATACCATCCCTCCCTCGTCAAGGCTGACGCTTTCCTAGCCGTATTTAATGAGAAGTTTGAGAAGAAATTCGGAGGAGAACTCACCGCTTCGAAGCACCGCACCCCCTACTGGGACATGGTCGTCTCCGGCATGCAGAAAGCCCAAGCTTGTAGGAGTTGTCCATTTCTCGCCTGTATTGTGGCTTGTGAAGTCGCCAAAAGAGCCAACGGTCCCATGCTCCCTCCGCAGGCCTACAATATGATGATGCAGCAGGTTTGTGGTCAGACGGGGATAGGGTATAAGGGGACGGAATCCAAAGTCGACGACTCCTTAGTGCCGAAAATTCTCGAAGAAACTATCCGAAACCTGCCCGACGATTGCTCTCCTCTCGCTATTCCTGGGGATGTGCACAGGCGTTTGGAGCATTGTTTGAAGGAGTTGGGTGAGAATAACGATAGGATTTGTGATGCAGTATACGGGAAGGGGAAGGAATTAGGGTACTGGAAGAAAGATTTGAGAGATTTCGCCGAGGATATTCTCAAGAAACTATACCCGATACCAAAGGAGGATCAGCCGAATTCGTGGATGAATGTTGAATAGGTTCCATGTGAAGAAAACACTTGAAAAACTCTGAAACACCATACTATTACTCGTTATATTTGAAGCAGTTCTAACACAATAAGAGCGTGAGATCTGAGAGCGAGAGTTGACTTATAAAATTTGCGATCGGCACCTTTATCCTTCATTTCCCGTCTAACGTCTCCCACAGCCATAGGCCTTTTTTTGTACTTGATTGATTGAATTTGAATTGTATTACTAAACTAAACGATGTTACGCTTTCTCTATATTCTCCAAATCCTGTTTCTCGGCGCCACCGCTCTGAGTTCCAGCGAACTCCGGCGTGAGAGTACCATGAGTTTGTCTCCTAATGGGGATTTAGTATTACCGGAGGGCGAGCTCTTTCATGATACCGGAAAGCATGATCCAGAAACTAATCAGCCGATTATACTCGTGGATCTGGCAGAATCTTCTACCCGCTACCGAAGACCAGCCTTTATTATGACCACCTTAGGGTTAGTCCTATCTTCTCTCGGCTTCTGTTGCTGCTGCTGTTGCTGTGGGTTCGCATTTGAGAAACTGGGGATTGATTGGGTATTACTGGTGTTTTGAGCTCTATAGATTTTCTTTACTAAAATCCCCCTTATCCCCCCTAGGTTCAAATGGAGGATGATGATCCTCCTGATTAGTGCCCCAGGTTCAAATGGAAGATGATGATCATCCTGATTAGTGCCCCAGGTTCAAATGGAAGATGATGATCCGCCGGATTATCTGTTACCTATTTGTGATGGTCTTTACGGTGCTACTTTCCCAGCCACCCTCTTCTCCATCGTCGTCTACTGGTCTGCATTATACGATTTCAATAACGGCCCCAACTTCTCCCTCTGCATGAGTCAGATTGTTATGCCTTTAATAGGTCTGTTTTCCTCCAAACTGAAGTATCGGTGTTACCCACTTAGCAAGGGCTGGAACTTCTTCGCCTTCATCATCATCTACCTGGGATTCACTGGGTTGTTTCAGGGGATGAAAGGACAGGTTTATTGTCGGTGTAATATAAAGAAGGTGTATGGGTGTGTAGATATGACGCCCTCAGAAATCCGTGATAGGAATAAGAATTACCCGGAATTAGAAGGATTCGGGAGGGATCAAATATGCCACTTCATCTACGAACCCCTCAATTGGGAGAGACACAATTTGTTCGCGACCTTTACCGTTGCGGTCATTATGGTGTTTGTATGTGTACCAGTTTCTATTGTAGTGGCGTTTGCCCTTGGTGGGATGATGAAGGAAATGCCTCGCCGGACCAATTTTCGAGCTCCGGATATATGGCAGCAAGCCTACGGATCGAGCCAGTATAGCGATTACATCCCTGATGCTTGGTACCTTCGTCTTCGGTTTGCATGGGTAGCAATCTCGGCCTACACCCTCTTCATCTCCATTCTCAGGCAGGTTGTGGTTACGCAATGGTTCACTTTCTACAGTCATTGGGTATTGATTCTGCAGTTTATCTACCTCTTCTTCGAACTCATAGCATGCAAGTTCGGGGCTCAACAGGGGATGGAAAGCGGGTCGAAAAAGGACTGAAACGGCTAGATTAGCTAGCTGTAAGAGCTCTCTTTTGTGTATTTATCGTTTACTATCAAATAGAAACAAAAAGCATTTTACGAACATTAGCGAAATATTCACATTGTAAAAATTAGCGAAATATTCATGTAATTCTACGACCACCTTGGTCTACATTGTCATTCGATTGTATCACTAGCGTAGAAAACACGACCACCATCCAACTTCTAGTGTTCACCTCTATGTCCTTCATACGAGAATTAAGTGGAGTTACTTGTACCTAAGTCAACTACGGTTAAGTCACAAGATTTTCCGCCTCCACCGCCCTCTCCTAAATCGCCTAATGCCGGAAAGCAAGATGGGAAGTAGGCCCACTCGATTGTGTGGGTTACAGAATCCCAAAAGTCCACCAACCGGTGATCACCTTCCCTCCTGGTATCTAGAACCGCTTGACCCATACAAGGATAAGAAGGAGCTTCACGAAGCTAGGAAGAAGAATTTCCCGTCGAAACTCAGTGTTTCTTACGCCAACAGCAACCCGTTATGGATAGTCCGCGGGGAGAGACAGTACTTGTTTGATGAACAGGGAGTAAGGTATCTCGATACTAGAAACAACGTCCCCCACGTCGGCCACACTCACCCAAAAGTGGTGGAAGCGGTGTGTCAACAGGTGTCAACCCTCAACACTAACACCCGCTATCTTCATGAGAATATGGTAACACTGTCGGAGAAGTTATTGAAGACTTTCGGAGAAGGTTCTAAACTAAATAAAGTCTTCTTCGTCAACAGTGGTAGTGAGGCTAATGATTTGGCGTTGCGTCTTGCAGAAGGGTATACCAAAAAAAGAGGAGTTGTTGCCGTGCAATACGCTTATCATGGGCATACACAGAGTGTGGTCAACATTTCTCCGTATAAGTTCATCGAGCAAAAACCCCATATCTCCGTCATCAAATGCCCTAACAGTGAGGAAGCTGCCGAGCAAAGTTTGAAAGAGTTGGAGGAGGCGTTTGCGGGTAATCCGAATGATATCCCCCGTGGAGCCTTCTTCATCGAATCTGGTATGTCTGTAGCTGGAGTTATAGTGCCTCCTCAGGGGTATTTAGAGCGCGCAAAAGAAATAGTTCACAAACACGGAGGGGTTTGTGTTGCAGATGAAGTTCAAACGGGTTTCGGGAGGTTCGGGGAGTGTTATTGGGGATATCAGTGCAACTCCGCTTACGAGCCTGATATCGTTACGATGGGCAAACCCTTTGGAAATGGGATGCCGTTAGCGGCTGTTGTTTGTACCGAGGAACTTATTAGCCTCCCCAAGGAGTACTTTAACACCTATGGAGGAAACCCAGTATGTACTGCGGCCGGACTGGCTGTCTTAAGGGTAATAGAAACCGAATCCCTCCAACACCATGCAAAAGAAACCGGGGAATACTTTCGGGAACGGCTAGTTTCGCTCTCAACAAGCATCAAGCCCTCCCAGTACGCTCCCTATATTCACGAAGTCAGGGGAAGAGGGCTGTTTTTAGGGATAGAGTTTAGAATTGGGGATGAGAAGCCGGCTACTCAGGAGGCATCTAAACTGGTGTTGAGGCTGGTGGAGGAGCACCAAATCTTGACTTCTCTTGACGGCCCGGGCGATAATGTCATGGTCATCAAGCCACCAATGTGTTTTGGAAAGGGGGATGTTGACACCTTCATCGAAGCATTAGCGAGTATTTTAGAGACGTTTGAGAAGGTGGACCCAGATGTGGGACATACTCCAACATAGAGTTATAATCGGACAAACAACCCCACCTAATAAACGGAAAACCACTTTTTGTTCTTATTTTAGAGGGTTTACTCAGCTTTGCAACTAGTAGCAGTTGAAGGTTCCTGTATGGCCGAACGACTAGTTAATAGTGTAGTTACATTTTAGTTATTGATTGGTAGTTGAGCAAAAATCATGGGTGAAATCTCTCGTTTGGCGCTCTGTTCGCAGATCCTGTATGACCGGGAAGTTTTGGAGGTTCGGCAGATGCTTTACGAGGCGCAGAAGAGGTTAAAGCGGTATGAGAACCAGTCCCTTGGCCTCATCACCGCTCCTCTTCCGCTACCGGAGGAGTTCAAATTACTACCACCTCAGGACCTGGTTTGTAGCCGGGACGAAGGCTATTTCCAAAGCAATTATTGGGTCCCAGACGAGATTTTGGAAGTTATGAGGGCGTTTTACTGCGGATTAGAAAACAACGTCGGGACCTTCATCGAGGAATTTTTTGTGGGCGATATATTGGGTAAGGAGTCCGAATTCACCATAACGAGCTACGTTGGAGGTTACAGTTTGACCGCGGACTGGAGACTGTTAGATAAGGTTGTTGAGGCGGATTCTGGGGTGGTCTGGTCGTCCGACAACTTAGTTAAGTATGAAGTACCAGAATTGATCGTGTTTTGGGGAAGGAAGGAACCACGAGAAAGGGAAACAGAAGAGTGGTGACGATTCTTATCAGAAAAAAACTTTTCAGTCCTGTTATTGTGTTCCCAGTCTCTTCAAGTCTTTTTTTCTTATATCATAGTAGTACTAGTCTAAGACTAAAATTTCCCTTCTCTTTGCCTTCCAACAACTTCTTAGCTTTCTCTAATTCGAACTTGGTTACAGTGAAGTATTAATAGTGTAGTAATAGATTGCAAATTAATTTAGTGTACCATAATCAAGATGGGGGAAATATCCAAGCTCGCGCTCTGTTCCCGCGTTCTCTTTGATAAGGAGATGCTAGACCTGCGCAGCATGGTCCACCGGCTGCAGCAGGAGAACTCACGGCTGCAGCAGGAGAACACGCAGATGCGAGAGCAAGCTGAAAAAGGTGGAGAAGAGAGTCCGGAGCTGCAGTGGTGGAGAGAGTCTCTCCACCATTGGAGAGACCGTGCCAATGACATCTGCGTTCCCCACCAGCCGTACCCCGAGGACTTCATGGCTGCGCAGGCACTAAGGTTCCGGCACTCTGATGACTTGTTTTCAGACGACCACTATTTTGTAAGTACCTCCCCAGTACCCGAAGAAATACTCAGCTTTCTGAAGCAGTTTTACATGGACCTAGGGAATCGGATAGGAGAGCACCTGATCGATATGATTGGCGCTGCGGCTGAAGAGTTTAGCAGCACCTCCGAGCGGTTTTGGGTTGAGGGACAAGCATGCTACTCCGCCTCAGCGATGGCCGCAATAATGTATGCAGATAAGAAGGGTGATGCAGTGGGAGCGACTTACCACCTAGCCAGCTTTGACGCCCCTTATGTCATACTTTTCTGGAGTGAAAGGAGGAGACGTGCCCTGACGAGTGATGCTGTAGAGGTTTTGGAGAGAGGGGGTGCCGCGGGAGAGGAGGTTCAGGAGGTGCGTCACAAAGAAACTGGGGCAGAAGGGGAAGACGAAACTCTCGAAACATAGTTTTGCCAGAGACGTAACGTTTAAGGCACCGAATTCGCTCATATCAAGCATGGTGATTTGTTCGAAACTCTAGAGTGTGATGTGATCCCTTCGTGGCAATCGAGGTTTCCTGTTTCTCTGTGTTGGTTATTGTGCGCATCTTTCGACTTTTTTTCTCACTACTGTGTCGTATCTATGTCGTATCAGCCCCCCCTAATAAAAATTCCCCTATATTATCATGCATTTGCAGGTCTAAATAGAGTAGTCCTAGGTTAAATTTGTTGGTACTAGCTTAATAATAAGTTTAACTTACTGCACACAAGATGGGCGTTTATGGGATTCGTAAAGGAGATCCAAAATGGCACGATAGATCTGTACCGGACCACATCAACCGAGTCGCAGAGGAATATGGGTATACAAAGGTTGACAACTATTCGACCAACGGCTCCCACAACCGCTGGACCAAGTCCACTCGGAGCGGGGGTAAGATGGCGGTCGATTTTTGGATGAATAAGGGGACATGCAAATGGACTCACACTAAGCCCGGCGCTAGGACGAAGGAGAAAATGATGCGCGAAACCAACTTCGCCAAGTTGAGGAAGATTTTCTCGTGGACTTAGACTAATTGGTAAGTCGCAATTCTTACAGACAGTTTTCAAAATTGGCTTTACTCACGAAATGCCCAAAAAATAACCCCTCAGATGGATGCATGACAAACCGTCAGGTTGTTTCTAACAGCAACGCGTGTCGGTAGGACACAGCAGTGGGGTGGTAGGAATAACTAGCTAACAAATTGATAGATTTTTAGAACGTCAATTACACACTTACACATCATCTTGATATCACACCTTGTGAAAACCTACCCAATGCCATATTAACTGTGGTACTGGTGTTCAGAATCCAATCGTTCAGTCTCTGATTATAGTTAACGTGTTTGATAAATTACTGGACAGCGTACTGTAACTTGTTTATTGTAGTAGTTTTACAGTGTTAAACAAGATGCATCCGCTTCATCCTCAACTTCCTAACACGAAGACGGACCCCTCCATCTTCCCCCAAGATGGCTCCACAGTGGATAGGGTGGACAAGGCTGTGTCTTCGCCGTTGTTTTGGCTCTCCTTCGGACCTCTGGAAATCCCGCTGTCTGTGCCCGGGGCTGTGTTTGGAACAGCCCCGTTCTTGTTTCTGGGCCCAACCGTGTTAACAGCCATCTCCGACTGGCCCAGTTCAGCAACAGGGTTGGAGAAAATAGGGTTCGTGTTATTGGATCTTTACAAGGCTCTTACCACGGTTGTCAAGGGAGGGAATGTTGGGGGCGCGTCGAATGCAATCGAGTCTCTCGTAACGATCGCCACCGGTTCTAGTTCCACTCTTTTCTCACTAGGGAAAAACTATCCAAGACTAACCGTCCCAATCCTAGGTTTCATCGTCTACCTCGTCCTATGGATCAGCTTCTTGATTTGGTTTCGGGGCAGAGAAAACGAAGGAAGGTTGGGGAAATTCACCGTTGGCTTCCTCTGGGGTTCCAAGGGGTATGTGCTGTTCTTCCTACTTGGGTTACTCGGCTCCCGTGTTGATGAAAGTTGGGGATTCAGCGGGGATGGCGGTCATTGGAGGGCAGGCGCTCTCCTCTTAACGTGTTGGTCAGCGAGTTTGTTTCCGATCATCTGCTTGAAAAAGTGGACCAAACGGAGGAGACCCTGCGTTTGTTTCTTCGAGGACACAAAAAAGGATGAACCCGTTCCGCGAAAGTTTTTAAGCGCTATGACCTGTACTATGCTTCACGATGGATCAGCTGCTTTTCCGAGTGGGGACGTTTCCGGGGCAGTATCATTCGCCATCTCTCTCCACTTCACATACCTTCGGGCAATTGGGGCTGCTAGTAATGATTCTTCCTCGTCTTCCTCCTCCTCAGACCCTGGTGATCTCGTGCATTCCGATTATCTCTCCTACTACATCGCGCTAACTTGTGTGGGACTCTCCGCTTTTGGCCGCATGTACTTCCTAGCACACCATCTCTTTGACGTTATTATAGGGGCGACAATTGCAGTGGTTTTCACCATCGGACCAATAGGCCGCGGGGGAGTAGTACCTCTTCTTGTTAAAGCTTCTGTGGACATTCAAGCTGAGCTTAGCAGAGGCGGGGAGGGGTTGAGTAAAATTGAAGTTAAGGGAACCTCCATCCCCACTGCCCTAGATTCCATTCAGTGGTGGCATCCCGTTTTAGTGCATACGTCCCTACTACTGTGGTATATACAGGCATTTCGGGCAGCAGAGGAAATGGGGAAGAAGAAGAAGGAGTAAAGTACTGTTAACTCAATTTAATGCCAATAAAAGCCAACCCAGTTACCAGTTTCTAAGTGATTTCAGAGTGTTCACTGTTCTACATTAGTTTCGTTACCGTTAGTTGTCTCCGCCAACATAGGTTCGATCCAGTCACCAAGTCGAAGTCGTCCCACTTGTCTACGGTCTTGTAGTACTGCACTACAGCTCTGATTCTGCACTGAGTAAATAGGGTTCATCTCACGCGCCGTGCCACTGCCCAAACTACTCCCGCGAAGTTGTGTAGTTCGTTTCCAGAGGTAGAGCTAGCGTAAATAACCCGTTTTGCCCCATGACCACGGTCATAATGGTCGAATTATCAGAACTCCACTTCGTTTAGGAGAACCGCCTGGGCGACTATGTGGGCCACGATATCGGTGTCGCCAAGATCTAGGGGAAATTAGGGGTCAGCGGCTTTGGTTTGGAATTTATCAGCGCCCTTGACACACTACCTGTTGTTTATCTTCGCACCACTTGGTCGGTGAAAGGTCCCGGAAAAGGGGTACCGTAAAAATCGAAACGTCACGTGACGTTTGGAGTCCAAAGTGAGGCGTCCACATCATTCGATCTTTTGGGACTTGGGAGGACTCACGGATCCGGAGTCGATGACGGGAGGTAATTTGAGGTTAAACTGGGACCTTTTACCCCTAGTTTCGTTGGCAAATACCTCCAAAACAAGATCTGAAACGTCACGTGACGTTTCGATTCCAGGTTTGGAGCGGTTGATCGGCACTACTTGGTCGGTGAAAGGTCCCGGAAAAGGGGTACCGTAAAAATCGAAACGTCACGTGACGTTTGGAGTCCAAAGTGAGCCGTCCACATCATTCGATCTTTTGGGACTTGGGAGGACTCACGGATCCGGAGTCGATGACGGGAGGTAATTTGAGGTTAAACTGGGACCTTTTACCCCTAGTTTCGTTGGCAAATACCTCCAAAACAAGATCTGAAACGTCACGTGACGTTTCGATTCCAGGTTTGGAGCGGTTGATCGGCACTACTTGGTCGGTGAAAGGTCGCAGAAAAGGGGTACCGTAAAAAATCGAAACGTCACGTGACGTTTGGAGTCCAAAGTGAGCCGTCCACATCATTCGATCTTTTGGGACTTGGGAGGACTCACGGATCCGAAGTCGATGACGGGAGGTAATTTGAGGTTAAACTGGGACCTTTTACCCCTAGTTTCGTTGGCAAATACCTCCAAAACAAGATTGATGGTAGTTCCACTGAATCCGCAATCTGCAATTACCGATGTGGCAACTGTGAAATGCAGTTTCGCTAACCGAAAAAAATGTCTATCCCTCACCGATTTCGCAAGCGTGAAATCCTATCTCATATTTTCGACAAATTTTGTCTGATTTTGACCTTTTCACCATTGAAATCATCATCCGAAAATGCTACTTATAATGGAGAGGTACAGGAATTCGGTGGTGTTTTCGAAGATTTAACGACTGAATTTGAGAATCGATTTTCAGTAAAAGGAAATAAATTAAGTCTTCCTTTTTCCGAAAATGGTATTTTTTTTCTAGTCGTGTGTAGCAACATTTCAGCACCAGTTTCTATGTTAAATTTGATGACACGTTGATGGACCACTCTCAAGACCGTAAAACCTGATTTTTGACCTCCATAAAATCAGCTCCATCTCACCGATTTCGCAAGCGTGAAATCGATTCTCAAAATTCAGCAATTCTTCGAGTTCCAGAGCACTATTCACCACCGAATTCAGCTTGCAAGGTCAGACTTACGACGCGATGACTACTGGGTCTCCGATTTGGAAAAAAAAACCATCGGGGCCTTTGGGTGATATTTTGTGTGTTGATCAGATCAGTGAGCCACGGCTAACCCGGTTAAGACCCTTATAACCGATGGTGTTGGACAATTCCAACGCATTAACGCAGTACGGGGACCCACTTACAGAGCCGAATCGACGAAAAATGTCTTAACGGCATTTTCGGTCAACTATTTGAACGTTTCGTTGCGCATCAACACCCGGACCCAGTGGATGTCCATCGAAGTGATACAAGTAAGAGGTTAACATAAAAACTATGAAGCAGTCAAAGTGCCGCTCCAACTTTTTACACGTCCATTAACACCCAATGTGGTCTTAAACGCAATGTAAAGCAAAAAAATAACCCAAAACTAGCCGTGTGTTCTAGCATTTCGTATCTATTTACGGGCCTTGTTGTGTGATGGTGTGTGGCCCAAATGCTCGTTAAGACCCTTCAAGTCCGTGAAAGTACCGCTAAGATTCGCGCCCGTCCCCGAGCATCACTATCACAAATACGCCTAAGACATAGACTGTTAATCCCCGTTGGAGATAGCGTGCCAACAGGACTTGTGCTGAGTGTGAATTGAAAAAAGTCTGATGTGTCAACCGTTTCGCGTCTCCAACATGACAAAAATGTCAGTTTCATCATCCGTCGCGTTTCCAAGAGTTAAGCAACACAACCGTACATGCTCTGACAACCGTTCAACACCTCAAGATCCGTTCCGATGTTATGCTAAGTCACCATATCTTGATCGGCCAGATCGTTAACACCTCGTTTCGCGTCAAACACAAAGATCGTTCGCGTGTCTTTCTCCAGTCAACCGAATAAGACTCTCGTCTAGTACTTCAAGCTCGAATGAACTACCCGTCTTTGCAATCAACGGAAATAATCATGTTTTTGCTCTAACATAACGTCACATAAATGAGGTTTTTGCCCTATGAATCAACTCAAAACCCGTACTATACTCTGATAAATCCTGTCTTTCTTCGCTCTACAAATAACGCCTTTCTTGCTCTAGGAATGGTAACATCACGCCCGTGCCCCCGTATAAGACTTTGCTCCTCCAATCAACCATTTCCCTTCCCTTTTCCCAATTATCTAACCGCTTCTAGTCGGCAGGACTTTTTTCGGAGGTGAAACCACTTCGGTGGTCTACCTCTCCTAATTAGAGATACGTATTGGACTTTTTTGCTAGCTTAATCACCTGTATATAAGCGCTTTTGGACTTTTTTTGGACTACCAACTTACTTAAGACAACGTTCTATAGTGCTTTTTTATACAAGAATAACTAGCTATAACTACTGATTACTACTGGGAACTCTTGTTTTCAGTTTTTTCCGCTCAGAATTCGCTCCTCACCGAGCTTAGACTGAGTTACAATTAACGACAAAATTAAGGACAGGTTTGCTCATCCGGCTAGAATCTCTCTAGATCCTAGCTCAAAAGAGAAGCCTCCGGTCAACTAAACAAATCTTTACCCAGACCTAAGTGTAGACTCCGTTCTACACTGCTCCTTTTCTTTAAGTCTAAGAGTTTTACCCTTTAACAACCTAAACCCCCTAAAAATGTCTCTTAAACCCCGCCACCAATGGATGGCGGATTTGGTTTATAGCAGTTTGGTGCTGAATCCTAGTGCTACCCGCGACGAAGAAGCCCCTGTCGCCGGAGGCCCCGCCGCTGTCGGGGGCGCAGCGGTGCCTCAAGCCGCCGGAACCAGCACTTCCTCCGCGGGTTATAAGAAAACCGAGGACTGCTTTCGGGAATATTCAAACAGCAAGAGAATCAACGAATTCCTAGACGGCAAATCCAGGAGGAATCATCTCTTTTTTTACTTTCAGAGGCCGGATCTCTTGAATGAGAGTGGAGATTTCGTGGATTCCAGCGCGGAACCGAGGATTATAATTACAACAGGGGAACAAGAACGTCTCAAGGGGAAAGCCTGCTGGTTTCTGAGGCTTTGTCCGGAAGACAAACCTATTAAGTTGGAAATTGGGTCGGATTCCGACCTTCTCTTTGGCGAAATCTCCGCAACCCCACTTGCCTCACTCAACACCTCCCTCACCGATGTTTTCCTACCCCTCGTCTCAAGAGCTGTGGGCGATAAGGATGGACGTGCGATTAATAGTGATCCTGGGGGTCTGAGTGGTGGGCTATCTAACTCCGCACCTCCGCAATTATCCGCGGGAAATGGAATGGGAGCAATTGGGATGGATGGGAAATCGGCTACTGAAGGCGGGGTAAGTCTTTCTCTTTTTTCGGATTAAAACACGTTTAAAATTCTGTAAAAGACGGAATCACCCTAGTAAATAACTATTTCTTGACCAAAAATCAGGCAACACTTTCTATCAATTTTCCCTTAGGTAACCGTCTCCGTCGGTGGTCCTATTTCCGGAGGAAGTGATCCCATCTTCGGATTATGCTCCCACGAGCAGAAGTGCGAGTTCGTGCAGAATTTTGAGAAGTTCACCAGTGAGCTTGGAGATGCAATAAACTCGCTTTCCGGTGGCATCGAACTCGTTCGCGTCGAACCTCAGTACGAGATTGATACAAAGTTAACAGCCTACCACGACGTTGTTAAAGATCGACCGGAAGTGGTAACCCACTACGAACACATCCTAGAGGAATGGTGCAGGCAAATCGAAGAATATTTAGAACGATCAGTGGATGGAAAGGATCAAGGAATGGGTGACGGAATGGGGGGGTCACCAGTAGCTAGTCGCGGCCGCGAAGACGCCCCAGGCCCTCGCACAGAACTCGAACTTTGGAGGGCTACTATGACTAGGATCACCTCTATTACCGAACGTCTCAAATCCCGGGAGTGCAAGACCGTATTCGGGGTTTTGCATGCAGTAACGAGGATTAGTGAACTTCATAATAAGACCAGGCAATCGGTGTTTAATGTGTTGAGGAGGTGGAAGAGAATCGATGTCACCATCACCGAATCCTTCAATGAGGCTAAGGATAACGTCAAGTACCTCACCACCCTCGAGAAATTCATCGAACCCCTCTATTCCGGCCGACCTCAGACCATTATCGATACTCTTCCGGCATTGATGAACGGCATTAAGATGATTCACACCATCGCCCGTTACTATAACACCCGTGACCGCATGACGTGTCTCTTGACTAAGATTACGAACCAGATGATCCGTAACTGCAAACGCTGTATATTGGGGATTGAGGCAACTAACGGTGGTGACGACGATTTGAATGACTCATTGAACTCATCTGACTCCCTCTGGGACCGCGACCCTCTGGTTCTCATCCAAAACCTCGAATCCTGTTTGAGGTGCAATGAGCACTACCAAACCTCTTATCGGTACACTAAGGATAAGTTGATGTGCCTACCAAAAGGTAA